>WBZP01001003.1_pt1 | contig 36469 bp, 25 predicted proteins | sample 5204301 | NCBI WGS metagenome assembly WBZP01 (sample SAMN12412401, study PRJNA552823) | activated sludge metagenome | isolation source: activated sludge from nitrification reactor of wastewater treatment plant... | place: USA: Pennsylvania | collected 2017 | reverse complement strand
ATCATGGTTGCCGATCGCGCAATAGATGGGCATCGCACCAACCACCGACTTCCCATCCGAGTTCTTCAAGTTATCAACGGTGTCATCGATCCACAGATGGGAATCGGAACCATAATTCGCCAGGTCGCCACCGACGAGAATGAACCTAGGCTTTTCCTCTGTCCCCATCTGCTTGGCGAACCACTTGGCGAACTCGTGATTGACGGTTTTAGAGTTCACAATTTTCGCTGAATCCCCTTGGGGGTCCGACATAAACGTGAACTTAAAGGACGTAGTATCTGAGGTAGTAATCACCTTGGGTGGTGTGTCCGCTTTGAATGTCGCAGCGCAGTCCGCCCAGTTTGACGCCACCTTCACATGGGTGTCTCCCCATGAGTGCTTCTCTCCTGCGGTCCCGATGTGAACCTTGGTCTCTCCGACCTTCTTCCCTGTGAGTACGCCAGACTCGGATGCGTCGACAATGTCTGTGTTATCGCTCCAAACTCCCGCTCCCTTGAACTTGGCCCCCGTCAATCCAAGCTGCAGATTGACTCCCACCGGGACACAGACGGGATCAGGTTTCAAGTGCGCGGTTTCCGCTTTCGCTTGGAGCATGACTCCTGGAGCACAGAGAGCGGCAGCCGACATGGAGAGACCAGCGATGACAACGAGCTTGATGTTCATGGTTTGGATTCCCTTTCGGTAGGCGGCGCGTGGTACTCCCAAGCGCCAGGTCTAGGTAGTCTATTGACCCCTCCTCACCTACAATAGATCCTGTTTTCCTTCCCGCAATCACCGGCTGTGTTTTTCACGAAACGTTTTGGAAGGCAGCGTCAGATCGGATGTGTCGGTCCCTTCATTTCTGTCAGGAAAGGCATCAAGTGAAATGCTATCCTGTAGTTGGTTTGGATCGGCCAAGTTGGCTGAAAGGGGGAAATATGAGTCTTCTTAGATACTTCTTAACATCGGTCGCTGGTTTGGCTCTGCTCGGGATGGTCGGTTGTGGTGCTGCTCAGGCACCCTCATGTACCGGCACAAGCTGCACTTGCCCTTCGGGAGTGAGCTGTGATCTCTCGCAAGGGGGATGCAGCGGAGGTAGCTGCTCCGCGAGTTGTAGCGACAAGAACAACTGCATCGGAAGCTGCGGGCAGTCCTGTTCGCTGGCCTGTAGTAACGGCTCCACCTGCACGGTGACGGTCGGACCCAGCGCCAGCGTTAGCTGCACCAGTGGATCGACCTGTCACATCACCTGCACGGGCTCTTGCTCGGTCGGTTGCACGGGTGGATCGACCTGCGATCTGACCTGCTCGGGCAAGGCCACCCAAACCATCGCGCAGGGTGGTCAATGTCCGTAAGCGGGCCTGCGAACAAGCAATCGTCACCGTAGACTGGCCGCTGCCTGCAACTCCCCACCATGGACGCAAATTCCACATAGAGCGTCCACTCCGCGCCACGTTCCGGCTGGCCATTCCCATCCACCGAATGATGCTAAGGATTCTGTCAGCCCAAATCTTTGAGTGACAGAAGGACGCTTCCTGGCAAACATTGTCAATTGTCCAAAATGGGGGGAATCGTTGATGTCACTCTCGAAGCGTTTGGTAGCGGAACTACTTGGAACCTGTTGGTTGGTCTTTGGAGGCTGTGGTGCGGCGGTATTGGCAGCGGCCTTTCCACACGTAGGAATTGGTCTGCTGGGGGTCTCGCTCGCGTTTGGTCTGACGGTACTGACCATGGCCTACGCGATCGGTCATATCTCGGGTTGTCACCTCAATCCGGCCGTGACGGTGGGACTGGTCACTGGTGGTCGATTTCCTGCCAAAGAGATGATTCCGTACATCGCAAGCCAGGTGATCGGCGGGGTACTCGGTGCCGCCATCCTGTACGCCATTGCTTCGGGTAAGTCGGATTTCTCTCTCGCTGGTGGCTTTGCTGCAAACGGCTACGGTGCCCATTCGCCCGGAGGCTACTCGATGGTCGCGGCGCTGATCGCAGAGACGTTCCTGACCTTCATGTTCCTGGTGATCATTTTGGGCTCGACCCATGGCCGTGCTCCCTCGGGATTCGCTCCGATTGCGATCGGTCTGGGATTGACCTTGATCCACCTGATCGGGATTCCCATCACCAATCTGTCCGTCAATCCGGCCCGGAGCACCGGCCCCGCGCTGTTTGTGCAAGGCTGGGCGCTGGCTCAACTGTGGTTGTTCTGGGTGGCACCGCTGGTCGGTGGAGCACTGGGTGGATTCTTCTATCTGTGGCTGCTGCCGTCCTCAACGGACAATCCCGATGTCCGAGGTCGCGCCGAAGAAAAACAGTCCTAACAGCGGCACACAGCCATCCACTGTACCGGATGGTACGCACCAACGTACGGTCCGGTACAGATCGGGCCGTCCCACTTTTGGAGCAGAGTGGCGTCTTCCGTGGAGCACAAGCGGTCATGGCGCTGGTCTGCAACTTGCTGATCAGACCCCGTCATGAACTACACATCTAGAACCAGCCGTCTCTGTATCACTTCCACGATTCCCATCACCCTGGCGTCACTTGTTGCCACGCTCGTGGGGTGTGACAGCAGTCCACCTGTCCAGATGCAGTGCGATCCCGAGCTCAACACCGGATGTCCCGCAGATCAAGCCTGCGAGAAGGTGATGGGAGGCGCGCCGAGCTGCTTTGCAGCCGTCAAGGTACGCGGTCAGGTGTTCGACCTCGCGGTAGGCACTGGGAAACCGGTTGCCGCCGCCAGAATCGTGGCGGTGGATGACTCGGGGGCCGCGATCAGCAGCGTTTCTGTGAGCGGGACCGATGGCATGTATGACCTGCGGATTCCGGCACCTCGCAATGCCAGCGGTGCCATCCAAAACTACAAGTTCACCTTACGTGCTGATGCATCGGGCTATCAGTCGTTTCCCGGAGGACTCCGTCCAGCGATCCCAACCGATGTATCGAGTGCGGTGCAGTCCGGTGCTTCCTTGATCATTACAAATCCCAGCACCAGCATCGGGCTCATCGGTCTTCCTACGGCGCTGCGCTCGACGATTACCGGCAAGGTCGTGGCACCTCTTCATGCGGGGGTGCTGGTCGTTGGGGGAGGCTCCTCTGCGATCTCTGATATCGATGGATCGTTTGTCCTGTTTAACGTGACCCCGGGAAGTGTGACGGTCAAAGGCTTCGCTGCGGGTCAGCAACTCACACCAGCGACGGTCACCGTGGCACCCAGTGCGCAGGCCGATGTGGTGCTAACGGCCTCCAGCACTCCGCTTTCGCGAGTGTCTGGTTCTCTGTCTTTGGTCAATGCCGGTGGCATTGCCGCCACCTCCGTCGTACTGATCGTAAAGGACACCTTCAGTGCAACGCTGGAGCGTGGCGAGACACCGCGTGGCCTGCGCAAAACCGGGGTCTCCAATCAGTTTACTTTTGAGGGAGTTCCTGACGGAGAGTACACTGTCATTCCCTCGCTCGATAACGATGGTGCGGTGCGCGATCCGGACACCAGCATCTCGGGTACGACCATCGTGAACATCACGGTACCAAACGGTACGGTTCGCGATATCACGCTGCCCACGGGGTTCAAGGTCACGGCGGCTTTGGCAGTACGTGGACCCGGAATGGATCAACCGGAAGGAATCACCACGGCCACACCGCTGTTCAAGTGGGCCGATGACTCCAGCGAGGATGGCTACGAGATACGGGTCTTCGACTCCTTCGGAACCAAGATTTGGGAAAACCTTGCGATTGCCAAAGTGACCGGGTCGCCCGATGTCACAGCAACGTACGCCGGACCGGCGCTCCAGCCTGGAATGTACTATCTGTTTCAGGCTCTCAGCTACCGCATCAAGACCGGTCGGGTCGCCATCTCGCGCACCGAGGATCTGCGCGGAATCTTCTATCTCGCCAAGTAGTCCGCAGCGCCATTTGACGCCAGGAGTCCAGCAACATAGTACATCACGGCTCGGGAGTCGTCACAAGCCACCTCTCGATGAACCGTCGGGTCTTGGCTTGCTCCGTCGTAACCCTGGACCGCAATCACTCCTGGATAGGCTGCTGGGAATGCAAGCTGGGCCTGCCTGGCTCCCGCCGCTGCGACAATCCGCACGCCCCGTGAAGTTGCGTAGTGTACCGCCCTCCGTATCCACGGGCAATCGTACCTTACCGATAAGGGGGCTGCGATGACATCAACCCCCATCATGGCGAGCCAGAGCAGGCCACGCGACACGCTCCGGGTCGAGTCAGTGTCCGGTACGCTGGAAAGAACCTTGGCACAAACCAATCGGACCCTGGCGTGAGGCACCCCGTACATTCCCAGCGCGCCATCCAAGGCACGCAGGCAGATGGTGGCGTGTCCTAACTCATCGGTAGTGTTGTGATCATTGGGCAGGAAGGAGCGGCTGGCGGACAGAAAGACCGCTGAAGGCGCGATGCCGGAATCGAGGACTCCGATCTTCCACAAACGCGGGAGGATTGGCAACATAGACCCCTTTCCAGCATCGCGCTCAGCCGCTTAGGCTAGGATGAACTCCAGTCCGGCATGATACTTGCCACCGGACCCAGTGTGCGTGATGGTCACCGGCAAGATCGTGTTTCCCGTGGCCGTCCAATTCATCCCACCATTCAACGTCACGGTGTACGTGAAGGTTCCCATTGGATCGGGTGCGAAGATCGAGATGAGCCAGCCGATGATGCTGTCCACAATCCACTTCAGGATGGCCGAGATGATGCTCCCAATCTCAGAGAAGCCGATCAGACCCGCGATCCATTGACCGAACTTCTCGATGTACTCGTGAACCTTGTCCTTCAATTTCAGCCAGGTCTGCTCGACCACCTGCGCCGCATTGGTCTGGTCCTCTTCCAACATCGAGAACACAAAGGAAAACTTGTTCGGCCACTTCTGCGGGACGTTGAAGCTCCCGGTCCAGTCGATGGACTTGGTCTCCCCTTTGTCAAAGTCGACACGACGCCACCAGCGGTAACCCGTGTCTCCTGTTGGGGTGACCCAGGTCACCGACCATACGATCTCATCACTTGACGACCACTCATCCGTCTCGTCTAGACACTTCAAATACTTGGTGTGCAGCCGCAGGATCTTGTTGGTCGCTTCCGGAGCAATCGGCGGTGCAATCACCAGCGGACCGCCACCAATTCGCGTGATCAGCGGACCGACTTCGGCTGCCGTGAGATTCCGGGGCACAAAGTCGACTGCATCCAGAGAGCCAGGGGCCGCCATGTTCACGCCAGCAAAGCGAGCAAAGCGTGGGTCACGTGCATACTTGGTGGCCAGACGCGACAGCTTGGCTGCGGCTCGCTTGGCTGAGTCCGGGTTGGTGGCACGCCACTTCTGATGGATCGTCGCCAGATCCCGTTCCAAAACATCGGCGCTTCTGGGTTGAGTCATCGCCCGAGCGACCTTCAGTTTCGTCCACGCAATCAAGTCATCGGCGAACTGCTGGAACTGCGGCGGCAAACTAGGTACACCCTGCTCAAGAATCTGCTCACTCATCTCACGTTCTCCGTACTGGGGAAAGCGGGCCTGCGAGTAACAATCATCGCGATACGTCAGATGGATTACTCTGCCCACCTAGCGACACAACAGCCCCCCCAAGCTGCTGGTGTCACGAGAGCAGAGATACAATCCAACCACGCTACGGCGGATTCTCTGCTTCTCTGTTTGCTATATAAGTTTGCGACCAAGCGGAGTCAAGAGGAACAGCCCGCACATTCCACCAATGGCCTGTCCAACGACGGAAAGCGCTACTTGACGGGAAACCGGAGAGTCTCCAAATTAGTCGTGCAGGATGAGTCATTTTTGGCCGATCACCCCTGCATTAAGCGATTTCGCAAAGAGGAACCATGCAGTTTTCGCAAGCCCACATCTGGATTGAAGACCTCCTGTATGAAACTGTTGCTGGAAGTAGGTTCACTCAGCGATCGCCCGCCATGCCAGAGGTGTGGCGAACCTTTGGCGTACGGGGTCGGGTTCCGCAAGACCTGCTGCTGATCTCGAACTGGCAACAGGTTGTGCACACCTCTCTTGCAGATGCTGTGGCGGCCCGGCTGGCCTTTGGTCTAAGCAAGGAGGAGGCCGAAGATGTCTGTGCCGCAGCGCGCCTGGCCCCAACCCAATCGGCCGCAGTGGCAGAGCTCGACTTCCGTACCTTTGTGCGTTGTGCGTTACCGCTTTCACCGTGGTGGCACCGCTATCTGCTTCCGGAGCGGCGGCTTCCCGATGGCTCCTATCAGGCCACAGAACCCTCCTCCTACTTCGCCAGTCAGGATTCCTTTGCGCCACTGCGCGCCGCACTCCACAGCGAGTTGGAAAGAGACCAGAGTGGGAGCGTTTGGGGAGAGCCTTCCGAACGTGATGCAACTCCGCCTCCGATCCGCGTAAGCGGAGATTTTGTCTGGCTGGCACGAGTGGTGGGCGGAATCTGGATTCTGCACCGCGACTACTATCCTGAAGGACTCGAGCACGCACGCGCTGAGCGACTACGGGAATGGGTGAAAAAGCGGCAGCAACCACAGGAACTGCTCAACGCGTTGTTTGAGGTATTCTGCGCCATGCCTCCTGTGGGCGCTGAAGAACCGCTGTGGAGCGTGCATATGAATCGCGAAGCGAAGATTTCGATGCGCGAGTCCACCGCCACAGTCAAAGCGGATGCTGCACGGAAAGTGTTCGGAGTCTCTGGCCGAGGCATCCGATGGGCGGTGCTCGATACCGGTATTGATGCCACGCACATTGCCTTCCAAAAGCGCGACGGGATTCCGCACCGCAACGGACACGGAGAAGCTGCGCACCACCCCAAAGCAGCGGCACCACCGCTGACTCCGCAAGAAATTCTGGAACGATCGCGGATTGTCGCAACCTATGACTTTACCTACCTGCGTGAGCTGATGTCCCTCGCACCTCGCCACTTGGAGGCACTCAGTGCCAAACGAGCGGGACGGAAGCGCACCAAGCTCCCAGCGTCCGTTGGCAAAGGACTCCCTCCATCCGTGCGGAGCAAGATCGAAGGGGATGCTCAGTATCGGGACCGACTCCTGGCTGCGCTCAAGCGAACCTCCGGCCAATTCCACTGCACCAAGGAGGGCAAAGCCGAGCTGGTGCAGGAGGGACGCACACTCGATTGGGAGGTATGGGAACCGATGCTGATGATGACGCACAAGGTCGGCGAATACGAAGTGCCACGGCACAAGCACGGAACCCACGTGGCCGGAATCCTAGCTGCCGACTGGCATGCGGAGGATCTGAAGGACGATCTGGTTGTGGCGGAGCTTGGTCAACCGCGACGACTGACGGATCGCATCGGCATCTGTCCCGAGATCGAGTTGTACGACTTCCGGACGCTCAAGGCTGATGGCACCGCCGACGAGTTTGCGGTGCTGGCGGCATTGCAGTTTGTTCGCGCCATCAACGCACGCCATGAGCATATCCAAATCCACGGCGTCAATCTGAGTCTGTCGCTCAACCACGATGTCTCGAACTATGCATGTGGTCAGACTCCGGTCTGCGAGGAATGCGAAAGACTCGTGGGCAGTGGTGTGGTGGTGGTGGCTTCCGCAGGGAACAACGGCATGGCCCGATACGTCACCACCAGCGGGATGTACGAGGAAGGCTACCGCACCGTCAGCATCACCGACCCCGGCAATGCACCCAGCGTGATCACCGTGGGGGCCACGCATCGCTCCGAACCGCAAAACTACGGAGTCAGCTACTTTTCGAGCCGTGGCCCCACTGGTGATGGACGAATGAAGCCAGACCTGGTCGCCCCGGGAGAGAAGGTGACCTCGACCACTCCGGGTAACAAAGAGGAATCGCTCGATGGAACCAGCATGGCTGCCCCTCATGTGAGCGGAGCGGCGGCGCTGCTATTTTGTCGCTATGCGGAGCTAAAAGGAAAGCCGAGCGAAGTAAAGCGAATCCTATGTGAAACGGCGACGGACTTGAAGCGAGAGCGCAGCTTTCAAGGCGCTGGTCTTCTCGACATTTTGCGCGCCATGGAATCGATATAACTCACGCCTTTCAGCAGATAGGAGTACGACCATGCTACTCACACTCGAAGCACTGAATGCAGAGGAAGGAGACTGTCTACTGCTGCATCACGGCAGCGCTACCGAGCCTCGGCACATCCTGATCGATGGCGGACCGGGACCGACCTATCTCCTTGCGCTCAAGCCGCGACTGGAGGCGTTACGCAAGCTGCATCGGCTCTCTGCATCACAGAGTCTGTCCATTGAACTGGTGGTTCTCACACACACCGATGAAGATCATCTGGATGGAATGGTGCAGCTCTTCGATGAGGCACGCAAAGCCAAAGAGCAGAAGCACCCCATTCCGTATCGGGCCGAGCGCATTTGGTACAACACCTTCGACGACATCATCCAGAACAAAGAGGTCGCCGCCATCCAGAGTCTGGCCACCTCGCCCAGTCCTGAGATCCGTGCGTTTGTAGCGGGAGTCTCCGCTGGGCGTGCGCTGCGCGATGATGCCAATTTCTTGGTGGTGCCGATCAATGAGGAGTTCGACACCTTCACAATGCGGACCGCCCGCAAAGCCCCTCGGGTATCACTGGATGATCTGTCACTGACGGTACTGTCACCCAGCGCTGCGGAGCTTCAGTCGATTGAGAAGGCGTGGGATAAGTATCTTAAGGAGCACCCAACCGGCAAGAAGGGAGGCGTTGCGAGCACAGACAAGGACACCTCTGTGACCAATCTGTCAAGCATCGCACTCCTTGCCGAAGCCGGAGACAAACGACTCCTGCTGACCGGAGATGCCAGGGCCGATCAGCTCCTGGCCGGACTAAAGACCGCTGGCAAGCTGCGCACGGCGGCACCTTTTGTCGTGGATGTGCTGAAGATTCCACACCACGGCTCCTGCCGCAACTCCACTCTGGAGTTGTTTCAAAAGGTCCACGCTGCGCACTACGTCATTTCAGCCAACGGCAAGGATGGCAATCCCGATCGAAGTGTCTTGGATATGCTGTGGACCGCTCGTGGTCCCGGCAACTGGACTGTGTGGACCACGTTTCCGAAAAACGCGGCCACCCTCATCCATGGAACGACCAAGACCGATGCCGAGCGAGTGAAGGCCCTGGCCGAGGTCCAAGCTTGGTTTGATTCACACGCGGTCAAGGTCTGTTACCGCAAGCCCAAAGAACTTTCGATCAAGATCCATCTGGGTGACGAGAAGATCGAGTAGTCCTCAAACTGAGGAGTGGTATACGGTTCGGTCCATGGCCATCGGGAAGCTGCACTCCTTTTTTTTGTTTCGACGAGCCAGTTGTTCGGTAGTGTTCGGGTCTACAAAGGAGTCCTGATGAACACTACCCATAGCCTCCTCGTTCTGCTGGCTCTCGTTGGTATTGGCTGCACCACGCACCTCCCCTTCAAGGCCCAGACCGATTGCTCGAAGATCACCTTCTGTGGACAATGTGCCTCTCGGGGTGGGTGCGCCTGGTGTGGCGGCACGCAGGATTCCAGTGGCGGACAGTGCGTGGCAGTGGGTGTTTCCGAATGCAGCGCGCCGAAAGCCCTTTGCCAGACTCCGGATCGCTGTCCTCCTCCTCCCGTGGATGCGGTAGCGCCCAGTCTGGCGATGCCGACAGAGACCGATGCTTCTGCAGAGCTACAAGCCATTGGCCCACAGAAGTATGGAGCGATCAAGGGAGCCCTGGTGCGCACCTTTCCCCAGGCCCACGTTCCGAACAAACTGGTCGATAGAGTGGTGCGGCTGCTTCTGTATCGAGGCAGTGGACCCAATGAGGACGGAACCCACCGAGAAGTGGCGCTCATCAGCCGACGTGTCGCAGAGAAGCAGCACCGACTCTACCTGGGGAATGGGATTCACTACCGTGTCAAGTCGCTGCCGCCGGCCTCCGCACCGATGCAGTCCGAATTTATGACCACGTTGCCCATGGTGCGAGTCACGCTCCCTGAACAACTCGACACCAAGAACTTTCGAATCGACACCGTGATCGGAGAGGTGGATCTGTCCCGTGATCATCTGCTCGGTAGCATCGATCTGGTTTCCGCGAAATACGCAGCCAAGGAGTATCTGGGCTACCGGCCCGCACGGATCGATCTCATCACTCCTGCGCGACATCTTGGCTCACGCTTTGGTGCCATCGCTGTGTACCTCGGCTACCGCAACCTCACGGACCTTAGTCCTTCGTTCTATCTACTGGAGGCAGGAACCGCGACCGGGGAACCCAAGATGATCTACTTCTCTCCGACGATGAACCAAATTGACAGCGTGACAAGCTACTATCTGCCGACTCCCTTTGTTTCCATGCGTAACACCTATGGTGGCGGAGTCACGATGCAGCCTGCACCCAACGCAGACGAGCCGGAGCGACTGGTGGTCCACTCCTATGTACCCGGATCCAAAGAGCCCTACATCACGGTGACGGTAAAATACACGCGCACTTCCACGATCGACCTCCCCTCGCCCCTCGAAATCACTGCGGACGCAGGAGCCCGCATTGCCCTGATCGCCAGAACCATGGGACTGTCTTCTGTCGTCGCACTCGAGGAGCTGCTGTCCAACTTGGGTCGAAACCTGTACTGGATGGAGTATCCTCGCTACGAAACGCCTGCAGAGCCGGTAAAGAGTCCGGCTACTCCGACGGCACACTGACCGCTCCACATCTCGCGGTGGTGATCGAGCCACCGCATCTGTCACAGAGTCGTCATGGTCAGTCTTTCGGATTGGCGATACGCTGTGATGATGAGTGAACTTGCGACACTTCAGGCCTTGCGAGAGAAGGTCGACCGAATCATCAAGGACTGCGGCCAATTGGCTGGGCAGCTTGACTCGAGAATCCTGCGCTGCCGTCCTTCCTATCGAGCCAGTGCCGAAAACTTGGCCCATTATCTAGGGCTGCGAACGCTCGATCTGCGCAAACTACAGCTCGAGCTGGGACGCCTGGGGCTGTCGTCGCTTGGTCGATCCGAGGGCCATGTTCTACAGAACCTGCATCAGGTCGCGAGGCGGCTCGATGATGCGCTATCCGGCCCCACCCATCGGACTGTCGGGTTCGAAGGGATCAGTGTCGATGAGGCGGAGCGACTGCACCAGCAGCACACGATCGAGCTGCTCGGACCTCCTCCTGCCGACCGACACGTTCTGGTGATGGTCACGAGCCCGGCGGCCTCCGATGTCACGCAGGAATCGATGGCTGCGCTGCTACGGGCAGGGATGAACTGCCTGCGGATCAACTGTAGCGTGGGCTCGACGGTCGAGTGGCGACAGATTGCGGAGAAGCTTCGTTTGGCCCAATCAGCGACAGGGCTGCCGTGTCGCCTGCTGTTTGATCTTCCCGGACCTAAGATTCGCACACGAGCGCTGCTGCCGGGCCCCCAAGTCCTGCATGTCAAGCGCAACAAAAATGAGCTGGGACAGACGACCGAACCGAGTCTCATTCGGCTGGGACCGGAGGGTGAAGGAGTCGTGCCAATTGGCGAGACCTGGACCCAGCAGTTGCTGGTTTCAGACACCATCCGCTTTGTGGATTCCTCCGGAAGACGTCGCAAGCTGACCGTAACCCAAAAGCATCCCGATCATTTGATCGCAGCGTGTTCCCAGTCCTTTTATCTGACTCCCGCGACTCCCTTGCAGTGGTTCCGTGGCGACATTCAGCTCGGTGAGAAGCCCTGCGGAGCGATCGCGTCGAAGCCCTACAGCGTCGATCTGGCAGTGGGCGATCTGGTCACTTTGGTTGAAGGAGAAACAGTCCCGCAGCCGCCCCCTGCCGCGTTATTTGGGCTCAACATTCCCGGACTCCTGGCGGCAGTCGACTTGCATGATCGAGTGGTGTTTGATGATGGCAAACTCAACGGCGTTGTCGTCGAAAAATCGCAAGGAATCATCCGCGTCCAGATTGCGCAAGCGCAAGCACAGAGCGTCTCTTTGAAGGACAAAAAGGGCGTCAGTTTTCCTGATTCCACGCTGCCGGTTCGCTTCCTGACACAGGCCGATATCCAGGCTCTCGACGCCGTGATCGATCTCGCCGATCTCATTGCGTTTTCGTTTGTTCGCAGTGCCGCCGAAGTTCGTCAAGCCGTAGAGCTGATTGGGAATCGCCGCAACGAGCTAGGCATCGTGATCAAGCTGGAGACGCAGCAGGGCTTTGATCACTTGGCCGACATTCTGTTCGAGCTAATGACCCACGCTCCGGTGGGACTGATGATCGCACGCGGAGATCTCGCGGTGGAGTGTGGCTTCGAGCGACTGGCAGAGCTTCAGGAGGAACTGCTGTGGCTCTGTGAGGCGGCGCATCTGCCGGTAATCTGGGCGACGCAAGTGCTGGAAACCCTGACGCAGACCGGGATTCCTACTCGCGCCGAGATCACCGATGCAGCGATGGCAATGCGCGCAGAGTGCGTCATGCTGAACAGAGGCCCACATCTGCTCGCGGCGATGACGGCACTCGTCGACATCATCAAGAAGATGGAGCATCATCAGAACAAGAAGCGACAACTGTATCGACCCCTCCATATCGCAGAGGCAACCAAGTCACTGCTACCTTCAGGTCCAAGATGATGACAACAGAAATCGGGATTTCAGCGACGGCCTGTACCTTGCCCTGATGGGTACCTCTCCCAAATGGACTACCAAACGATTGAGGTCGGTGATGAGCGATAACGGAGTGAGCTGTGATGTGGCTGTGCTCGGCGCGGGGTTTGCGGGACTTGCGGCAGCGCGGGCCATCGAAGATGCGGCGAAAACTGGCGCGCAGCGAGTGGTCGTGTTGGAAGCGCGTGAGCGCGTGGGAGGACGGGTCTTCACCACCACGCGGACCGATGGGACTTGGTTGGACCTTGGGGGGCAGTGGCTTGGTGCAGGGCAAGAGCGATTGGCCCACTACCTGTCACGGTATCGCCTGGAGACCTACAAGACCTGGACAACTGGGGACAATGTCCTTTTGTGGAAGGGCAAGCGGACGCGGTATCGAGGGACGATTCCAAAGCTGCCACTGACCGCACTGCTCGGCGTAGCGTGGGCGCAGTTTCGGCTGGATCGGATGGCCAAGCAGGTACCACTCCAAGCACCGTGGCAGGCCAAGTCAGCGACAGAATGGGACGCACAGAGCTTTGGGAGCTGGCTAAAGCACAACGTCAGCAGCGAGCTGGCGCGGCAGCTCCTTTCGATTGGCATGGAAACGGTCTTTGCCGAACATGCGGACAACTACTCGCTGCTCCATGCGCTGTTTTACATTCACTCGGGGAAGAACACCGATACGCTGCTCGGAAGCGAGGGTGGCGCGCAGGAAACTCGGGTATGCGGCGGGATGCAGAGACTGGCAGAGGCGATGTCTCAAGGGCTGGATGTACGACTCCAGACTCCGGTTCGCCGCGTGCAGTGGTCTGCGGACGGCGCGGTGGTGCACTGTGATGGGCTCGTGGTACACGCAAAGCGGGTAATACTGACCCTGCCTCCTCCTCTGATGAAGGAGGTCGTGTTCGAGCCCCCATTGCCGCCATCGAGACAGGCTCTGCACGAGGGGATGCCAATGGGCGCGGCGGGCAAGTGCGTGGCCGTCTACGATGAGCCGTTTTGGAGAAAAGAGGGCCTGTCGGGCATGTGCGTCAGCGATGAGGGACCATGCCACGTGACGTTTGACAGCTCGCCACCGGAGGGCAAACCGGGCGTGCTGCTAGGCTTCGTGGAGGCCGATGGTGCGCGGGCGCTCGGCAAACTGACAGAGTCCGAGCGGCGGCAAAGCGTGCTGACCTGCTTTGCGAAATACTTCGGAGACCAGGCCCGCAATCCCAGGAGCTACGTGGACAAGCTGTGGGAACAAGACCCGTGGGCTCGCGGCTGCTATGGCGCGTTCTGTCCTCCGGGACTGCTGACCAAGCACGGCACCGCCCTGCGTGAGCCGATTGGCGCGCTGCACTTCGCGGGAACAGAGACCGCCACGGTCTGGAGCGGCTACATCGATGGGGCTCTGTCCAGCGGAGAGCGTGCAGCCAGCGAAGTCCTGGCACACCACTCCAAGCTAGCGTTGGATTGAACCGCAACGCTCTGTTCCGCGCTACTTTGTCGCAGACAGACGCTTCTTGGCAAACTCCAGCGCCGGACGAAGGTCACCCCAATCGAAGGGCCGTTGCGCCAGCGTACTTAGATAGCTGCGACACGACTCGAGCTGGATCTCGTAGTGGGTGGGTGCTGCCGGGTCTTTCGGAATGCGCCGTTCTAGCTCCTGCACGCAGATGGCAAGCAGCTCTGTTTCGGGTGCATCCGTACCCCATTTCGCGAGCCGATCAAAGGCGCTCCAGCGGATCTTGATGTCCTGCCGAGCCAACGTAAGCAGCAGCTCCTTCAGCCAAGGCTTCCGACTCTTGGACAGCGCGATGCCGTTCAGGAAGTCCGTTTCCAGATCAACGCTGGCCTGGTCGAGCGAGCGAAGGAATACATCGCCCATCGTCGGGTCATCACTTTGAGCCAGGGCTTGGTAGATGTCCGCATAGCCGTAGCGAACGTCCGCCGATGGATGCAGCAGGATCTCTTTCAATGTCCGCTCCAGCGGGCCTGCTCCGTTCGCGGCCAGAATCGCCGTCACTGCATCACGGACTGGCGGAAGCGGACTGTGTAGCCGCTTCTCCATTTCTTGCAAAAAGGAAGGATCGCCAGACAACCAACCGACACGGACCGCCGCGCTCTGCACGGTCGGATCGGGGTCAATCATCGCCTTGTGAGCCAGCGCGGAGCGTGTCGCGGCCAGCCGCTTCCCATCGACCTCTTTCCGCAGTCCATCCACGGCCAGCACAAACACCTGAGCATCATCGGAATCCGTCGCCAGCCGGCGCAGAACCGCCAGCGCTTCCGGGGTCTGGATCTTCGCAATGAGATACACCGCATTCTTGCGAACGATCGGGTTGGCAGAGCCCGCCGCAGTCGTCAAGTGTGGGAGTTCCTCCGGCAGGATGCTGCCGTGGTTGAGCAGCGCTTCTCCAAACGTCTTGCTCGCAACGGTAGGCTGTTGCAACAAAGTATCGAGTAGCGCCCGTCTTAGATCGTTGTCTGTACTTGGCATAGGACTCTCATTTTTCTTGGGACATGCCGTCGACGTGGCGAGAAAACCGAGCAGCGCGAAGCTGCGCATCCGCCACCTGATCCAAGAGAAACTAGCTTGCATGATGAGAATATAGACCACGGGCCGTGGTTAGTCGCCAGAGGCCTTCCGTTTTGCCCAGTTCCAAACCGAACTGGCTTTGTCTGACGCCCAGTTTTTGGCGGCCCCAGCGGATTCCTTGGCACCTTCCCACTTGTTCCCGGCCCACTGCTTGGCTTCACCGGCCTTCTCTTTGCCCCAGTCCACCGCGTTCGAGGCGGATTCCTTGGCACCCTGCCACTTCTCTCCGGCCCAGTCCTTGGTGCTCTGCCATTTCTCTCCCGCCCACTGTTTGGCGGCCCCAGCCTTTTGTATGCCCCAGTCCACCGCATCGCTGGCAGATTGTTTTGCGCCCTGCCACTTCTCTCCGGCCCAGTCCTTGGCACCCTCCCACTTCTCGCTCGCCCACTCCTTCGCTCCGTCCCACTTGTTCCCAAGCCAACTCGACGCCTTCTGCCACTTGTCTCCCAGCCAGTTTTTTGCACCGTCCCACTTGTCGCCAGCCCATTTCTTGAGTTCGTGGGTCTTCTCATCGAGCATGTCCCCGCCTTCGTTCTTTAGGAACTTCGCGAAGGCAACGGGATCGTCCATGCCCTTCATTTTGGCCGATTCCTCGGCTCTCTTCTCGTTATCCGGGCTCCACTGCGGAACCATTCCGGAGACTTTGCTGCCCTTGAGCGCCTCTTCCGGCTTCTTCTTTTTCGACAGCACATCCTCTAGCTCGGAGTACGATTGGTACGTCGCTTGGGCCGCGTGCTTTCGATTCTCTTTGTTCTCTTTGTCACCCCAGTGCTCGTCGCCGCGCCCATCCCAACTGGCACCACTGCCATCGGTCATCTTGACGCCGTTTTTGTCCAGTTGGTTGTGGACAAAGCGGGTCATGATCTGCCCCCCCGTTCCGCCCCCTCCGGCCTCAATGATCTTGTCTTTGTCGAACTGATGACCTGCCGAAAATCGATCCGTTAGGAAGTGCTGTGCAGAGGCTTCCAGACCACGGGCTCTGTTTTCATCCCCTTTGGCCGCAGCTTCGAGTGCCATCCGATGAAACTCATCGTAGGAACCCATGTTGTTGTCGAAACCAGTGGTGTCCTGTTTGTTGAAGTGATTGGCGTTGCGCTTCGCCAATTCAAGGAAGTTGTAGCCGGTCGTGGTGCCATCTTTGTCTGTGGTCACCTTGCGATTTTCCGTGACCTGATCGAACTCGCTGGTCGGCGTGGCTTTGAATTCGCCTTTGCCTTCCTTGGTCTTCTCGACGTCTTCCTTTTCCCGTTTGATCCTGGCCAGGATCTGCTTCATTTCCTCGGGATCGGCATTGTTCATCGCTTCGAAGGACTTCGCGGGATTGAAGTGGTCCTTGCCGTCTTTGCCCTTGTCGAACGCCCCGTAGAAGTCCCCCATCATCGCGGTGATGTCGCCGGGAGAGACCTCCAGCCCGTTGCCAAGGGTGATCGTCTTTTTCATCTGTGCCGTCACATCGCTATCAACGGCGACTCCCTCTTCCTTGAGCGTCTTTTCCGCATTGTCCACGGCGTCCTTGTGCTCGCCGCCTTCGAAGCGATGGATGGCGGCCAGACCTCCTCGCGCCGGACTTAGTTGCGGAGGAGCCTCCTTTGCACCGCCCGCGACAAAGGCCTTGAACTTTCGGCCCGCATCGTAGGCTGCTGTCTCTCCGGGATCTCCCGGTCGATCAAGCGGGTGTTTTCCCTGTCCACCCCCAGCGAGTGCGTGCGCCACTTCGTGTGAAATGACCTCCATCGAGTGCGCATCTTTGGGGTCTTCGGTAATGTGGTCCCCGAGAGAAATCCGATTCCCAATGGTGTGCGCGAGCGCACCGAGCTTCTGATTCTTCGAGCCCTCTCCGCGCTTGAGCTGAAGCCCTTGCAGAGAACTCCCAAACGATGCACTAAGGAGTCCGTTTAGCTGAGGAGTAAACGGTCCTCGCGTGTCCACAGAGGAACCGTACGCCGCTGGTTCCATCCCATGGACTCCTTCGGCCAGAGCAGAGCCTGATCCGCTGAAGCCGGAGGCGGGCCCCATCCCACCTTGAAGCTGGTTGCTCGACCCAAATGGACCAAGGGAATTGCCACCATCAGCTACCTGCTCGAATTCCGACACGCTTGACCTCGATACGACTCAGGCACCGCGCCCCAAACGCCCCATGTTAACAGAGCCGCGATATCTTCGCAACGCTTCCCATCGACGGAAACGCTGACCGGTCCAGATTTCGAGTATGATCGTGTTCCATGCGCGCCGGGAAAAGCTGGCCAAACAACGTACTGTGGCTATTGATGGTGTTGCTGGTGGTATGTTCCGCTTGCGATGGAAGCCTTGACTGCGGACCAATGCCAAGTGGTCCGGTGCCGGCTGCGAGCCTTCTGGAAGGACCGCTCGGCGAGATCAACCGACGCCCGCTCGCGCTGCTCTGGCGCGCTGTCGAACGGGAGCGACCGTCGGAGCCGCTGCTGGCGCTGGTTCCTGGCACCTCCGAACAATGGGGTCACCATACAGCGCCACCGTATGAAGTGGAGGCACAGGGGCAGCGGATCTCGAACGAGTTTCGCAGCCGTTTGGACAGAGCCTTTCGGATCCTTCTGTCACACTCGGTGCAGTTCCTCCTGCTGAGCGGCGGAGCCATCGATCCCTCGCGCCCGGACTACGTGGAGGCCAAACGTGCCCGCGAGTATCTCATCGCAACCTATTCCGCGACCTGGCAATCCCAACGATCTACAGACGATCCACTAAGCGAACATCTACTCCTCGACCCCCTGGCCCAAAGCACCCCAACCAACGTGCGCAACGCCGACAAACTGGCGATCGATGTGGGGCTCAATCAGATTCTCATCATCACAACGATGCCGGAACGCAGTACCTTGAGTGTGACCGACCTCGCCTCCCAAGGTTACTATTTGCTCTATCATTCCATCAGCACTTTCGATTCTCGCAGTGAATCGGAACTTGGGTACACCCTCGGTTCGTTTGGCCTACGATATGTTTCAACCAGTGAAGGGCAGGAGCCATCACTCCGTCACTGTCGTTTCGATTTTGCGGCACTACGTCGGGATGAATACACGCCATGATTCCGCTCGAAACACCACCCGAGGCCATTCCATCCGTAGCGATTTCTGCTCCGGCCCCGACACCCGGAATTGCCTCGGGGAATCGCCCCAAATTTCTGATTCACTTTGTCGCAAGTCCGCTCTATGGCATTGGAGCTGCCGTGGAACACTACGTCCGTCCAGAGTGGTCCACGGGTGTCGAGTTTTTGCAATCTCCGTTGGGGCTGTTCTTCACCACGAAGCTGCACTTCTGGCCCGAACTACGACGTGGAACCATGCGCCACCAGTTCCTGCTAGGAGTCGGCGGAGATGTCAGCTTTACCTTCAATCGAGTGGCGGGAGGAGTTGCGTTCTGGATGGCACCGACCGTCGACCTCCGTTATCTTGGCCGCCCTCTCCCATCGTTTGGGTTTTCGCTGGGCTTACGACTCGGCGTGGGAGCTGCATTCGAGGCCAATGACTTTGCTGGGCAGAGCAAACCCGCCGATCCGCTGGCACACCTGGCGGTAGCCATCTGCACGTATGTAGGAATGGCAATCGGTCAGTAACCGAAAGCGCTTGCTGCAAACTTCCCCGCCAACCGCTCTGGCAACTGGGAAGTCTTTCTACTTGGCTCGACGATGCAGTGATTGTGCGACACAAGAACAATCCCGTCGAAAGAAGTCGTCAGACTTCCCTTGTGTCGAGAGCGATCGCCAGGGAAGAGTTCTGGTGCCACACCTGGACCAAGGACTCTGCGGTCGAAGGTTGTGGTCTGACTGAAGTAACCGACGTAGGCATTGATGGAACGGCGATCCGTCAGGGTTCCTCGGTTGGAGGATCCGGCCAAGCGGCCGCTTGTCAGTAGGCCTGTGTTTCTTGGTCGCTATTTTTAGGGTTCCGTGAAAAAAGGGTGTAAGCGGACTATTTTTCTCGCTCTTTCCCTGGGAAATCCGTTGAGACGGAGAAAAGGTGTCAGCCCGAGTCGTTCCAGACATGGATGGTTGGATACGGAATCATACCCACAAAGAAACGGTGAGTGGCGTCATGAAAAAACTGCGAGAAATGGTGACGTTTGCCAAAGGATTGGTCCAATTTGTGAAGGATCCGGCAGATGTGGACAGCCTCCGCGACATGCAGGTAAGCCTTGAACGGCTGGCTTCCCCGGCAGATATGGAAAAGGCGCTCCAGGTGTTTCGTAGTGCGGAGGGCTTCTCCGAACTACTCGCCCATCGCTATCAGGCACCTAAGTGGGAGCGAGAGAACCTGAGCCACTTCGCCGAGGGAACGCTGGGTCACGCAGTGTACCAGTTCATGGTGGAAAACGATCTCGTTCGGGAAAGCCTGAACATCCCGCAAAATGAGAGTGACATTGGCTATTTGCGTCGGCGCGGGCAGGAAACACACGACATCTGGCATACAGTGGTCGGCTATGGGACAGATATCCTGGGAGAGCTCGGGCTACATTCCTTTTTGATGGGTAACTTCTTTCGCTGCATCAAATCGGAACGCGCCGGTTCATCAGCCTTCATCGTCGTGATCGAGGTAGGACTCCTGGCCCATATCTTCATCTACCGGCCGCGCCTCATCCCGCAGTCGCTGACGGGTGCGGTTGAGGGCTTGCGTCGGGGATGGACGGCTTCTCCGATGTGGGCGGTGCGCTGGGAGGAGATGTGGAGCCGCCCACTCTCAGAGGTGCGAGCCCAGCACCTGGGCTCCGCTCATCGTGCGTAAGTCGTCCCAGTATCGGGGACTGCCAAGATGGACAGGCTGGTGAGGTTTCTGCGGCCAGCCGATCGCGGTCCACCGCGAAGATACTGGACGCTCGATCCACTCAGCCAAGGACGGGGATTGCCTGTGGTTGTGCTTTTCTCATTTCCGTCGGCAGGGCTTCTCGATAGACTTCTGCTCGCTGAGCAATTCGAGTTCGCTCCCACATCACGGCGCGTCTACCGAGCTCGCCAGGAGGCCAAGACCAGATGTCTGAGACAGTGAACCAGCCGCAGTCCGACCTTGGGTTCGAATACAACCCGTACGAACCAGGATTCGATGCCAACCCCTTTCCCATCTTTAAACAGATGCAGGAAAAGGCCCCAGTCTACTTCTGGAACACCGCCCAGGCATGGCTCCTGAGCAAGCTCGACGACATCGTGAATTTGATGCGCGATCCCCGCTTCAGCCTGGATCGAAAATACTGGGAGTTCTTTCAACCGACGACCTTCAAGCCTGAGCATGCTGACTATGTACTCATGCTCGACAATGGGCTGTGGAACGTTTCAAAGAGCGATCATGCCCGCATCCGCAGACTCGTTGGACCAGCGTTTTCGCCGCGTGCGGTAGCAAAAATGCGCGACCTGGTCCAGCAGACCGTGGATTCGGCGCTCGCCAGCTTCGAAGGACAGGAAATCGCGGATATATCCACCGGCTTCGCAGAACCAATTCCCATGGGGGTGATGTGTAAGCTGGTGAGGATTCCGGATGAGGCGGTGCCGATCTTCCGGGCCTTCGCGTTTGCGCTGCTCGAGGCCAGCAGTGCCTGGATCGCGAACGATGAGTTCGACCGCATCATCGCCCCGGTCTCTCCGGGCGTTCAACTGCTGCGGAAACTAATCCACGAGCGACGCGAGAAGCCGGGCGATGATCTGTTAAGCGACTTGATCCGGGCTCGAGATGAAGAAGCCAAGCTGAGCGAAGGCGAACTCATCTCATTGGTGAACGCCCTGATCGCCGCAGGCACCGAGACCACCACCGATGTAATCTGCCTGGCGGTCTACAACCTCCTTCGTCATCCGGACCAACTACGGCGTCTACGCTCGGATTGGTCGCTCATTGGCAAGGCGTGCGACGAGGTCATTCGCTACGACGGACTCGGCAAGGTTGGTGTACCCCGCTACGCACTGGAAGATGTCGAGATCCGTGGGACCAAGATCACAAAGGGAAAGATGGTGATTGGTCTGCTGTCTGCGGGTCTGCGCGACCCCGAGGTGTATGCCAACCCTGACGTGTTCGACATCACCCGTGATAACTCTAACAGCCCGCACTACGGCGTTGGGGCTCACATCTGCGTCGGCGCGCATCTGGCCCGGCTAGAGATAGAGACCGCCGTCCGCTCTCTGTTCGAGCGCTACCCGAACATGGAGCTGGTCGAAGAACCAACCTTCGGTCGCCACTCGTATCTGCGCCAGATATCCTCCCTGAAGGTCCGCCTCAACCGCAGCTAACGCTTCGCTCCTTGAAGGGAGCGCTGTGAGGGTCTCCCTCTCTCTGGATCCGGTCCGCTATCATCAGGGGACGTCTGTTTGTGCCAAAGAAATCCACCACATACGAATGGCCTGTGTATATGGTGAGCCACTTTCGATTGGCAAACTGACTCTAACGCTGAGAGGGCACCCATGGTCCACGCCGACGTCGCCAGCAAGCTCAATGTCTTGTGTGTCTTTCCCTCCGATGCCAACGCGTTCGCCAGCTATAAGTACGCCTTCCGCTTCTTTCCCAAAACGAGGGCATTCATGCCCCCGCAGGGAATTCTGACCATCGCCAGCTATCTTCCCAAGAACTGGAACGTCCGGTTCGTAGATGAAAGCGTTCGTCCAGTGACGGACGGTGACATCTTGGATGCCGACGTGGTCATGGTTTCTGGAATGCACAGTCAGCGCGAACTCCTGCTCGACCTCGAAGCTCGTACCCACCGCCACGGCAAGCTGATTGTGCTGGGGGGGCCTTCGGTCAGCGGTAGCCCGGAGCTCTATTCGAGCTTCGACATCCTTCATATCGGAGAGCTGGGAGATGCGACCGATCAGCTGATCGAAATCCTCGACAAGTCGACCCAGCGTCCCGACAAGCAGATCATCCTAGAGACCAAGACCAAGCTGGCGATGGATGACTTCCCACTGCCGGCCTATCACCTCATCGATGGCTTCAACTACCTGGCTCTCAACGTGCAGTGGTCTACCGGTTGCCCATTTACCTGCGAGTTCTGCGACATCCCGGCGCTGTATGGGCGGGTGCCACGCTATAAGAGTCCAGAGCGTCTGATCGCCGAGCTCGACGCGCTGCTGGAGCTTAACTCGTTTGGTGGAGTGTTCTTCGTCGATGACAATCTGATCGGAAACAAAAAGGCCTTCAAGCAGCTCTTGCCCCATCTCATCGCTTGGCAAAAGCGCACCGGTTACCGGCTGCGCCTTACCGCAGAGTGCACGCTGAACCTGGCTCAAGATCGAGAGATGCTGGGCATGATGAGAGAGGCCTACTTCACCGATCTGTACTTCGGCATCGAAAGCCCCAATCCGGACGCGTTGGTTGCCATGGACAAGGATCAGAACGTCAGGATGCCGATCCGCGAAGCGATTAAGATCATAAACTCCTACGGGATCTTGCTCTATGGCGGGTTCATCCTCGGCCTGGATACCGACACGGACAGCACCGTCGAAGAAATCGTAAACTTCGTGACCGAGACTCAGATTCCCATCTTGACGCTCAGCATGCTCTACGCGCCTCCCCGATCACCGCTGTGGAACCGGCTGGAGCAGGAAGGGCGTCTCATCCCGCGTGAGGAGGTCATCGATTCCAATGTCCGGTACAAGATTCCTGTAGAAGAGGTCCGCGAGCGCTGGCGAGAGGTCCACCTGCGGCTGTTCGAGCCCAACGCACTATACCGACGCTTTCAGTATCAGATCGATAACACCTTCCCAAAGCGGCTGGATCTTCCGGGCGAGCGACCGTCTCCCTCCCTGGCGCTGGTTCTGAACGGACTCTACGTCGTCGTCTCGATTTTCTATCAACTCGGCCTACGTAGCTACTACCGCGCCATCTTCTGGCGAACCGCAATCAAGCTCATCCGCATGGGCAAGCTGGACCTGCTCATCTTCATCGGTTCGATGAGCTATCATCTGATTCACTATCGCGATGAAGTGGCCGCTGGACGAGCGATGGGCAGCCTGCACACCGAAGCACCGGGCAAAAAGAACGGAGGCGCACAGGCCAAGGATCCTGCGACCATCCCGGCCAGCGCGCTGCTGCGGCAGGTCAAGGTCGAACCGGAACGGCTCGATGTCTAGTTCGCGGTAGGTTCATCCTCTGTGAGGCAGGCAGGTTCGATCGACCTGCCCCCTGCGGAATCTCGTGCGATGCGCGTCAGCACTCGATGTAGTACTTAGACAGCAGTCGCAGGATCGGTGGCTGGAAGTTCCAGCTTGGTTCGATGTCGGACAACCGCATGTTCGGCAGCCGCTGGAGCAGTGCGCTAAAACAAACGCTGGCCTGTAGTCGCGCCAGGGACGCGCCCAAACAGTAGAACAGACCAAATCCGAACCCGAGATGACGGTTGTCTTTGCGCTCGATGTCGAAGCGGTCCGGATCTGGAAACACCGCAGGATCTCGGTTGGCGGCGTGCAGAGCCAGGAAAATTCGCTGTTTTGCCGGGATCAATTGACCTCCGACCACCACGTCCTCCTGGGGAATTCGGACGCTCAATTGTGCTGGCCCATCAAAGCGCAACATCTCTTCGATCGCCGAAGGCATCAGCTCAGGATGAGCGCGCAGCTTGGCAAGCTCGGTTGGATGCGTAAGCAGCATGCGCATGCCGTGTCCGATGAGGCTGGCTGTCGTGTCGTGCCCGGCAAATAGCAGCAGTACACAGTTTGACAGAATCTCTTCTTCGCTATGAATGCTGCCCTCTTCCTGCGCATTGACAAATACGCTGACCAGATCGTTCTGCCGATTGCGCCGGCGTTCAGCGACGATCGGGCGCATATACTCCTCCATCTCTAGTGCACTCTTCTGACTCTGTAGTAGCTGGTCGAGATCGAAGGTCTGGAAAATCACGTTGAGATCGTTGGACCAACGCTTGAGCGTCCGCCATTCCTCCAGTGGTACGCCGAGCAGGTTGGCCATCACGGTTGCCGACAGCGGATAGGCAAGCTCCTCCATCACCTCGATGCGCGCTTGCCCCGCCGTCTGATCGAGCAGGCGGTCGCAGGCCTGCTGGATCTGAGGACGCATCAGTTCCACGTTCTGGGGAGTAAAGTAGCGCTTGAGCAGTTTCTGAAAGCGCAGGTGGTCCTCTAGTTGGGTATGCCCCATCCACCTCGTGATCGAGTTACGCAGCGGGCGGACCTGCTGCTGTGCTTCGGGGGGAAGCATATCGAGCAGCATGGTCAGGTTCGCAGAGCCGATCCGAGGATCCTTCAGGACTCCCGCGATGTCGTGATAGCGAGTGAGGACAAAACCACCCAGCATGGGCATGGGCAGCACCGGACACTCGGCGCGCATGCGGTGGAACAGCGGCGCAGGATCGATCCTGTATTGAGGGTCGAATAGATCCAGGGGGGGGCTGGGATTCTCGGTCATGTCTGCCTCTTTCGCGCCCTATTGCGCGATGCGATAGCGGTCCGTTGTTCGAGCGATCAAAAAGGGAGTGTCCTGATTCCGTTCGAGAGCAGTCGATCGAATCGGGATTGCCGACTGAGGTCGTCTAGCCGGCCAACTCTGTAGATGAGGGCACCGCCGCTTCAGAAGCGCTGGTGGAAGCGGCCTTCTCCGTGCCTGCCTTGACGAGGTTGGCACGTTCGAACGCCCCCACTTCGGCCAACCACCGTGCGGCGGCTTGACCCACCAGGGTATAGTCGGGACGAAGCAACGTATGTTCGGCGGCGTCACGGAGTAGCTCGTGCCGCCAAGCATACTCTTCTTCACCTGGAATCGTGCTGTGCTCAAGTCGCTCGATAAGCTCCGCATCGGTCAACGACTTTAGCCAGACGGTGACCTCCTCCGGACGTTCCTTCACGCCGAGGACCGAGATGATGCCCTGCGCCCAGAATGTCGGACCAAAAACGCTGGCCACCCGCAAGAGTCTTCGGGCACCGGGCTCCAGGCGCATCAACCTGGAATACCCGAGCGTCAGCAGCGCCTCGGACGGTCTCGATGCAGACGCATCGGCGGCATGCAGGATGAGCTCCTCCAGAAGCTGAGGATTGCCTACCGATAGAGTGACGATGCGATTGAGCTGCGTACCACTGATGTGTTTGCCCAGGACTTGACGGACCAGGCTCTCGCAGGAGCGCTTGCCGAGCGGGCTTAGCTCGAGAGTCTGCATCTTGCGTCCGGCCCACAGCTCAGCCGTCTGCTGCAACAGGTCCGGCGTGCCAAATACGAGCAGCAGCATGGGCTGATTCTTGAGCTCACGCAGCGCCGCATCCATCAGTTGTAGCGACGCGACATCCGCCCACTGCAGATCGTCCAAGACCATGACCACGGGCTTCTGACGGCACTCGGCGGCTAGGAATCGGACGAAGGCCCGCGTGATGCTGGCTCGGAACACACTGGTTGATTCGTGATCGCTGCGCTTCAATGAAGTGGACTCACCCGATTCCCAGAACGTGCAGATGGCGAGCAAATACTCCAACACCTGCGGTACCTCTTCGGGAGGCAGATTCCTCGCCAGCCGAGCGTGCAGGCACTGCTGACGAGCCTCCGCATCGTGGGATGGCTGGTGCAGATCAGCGCTCACCAATCGCTCCAGCATCTGGCCAACGTATCGGTAGGGGGCCGTGCCAAGCTCCTCGCCCAACACCGTTAGCAGCAGCACGTCCGTCATGCTCGTGCGCAACTGTTTCAGGAACTCGTGACGCAGCCTACTCTTTCCGATGCCGGCCGGGCCGACCACCAGGAGAGCTTGGGCCACGCTGTCTTCGATAGACTCCGAAAGCGCCGCGTCCAGCTCACCCAGCTCGCGGTCACGGCCCACACAGGACGTGGCAACGCTGCGTAAGGCACGCACCTCGTTGGCATCGATGTGCTTGGCCCCCAGAAGGAGCAGATTGTCTTTGCGTTCAATCAGATAGTTCACCGATAGCAGGCTGGCGCTGAGCTCATCGACGACGATCTCGCCAGCCAACCGATGATCCGGAAACTCCCTGTCCTGGCGGTCATGCGCCATCTGCTGGAGCCGACTCCACAGCTCACTGCTGGTGTCGAGCAGCGGTCCGTCGACAAAGCCGGTTGCAACGACGATCTGGGCCCCCGGCCACAGCGTACGCAAAGTCAGTGCACATTGAGCGACACGCCGCACCGGATCAGCGATGTTCGCCGTCTGATTGATACCGGCCACCAGTGACCCGTCCGAAAGCCATCTCGCCTGGGTACCAAAGCGTCGGGCAGCCCGCTGCAATGTGGGCTTGGTGGCACCGGAGGTCATCTCCTCAAGATGCATGGCGCGGCTTAGCTCGACCGTGCTTGCTTCATCGAGCATGGCATCGAGCCTCGAAACCGCCAACATCAAGGTAGCCAGGGTCCGCTCCTCGGTCGCATAGGGATCGGGCTTGGCAGTCCGGGATTCCGGCATAGCCGGGCTCGATGTGGGTCCAAGCTCATCGCCGAGGGCCTCCAGTTCCTGAAGTAGGGCACCGCTGTTCGGCATGCGCTCGGCTGGTACCTTGTTGCACATCCGCTCGAGCAGCACCCGGAACCGGTCCGGAATCCAGGGCAAGAGGGTCTGGATCGGCGTGCCCTCTTCGTACGAAAATCCGCCGCTTTTTAAGACGCTATATTCACCCACATACAGCGGCTCTCCGGTCAGACACTCGTATACGACACAGCCGAGTGAGAAGACATCAGCCGCAGCGGTGATCTCTCGCTCCCCACGAGACTGCTCCGGTGCCATATAGGCCGGGGTTCCAATCGAGAAGCCGGTCTTGGTAATCGGTCTTTCGGGCAGCTCCCGTCGAGCGATTCCAAAGTCGATGAGCGTCACACGATCGATGTCGTCATTCCGTAAGAACAAATTGCTGGGCTTAATATCCCGGTGAACGATTCCCTTGCGATGCGCAACGGCGAGGGCACTGGCGATACGACGAAGAAACTTCAAGGTGTCGGAAAACGACAGCGGTCCCCGCGTCAGTCGCCTCGCTAGATCCTCGCCATCCAGCCACTCGAGCGCCAGGTACTGCTGCCCCTCTGACGTTTGACCGTGCGCGACATAGGAAACAATGTTGGGGTGATGAAGCGTCGCGAGCACCTGCGCCTCTCGCGTGAAGCGCTCGGTCTCGCTCACCGACGCTCGAGTACTGTGCATCAGTTTCAGTGCGACACACTTACCGCTGAAACGGTCGTACGCACGAAACACCGTCCCCATCCCCCCGGCACCGGAGGCCTGCTGAATCTCAAAGCGATTTGCAACTAAAGTGCCAGCTATCAGCAGAGAATTGCTCATATTAGCCCTTCGCCGAATGCCGCGAGGCAATCCGATAAGTGGTAACTATAGCGACAGACGGGGCTTGCGTTCAAGCAGGAAGGAGGCAAGCTCAGCCAGCTTCGCTGGTTGGATCACTCGAGGCAGTGCTGCGGCAAGCCCACGATCTCGTCCCGGACAAGCTCGGCACGCCAGTGAAGAGAACCAACCCAAGGCACGCAGACGCTCGTTTGTAACCTTGTCACCGGGCTTCTCGGTCGACGGGCCCAGCAATACTAGGGCGGCTTCACCCACACGGACCAAAGCACACCCACATCTGTTCCGATGGCTCCCAGGTCGAGCCATTCCGTCCACCGTTTCCTGCTTGTGTAGACAAGGGCTTTTTCTTAGGTGCCCTGCCGCCAAGTTGTGGTACGCACGAGCTGCTGACAGCCCAGCCAGGTGGACTCGCTTCTCACGCCCCCTGCAAGGACCGAACCGAGTGTGACAAACAGTAATAGATAGTCGGCTTCAAACCGTAGAGGTTGCACATGCAAATTCGCCGCACTGTTCAGAGTCTATTCGGCCGACCACACGTCACTCCCGCTGGCCAGCAGGAGGTGCCACAGCTTTCAGGCGGACTGCCACTCATTGGCCACACGCTCGACTTCCTACGCTCACCGATTGCGCTCCTGGAGCGCGCCACAGCCGAGCTCGGCGAACTCGCTGCGGTCACAGTATTCAACAAGCGAATGGTCGCCATGTTCGGCCCTGAGGCCTACGAGGCGGTGTTCCGTGCCCCGGATGCTCAGTTGTCGTCTGCGCCAGTGTACAAGTTTATGTCGCCGATCTTTGGGCGCGGGATCTTGTATGACGCTCCAGCAGAGCTGCGGTCTGAACAGATTCAGATGATGCTACCGGCTCTCAAGGAGAGACGGATGCGGACCTACGTCGAAACCATCATCGGCGAAGTCGAGCAAAGTCTAGCAAGCTGGGGTTCCGAAGGTGTTCTGGATATCTCCGACTACTTCCGTCTGCTGACGAACTACACCTCCAGCCACTGCCTGATGGGACGAGAATTCCGAGAGGGGATGACGGCGGAATTCGCGGAAATCTACCACCTGCTCAGTCACAGCATCACACCCATCTCTTATCTCAACAACAATCTACCGCTGCCCGCTTTCCGACGCCGAGATCGTGCACGCGCACGGCTGGCCGAGATGATCGGAGAGATCGTGCGTGAGCGCCGTCGACGTGGCGTTCATGGCGAAGACTTTCTGCAGACGCTGATGGATGCTCGCTACGAGTCAGGAAAAGAGCTCTCCGATGACGCGATCACCGGTTTGTTGTTGGCGGCGATTTTCGCCGGACACGATACGAGCTCGGTGACGGCGTCTTGGACGCTGCTGGAGCTGATTCAAGCGCCCGCGCAGATGGCAAAGTTCACCGAAGAGATCGATCGCGTCATCGGTGACGGTCGACAGATTCCCTACCACTCCCTGCGTGAGCTCACATTCACCGAATGTTCTATCAAAGAAGCCCTGCGACTTCACCCGCCACTGGTTCTGTTTCTTCGCGTCGCCTTGGAAGACTTCGTCTTCAAGAATCACTGTATCGGCAAAGGCAGTTGGATTCTGATCTCGCCGGTAGTCGCTGGCCGGGATGGCAAGTATTTCCGCGATCCTGAGCGCTTCGATCCGGAACGTTTTGCACCACCGCGTGAAGAAGACCGACGCGACTTCACGTTTATCCCCTTTGGGGGAGGGCGACACAAGTGCTTGGGGAACGCCTTTGCTCTGCAGCAGGTCAAGATCATCCTGGCTATGCTGCTGGCTCGCTACGAGTTTGAGAGCATGGGCGATCCAATCGCGCCAAACTACAAGGGCATGGTGGTCGGACCCATGCAGCCAATCCGCCTGCGATACCGGGCGCGTCCGCAGCGTATGGTGTCCAAGCGCCAGACGGTGGTCCAGGGAGACAGCACAGTCGCTCGACCCGCACCAGGCTGTCCGTTTCACACTGCGGCCGAAACTCCGGCAGCGGCACCCAGGAATCCTCCCACAACCCAGTTCAAGATTGTGCTCGACCGCGACCTCTGTCGAGGACACGCAACCTGCGTCACCGAGGTTCCGGACGTCTTTCGCCTGGGACAGGATGGCAAGGTTGAGCTCTTCCCCGACATGGCCCATCCACCGGTTGAGCGGCTCGACAAGGTCCGACAAGCCATGAAGTACTGCCCGACACGTGCCATCACGCTGGACGCCAAGTAGGCTCATCTGCACGCGCTGTCCACAAACCCGGCCGCGCTCCCATCCCGCCGCACCTGAACCCGCCCCTACAGCAACGAACCATTGTGTGGACTGTATCGGAGCTTACTAGATATAGTAAGTCAAACCGAGTGAGGCGTGCGTCCCACGCCTTCGCAGCTACTGGCGATCAATGGACCTTGGTGACCAGCTGACCCAGGCAATCCTGGCGATTAAGGCGAGCCACGATGACAGCAGGAACGCTATTTGTTGACCGATTCTTGATTGAAGGCATGGCGGGCAGCGGTGGTATGGGAACTGTCTACAGAGCCCGTGACACGCTGACCGGCAAGACCGTTGCATTAAAAGTTCTTCAGGTATCGGCCCGGGACCAAAAGGGCAACCTGAGCGAGCGCTTTGCCCGAGAAGCCAAGCTGCTATCAGAGCTTCAGCATCCCAACATTGTCTCGTATCTGGTCGATGGTCAAACACCAGAAGGAATCCAGTACCTGGCGATGGAGTGGCTGGAGGGCGTCGACCTGGCAGAGGCCCTGGCCACCGGTCCGCTGCCTCTGCGCGATTGCTACACCGTGCTACGACTTTCAGCCTCGGCATTGGCTGCCGCCCATCAGCGGGGAATCGTTCACAGAGATATCAAGCCCAGCAACTTGTTCCTGCGCAACCGCAAGGCGGAGGAAATCTCACTCATCGACTTTGGCATTGCCCGCCAGGACTCACTTGGACAGAGTCTCACCCGGACCGGCGTCTCCATTGGTACACCGGGCTATATGTCTCCCGAACAGGCTCGCGGAGACAAGGATCTCAAGCCCACCACAGACATCTTCTCCCTTGGCTCCGTGATCTATGAATGTCTGACCGGACAGTCACCCTTTGTTGGTGAGAATCAAGGCGCAGTGCTCGCCAGGGTGTTGTTCGATGAAGCTCCCGCAGTAAGGACCATCCGTCCGGGTGTACCGGTCGAGCTGGAGGAACTGGTTTCCCGGATGCTTTCGAAGGACGTCGCGAGCCGCCCAAGTGATGCAGGTGAGCTCTGCGAAATGCTTCGGCACCTGCCGACTCCGGCAGAAAATGACACCCCCCCGGACCCGCGTACGCTCTCCAGTGGCAAGGCGCGTATCGAGGGTGAGCAGCAGCCGATCACCGTAATGGTAGCGATCCATTCCTCGCATACTGCTGAACAGAAGGTTGCGCTGGGGCCGCTCGAACCATCTCTGTCCTCGCCAAGTCCAAGCACGCTCCCTCAGGCCACCCTGGTCCGTTCGGTGGGAGGCTTTGGTGCAAATGTAGAGCTTCTGGCCAACGGCTCTCTGGTCGGAATATTCCTGGGTGGAGAGAGTGCTCACGATCAGGTAAGGAATGCGGCGCGATGCGCACTGCTGGTTCGAGAACGCTGGCCTGAAGGTCGCGTGGCCATCGCCAGCGGCAGCGGGGTGGCGCAAGATCGGCGGGCAGTTGGCGCGGTCATCGAACGTGCCATGGCAATGACGCGCAGCACGGCCGAGTATCAACCCTCCGAGGCACCCGGGTCGAATGAACAGGCCGATGGGATCGCTCTGGATCCACTCTCTGCGGGTCTCATCGACAACCGCTTTTTGCTAAACCGAACCAGCCGCGGTGCCATCTTGCTTGGGGAGCGCGACAACATCGACGAATCCCGGCTGCTGCTGGGCAAGCCGACTCCATGCGTCGGCCGCGAGCGAGAACTCAATACGCTCATGCTCACCCTCGCCAGCTCGATCTCGGAATCGCAAAGCCGAGTCGTACTGGTGACAGCCGCGCCCGGACTCGGCAAGTCGCGTCTGCGTCACGAGTTTCTGCGACGAACCGAAGCACGCGGCGATGAGTTTCAGCTATTGGTCGGCAGCGGTGACCCGATGAGCATTGGTTCACCCTACGGCATTCTGAACCAGCTACTCAGGAGACGGTGCGGGATCCACAATGGCGAGCGAGTCGAGGTCCAGCAAGGGAAGCTGAAACAGATGCTGGAATCCTGCCTTCCGGCAGATGATGCCCAGCGCGTTGCAGAGTTCCTGGGTGAGCTGTGCGGCGTGCGCTTTTCCGATTCACAGAGCGCCAGGCTACGTGCCGCTAGGGCGAATCCACAGCTCATGAACGAGCAGGTACGGCAGGCCTTTGTCGATTGGTTGCAGGCGGAATGCCAAAAGTGTGCGCAGCTCCTCATTTTGGAGGATCTGCACTGGGGCGACGCACTGACCGTCAAATTGATCGATGCCGCGCTGCGCGATCTTGCGGATCAGCCGCTGATGGTGCTCGCCCTGGCTCGTCCGGAAGTAGAAGACCACTTTCCCAACCTGTGGAGCGGTCGCGGCCTCAAGCGCGTTCATCTGAGCGAGCTAAACCGCAAGGCCTGTGAACGACTCATTCAGCAGGTACTGGGCAGTAACGTCGACCCGAAAGACGCCGAACGGATGATCGCCCAGGCAGCGGGCAATGCCCTCTTCCTGGAAGAACTCATCCGTGCCTTCGCAGAGAGTGATGGCAAGACACTTCCCGATACGGTTCTGGCCATGTTGCAGGCCCGCGTCATGCGTATGCAGCCGAGTGTTCGCCGGGTGCTGCGCGCAGCCAGTGTCTTTGGTGAGACCTTCTGGCGCTCGGGCGTCGCTGCCCTGCTGGGAGATAGTACGGCGACCCAGGATCTTGAAAGCTGCTTGCACCACCTAATCAACGCCGAAACGATCGAAATCAGTCATGACAGCCGCTTTCCCGGCCAGGAGGAGTACCGATTCCGTCATGGCCTGATGCGCGATGCCGCCTACAGCATGCTGACCAGTGAGGATCGCGTCCTCGTACACCGGGTAGCGCTCACGTTTCTGGAGCAACTCGGAGAGCAGGATCCCATGGTCCTGGCCGAGCATGCCCAGCGCGGAGAACAAATGGAGCAGGCGGTTCACTATTATCTGCTCGCTACGCAGGAGGCAGATGCTGGCTACGCTCAAGATGAAGCGGTGCTGCGGGCCGAACGAGCGATTGCCTGCGGAGCCACGGGCGAAATCCTGGGCGAGCTAAAAAGAATCCTTTGCGGTGCCTATTATCAGCAGGGCAAGGTCCAGCTTGGGATTGCTCCAGGCCTGGAGGCACTCGATCTCCTGCCTCAGGGTAGCCGGGGGTGGTGTCAGGCTGCGGGCTCGACCTTCACCCACCTAGCGATGGCGGGACAGCTCCCCAAACTGATGGAGCTTCTCCAGCTCTTCCTCGCAACCGAGCCAGCGGAAAATGCACGCGACTGCTACGTGTTGGCCTGTGCGTCACTGATTTCCATGTTCGGGGCCCTCGGGCTCCGCAATGAAGCGCAGGTCTGCATCGACCGGATGAACTCGGTCGGCGCACCTCTCATGGAGAGCGACCTAATGACCCGTGGCTGGGCCAAGTTTGCGCACGCGGTGTTCTTTGGATACCTGGAGCCCGAAGTCTGGCTGCGGCACGAAGCGGCACAGGACGCGGTCCGCTGCTTCCAGAACTTGGGAGCCCTGAGATTCATTTCGTATGCCACAGCCGTTGCAGGAAGCTCGCTGGCTCGCCTGGGCCGCTGGACGGAAGGAGAACAGCAGATGCTGGAGTCAGAACGGACCGCGCAGCGTCTGCACGATCCGATGATGATGACGCTGGCGCAGGTCGGATTTGCCAGCGAGTTCTCCGATTGTCCTGATCCGAGAATGCAAGCATCTGTCATCCAGAAGGCCGAGCAGCAGCTCGCGGATCCAACGATCGCGCTGATTCACTCCTGCATGGCCCGGGAAGGTATCGCCCGGGTTCTGCTGAGCCGAGGACAACTTCAAGAGGCGGAAAACATCAGTAAAGAGCTATCCGATCTGCTGATCATGATGCTTCCCGGACTGCGCGTACGTCCGATGGCCACGCTCATCGAGGCATTGCTGAAACAGGGACGCAGCGCGGAAGCACGCCAGACCGCTGAAGAGGCCGTGATGTTCATCACATTCCTCGGCGGGCACGGAGATAAGAGCGTTGAGATTCACCTGGGACTCGCCGAGGCTTGTCACGCCGAAGGCGACCTGGAGGCGGCGAAACAAGCGCTCCGAAACGCTGAAGCAGAGCTGAATTTGCGCGCCGATAAAATCCCCGATCCAGCGTTCCGTGAGAGCTTCCTACACAACATCCCGGCCCACGTTCGAATCCAGGAACTCGTCAAGAAATGGTTTGCTGCTGCGGCGGCAAGCTGACCGCGCACAGAGCGTCCGTGAAAGCCCGCTACTGCGCGGAAGCCGGGGACGCGGAATAGAACTGCCGTGACCAACTGCGGAATCGCGCAATGGGACCATCACAATCCGCCAGCACGGGAGATGGTCTATCAATCTTGTTCTCCCAGATCGGCAGATCCCGCTCAACCTCATTGCGGATAAAGTAGAGAAAGACGCGGGTGATAAACGCTCGCAGCGGTGCCGGCACATCGGCCGACACCATCACGGTCATGCGCAGTATCACGGTGTTCTCATCGACCGGCACAGGACATCCGAGCACCAGCCATCGCGCCTCGGCGACACCACGGTTGATCGTAATTCCGGGACCATGTCCACGATTTTCCAATAGCACGTCCATATCCCGACCGAACCGACGCCAGTGGACTTTGCTACGCATGATGTAGCTCGGCCCGGACGTTTCCAGCGCTAAATCCGGTGGCTCTGGGTAGCCGTGCACAGTATGGAAATGGGCACGGTCGATCGCGTTTTCCAGAAGGTCACGCCAGCGGGTGCGAATCTGATATGCGATATGTTGCGGACGGCTCCATTCCGATGTTCCGTACTCTGGAACGGGAGGAATCTCAAACCAGGGTGGACGTTGCTCGGCATCATGCCACAGGAAGATGCAGCCGCTCGATTCCTGAACCGTCCAACATGGGACTTGAGCCTTCGGAGGTATCTTGCGCGCCCCAGGAACCAAGGTGCAGGTTCCCTCCCCGTTGAACTGCCAGCCGTGGAAGGGACAACGCACGTCGTTCCCAACCACCGTTCCACCAATGCCTAAGTGCGCGCCCAGGTGCGGGCAATAGGCATCCAGAACGTGGGCCCGTCCATCTTGGCCGCGAAACAGCACCAACTCACGTCCGAGACAACGCACCGGTTTGACCTCACCGGGGCGCAGCTCATGGCTCCAAGCAATCTGAAACCAGCCATTCGGATAGGGACCGAATCCATATCCCTTGTCTGCAACAAAAGTGCGAGGGTGTTCTTTCAGCGAGCGGATGACCACGTGCTTGATACCGATCCCCGGAATCCGTCGCAAACCGGGTAGTTCTCGCACGAAATGGCCCAATGTCTTCATGGCATCGGACGCTAACACTTTACGGCCATTCAATCCACCTCCCGGCAGCGACTCCCGCCCATGCGCCTTGCCCAACGCGATTAGCAGATACGGGAACAATTCACAGACCGGAACCCACTGGGGTCGCAACCAGATTCCGTGCACCAAGGACTCTGCGGCAGGCCCGCCGTACTAGGGTTCCACACCGGACGATTTGGAAGAGCTGCATCCGGTACGGACGATCAGCCAGATGGGAATCCCGATGGTGAAGGCGGTAGGGATTTTCGACTCCTGGTTCCGCAGGCGGAAATCCATGAGAGCCATGCCACCATGGGTCTCGAGAAACTTCTCGCCTGGAAGCACCTGCTGCTCCACCCGACTCGAATCACCAATGAAGATGCTCAGCCGCGCACTCGAATCGAAGTTCAGAAGCTGGCGCGTTCGAACAATCAATTTGGCGCGTACAGCGACCCAGCGGCACCTTCCAGACATCACGCCTTCCCACGTACTGCCCCGATCGATTCCGAAGCACTGGTCTGCCGACGTGGGTTTCGAGCTAGATCGTCTGCGACACAACCACCGCATCGATCGGGGGTAGATCGGAGAGCGCCACGCCCGGGGGAGCGAGACGTTTGATGGTGAACATCCGGGGTGCAAACATCGGATCGGTCAGAATCGATAGACCATCGATTTGCACCAGCAGCGTCGCGTGCCCAATCCAAGTCACCGATGGTAGCTTGCTGTTTTCGCGCAGCCGCGTGCCATCGTTGGCCAACATCGGCGGAACAAAGGAATTGTCTCGCGGCGGTCGTCCACTGAGCTGCCAGCGCAAGACCTCTCGCACCCCGGGGCGTGCCGGCCAGTGCTCCGGGTTCACAAAGCGCTCACCGCGCCACTGCTTGGAGTGCTGATAGCGAGTCATGGTCTGTTTAGAATACTTCGAGACGCAGCTACCTATAAAATCTCTGCATGTCTTCGATTCCGTACGACCCGGAACGGCTCGCCCAGCTTGCCCAGGAAATGATCGCGAGCACCCGTGAGCTGTCACAGCTTGGCTGGACTCCCGCGACGAGCAGTAACTTTTCGATGCGACTCGATGAACGGCACGCGGCGATCACCGTCTCGGGACGCGACAAGGGACGGCTGACGGCAGCGGACATCATGGTTGTCGACTTCGCGGGTCATGCGGTCGGTTCGAACCTGCGACCCTCGGCAGAGACTCCGCTGCACACCCAGCTCTACCGTCGGTTTCCCGATGTGGGCTGTGTGCTCCACACCCATTCACGGACCCAGACGGTGGCAAGCCGCATCTTTTCCGCAGATGGACAGGTACGACTCAAGGGCTACGAGCTGCTCAAAGCGTTCTACGGGCACAGTACGCATGACACCACCCTCGACGTGCCGATCCTGCCAAACAGCCAGGACATTCCGCTCCTTGCGACGAAAGTCGAGGCGCTCCTCGATAGTGAGCCGCTGTGGGGGTACCTGATCGAATCCCACGGAATGTATGCCTGGGGCCGAGACATGGCCGATGCGCGTCGTCACCTGGAAGCCTACGAATTTCTGCTGTCCTGTGAACTCGACCTAAGGACGTTACGACCATGAGCCGACTCCGAATCTTTGCCGATAGCGACGCCA
>WBZP01001002.1_pt1 | contig 36483 bp, 35 predicted proteins | sample 5204301 | NCBI WGS metagenome assembly WBZP01 (sample SAMN12412401, study PRJNA552823) | activated sludge metagenome | isolation source: activated sludge from nitrification reactor of wastewater treatment plant... | place: USA: Pennsylvania | collected 2017 | reverse complement strand
GCGGCTGCCGTTCCGGGATGCGCTCCCGGTTGAAGTTCGCCATCTGCTCGATCAGGTAGTGGTCCTGCAGCAGGATCGGCCCGTCCGGTCCGACGGTCAGCGAGTGTTCGACGCTGGGTACCGGCGCACCGTTGTCGGTGGTGGCGTACTTGTCGGTCATCGGAGTCGTCCCCTGTCATCGGCCGGTCTGTAGTCGATGACATGGGTACCCACATCGGCCGTCACATCACGGCGGTGAGGCCGTCAGGGTCGGGTGGGCGCGGTGCTGGGAGCCTGCGGTGTGCCGGGATTGGTCGGCGCACCGGGCCCCATCGGACCCGGGTTCAACGGCATCATCCGCGGCGGAGGCAGGTGAAACTCCGATTGGTCCAGCCGGTGGTGGCGCGCCTGCCCGAAGCCGCCGCCGTGGCGGCCGAGAAAGAATCCGGTAAAGAACACCGCACTGACGATGAAGACGATTCCCGCGACGATCGCCACCCAGGCGGCGGCCTGGTACAGCCGCGGTGGGCGCACGGGCCGGGGCGCCGGCGGAGGCGGGGTGTCGACGGGGCTGGTGACGGGCTCGTCGGCCCGCTGGGTTGTTTCGGTCATACCGCCGATCATGGGAGGCGTTTGCGGGCGCCAGTTAGGTACCGGATGTGAACCCGCTGTGAATGCCAATCGGCCCCGGGCGGGCCGCCGGCAGGCTAGACATTCACCATCGCCTAGTGATCGGACCGGATGATGAAGAAGCTGCTCAGTTCCCTGACCGAGAAGGAGTACCTCCTGATACGGCAGACCGCGACGGATGCGATCGCCGGCCTCGACGAGGACGCCCTGATCGATCTGCACGACAAGGTGCGCCGGGCCCGCAAGAAGTACGTCACGCTCTACCGGCGCAAGGGCGCGGCGAAGGTCGGCGCCAAGGGTGCCCGGGGAGCCGCCCGCTCGGCCAACGAACGCAACGGCGCCAAGGCGGAGATCTTCGAGGACGCGCTGGCGCGGGTGAGCAGGCAGCTCAGCGTGGCGGCCCGGCGCAGCGCCCGGGATCTCAAGGACGAGCGGCTGGCCCGCGCCCGCGGTGACGCGGCTCCGGCCAAGCCGGCGAAGAAGTCGGCCGCCAAGGTCAAGGGTGTCGCCCGGGTGCGAGTCGCCGACACCCGGAAGTCACCCGCGCGGAAGAAGCGCGACGCGAGCACGCTGGCCAAGGGGGCGCGGCGGCAGGCCAAGCGGGACAGCCGCCGGGGCTGACCCCCGGGCTACAGGAATCCGCTGACGAGGTGGATCACCTCGATCAGCAGCGCGGCGATCAGCAGCTGGAACACCCACTTCGCCGCGTTCGGTCCGAGCGCCAGCCGCGCTCCGAGCAGCGCCCCCACGATGCTGCCCGCCGCGAGCAGACCCGCCACCCGCCAGTCGACCTGACCCTGCCCCGAGAAGATCAGCAGCGAGACCAGTGCCGCCAATCCGAGCGTGGTCACCTTGATGGCGTTGGCCTCCCGAATCGAGAAGTGCGCCAGCAGAACCAGCACCGCCAGGGCATAGGTTCCAGAGTCGACGGCGATGAGGCCGGCCCACGCCCCGACGCAGCCCATCAGGAACAGCACCAGCGGACCCTTGTCGGGCTCCTGATCGGTCCGGTCGGCGTGCAGCCATCTCCCCGGATTGGCCAGCAGGATGATGAAGGCCGCGACGATGGCGAACGTGAGGAGTTCGGCGGTGCGGACGTTGTCGAACACCGAGGCCAACGAGGCGCCGGCGGTCGCGCCGACGATCGCTGGAATCGCGAAGCGCACGGCGTCGCGCCAGGGCAGTTCCCCGGCGCGGTGGAATCTCCACACGGCGGTGGCGCAGCCGACGACGATCGGAAGCCGGTTGGAGGCGTTGGCGACGACCGGGTCGACGCCGATGGCGATCGCGATCGGGAGGATCACCGCGGATCCACTGGAGGCCACCGTGTTCAGAAACGCGCCTGCGACTCCGGCGAGGATCAGGATCAGCGCGTCGGTCACGGCGCGGCCCGGTGGGCGGAGGGCATCGTCCTTATTAACACAGCGGTCAGATACCGGTGGGTTCCCGATCGGCGCGACGGCGAGCGGTTCTTGCAGTGCGCGGCGGTTACCCGTCAGCCGGCGGTGTCGCCGCCGTTGCGCTCAGTCCACTGGGTGAGCGCGTCCTCCAGGGCGTCCGCGACGCTGACCCCGGCCACCTGGGCGGCATGTTCGAAACGCTTGACCACCTCCGTCGGGACGGAGGTGTGCACCCTGGAGCGCTGCGGTTCGGCCTTCGCCGGCGGCTCGGTGTAGGCGACGGGCACATGCTGGGTGACCGTCGCGTCGATGGTCGCCCGCAGGGCGGGGATCTCGTCGAGCAGTCGGGCGAGATCGTCGCGCCCGATACGCAGCACCTCGGCCGCCCCGGTTGTCGTGACGGTGGCCGAACGCAACCTCCCCGTGCGGAGCGCGGATTCGCCGATCACCTCGCCCGGTCCCAGCGTTGCGATGCGGTCGTGGCCGACGTACACACCCACCTCCCCGCTGAGCAGGATGTAGCACGCGTCGGACGGGGTGTGCTCGTGGATCAGCGGCCACGCCGTAGATGTCGAATGGTGGTGTGAGGCCTGGGCTAGGCGCAGCAACTCACGATCAGAGAAATTGTCGAAGGCGGCGAAGGCGCGCAGGCGCGCGGCGTCTTCGCGCTGGTGTTGTTCGGTCAATGCCTTCTGGCGACGATTCGGAGGTCGCGACGCTGACGCCGCAGTGGCGTTGACGGCATCCCGGATTGTGGCCATGGCGACGGCTCCTTGCCTCGTGGCTGCCGCCCCGAGCGGCACCTGCCTTTTCAAGCATCGACCAGCGGGGTCGGCACGTCTAGAGTGGCAGGCTACTCAGCATTCCCGACCTGTCCGGCCGGTCCCGGTCGACCACGACCCGGCAACGCCGGAACGCTGCGATAGACACCGCCAAACAGCGGTGGAACCATATCGACGTGAACCCCGGTGGGGTCGAGCTGACGACGGTCGGGCTGTCGTGCGCGTCCTGCGGCACACAACTGCCGCCGGACTCACTGTTCTGCAACAAGTGCGGTGCGCCGGTCAAGCCGGTGACCCCGGCGGCGGAGTACAAGCAAGTCACCGTCTTGTTCGCCGACGTCGTCCATTCGATGGACATCGCCAAGGCGGTCGGCGCCGAGCGGCTCCGGGAGATCATGGCCGGCCTGCTCGACCGAGCCTCGGCGGTGGTCGGTCGCTACGGCGGGACCGTGGACAAGTTCACCGGGGACGGGGTGATGGCCGTCTTCGGCGCCCCGGTGGCCCTCGAAGACCATGCGGTGCGCGCGTGCCGGGCTGCCCTGGAGATCCACACCGCGATCGTCGATCTGGTCGACGAGGTGTCTCACCGAGACGGTATCGACCTTCGGCTGCGGGTCGGGCTGAACTCCGGACAGGTCATCGCCGGGGAGATCGGCTCGCGCGGAGCGGGTTACACCGCGATCGGCGAACAGGTCGGCATGGCCCAGCGGATGGAATCCGTCTCCCCTCCCGGCGGGGTGATGCTCAGCCCCTCCACCGCTCGGCTGGTCGAGCCCTTGATGAGCCTGGGTGACCCCGAACTGGTTCAGATCAAGGGATCACAGCAGCCGGTTGTCGCCCGTCGGTTGTTGGGTGTGCCCGACCGCGACCATCCCGTCGCGGGCGCGCACTCGACCCTGGTCGGTCGACGGCGGGAGCTGAGTGCGGTCGAGGATCTGTTACAGCATGCGACGGAACGTCACGGTGCGGTGGTCACCGTGGTGGGCTCGCCGGGTATCGGCAAGAGCCGTCTGACGCGTGAGGTCACCGTACTGGCCGCCGCCCGGGGCATCGAGGTCTTCACCTCCTACTGCGAGTCCCATACCACCCAGGTGCCGTTTCACGCGGTGGCACGACTGCTTCGCGACGTGACCGGGGTGCGCGGTCTGGACGATTCGAGCGCCCGCGCCCAACTCCGGGCGCGAAATCCCGGCGTTGATTCCGACGACCTGTTGCTGCTCGAGGATCTGTTGGGCATCGCCGACCCCGATGTGGAGTTGCCGAGGATCGATGCCGAGGCTCGGCGCCGGCGGTTGACCGCCCTGGTGAACGCCGGCTCGCTGACCCGGGAAGCGCCGGCCGTCTACGTCGTCGAGGATGTGCACTGGATCGACGAGGTCAGCGAGTCGATGATCGCCGACTTCCTCGCCGTGATCCCGCGGACGCGATCGCTGGTACTGATGACGTTCCGGCCTGAATACCGTGGCGTACTCAGCCAGGTGGACGGCGCACAGACGATCGCCCTGGCCCCGCTCACCGATCCGGAGACCGCGGCGCTGGTGACCGAGCTCATCGGCCGCGATCCGTCGGTCGACGGGGCCGCCGCAATGATCGTCGAGAGGTCGGCGGGCAACCCGTTCTTCGCCGAGGAGATCGTGTGGGAGTTAGCGGAGCGTGGTGTTCTTCAGGGAGCTCCCGGCGACTATGTTTCGACGCGTGACGTCGCCGGCGTCAGCCTGCCCGCCACGGTGCAGGCCACCATCGCCGCCCGCATCGACCGGCTGGATCCGGCGGCCAAACGCAGCTTGAGTGCGGCCGCGGTGATCGGGGCGAAGTTCAGCCGCGATCTGCTCCAAACACTCGGTATCGAACCGGCTTTGGAGGAACTGGCGCGCGGCCAGTTCATCGATCAGGTCGCCGCGCACGCCAACATGGACACCCCCACTGCCGAATTCGTGTTCCACCACCCGCTGATTCGCGCCGTCGCCTACGAGTCGCAACTGAAATCGGATCGCGCCGAGCTCCATCGGCGGCTGGCCGCCGCGATCGAGCAACGTGATCCCGCCTCGGCGGAGGAGCACGCCGCGCTGATAGCCGAACACCTGGGGGCGGCAGGCGATTTGCACGCGGCCTACGACTGGCACATGCGGGCCGGACGATGGTCGACCTTCCGCGACATCGGAGCGGCCAAGACCAACTGGCAGCAAGCCCGCAAGATCGCCGACCAGCTTCCCGCCAACGACCCCAAACGGGTGGAGATGCAGATCGCGCCGCGCACCCTGCTCTGCGGCAACGCCTACCGCATCGGAGGTACGGTCGCCGACACCGGGTTCGACGAGTTGCGCGACCTGTGCGCCGCCGCGGGCGACAAGTCGTCCCTGGCCATCGGCATGACCGGGTTCCTGATGGCGCTGACCTACAACGACCGCATCACCGAATCGGCGCGGCTGGCCGGCGAATGCGCCGCACTGATCGATTCGACGGGCGAGCCCGCCCTCGTCGTCGCGCTCCTGCCGGGGCCCCTCCTGGCGCACTACCAGTCCGGCCAGGCCGATGAGGCGATGCGGTTGGCGCAACGCATCATCGACCTCGCCGAGGGCGATGCCACCATGGGCAACCTCGTATTCGGATCACCCTTGGCGTTCGCGCAGATCTATCGCGCCGCCGCCGAACGCTCACTGGGACTGCCCGGATTCCGCGAGCACATCGACGAGGCCCTGGCGACGGCCCGACCCGTGGATCCGACCCTTTTCGCATCGGGTGTGATGGTCAAGTCCTCGTGGATTGCGCTCGGGGTGTCGCTATCCGACGACACCGCGCTGCGCGACACCGCGGACGCCCTGGTGATCGCGGAGCAGTCCGGTGACCCCGTGGCGATCGGCTGCGCGCTGATGGCCCAGGGCATGGCCCTGGTGCACCGCGACGGCCCGGACTCGGAGGCCGGATACGAATTGCTCGCAAAGGTCCGCGCCATGGCGACGGCCCACCAACTCTCGCTAAACCTGGCGCACGTCATCGACGTCCACAACGCGATGCGCATGACGCAGCGGGCAGACGTCGGCGAAGCGATCGAGCTGGCCCGGACTGCCCTGGACAACCTCGTCGCCTCCGGCGAACGCGTCTGGCGCGGGCTGGCGACCACCGTTCTCGTCGAGGTCCTGCTGCGTCGCGGCACCGCCGGTGACATCGCCGAAGCGCACACCGTAATCGAGACCCTGGCCGCCGTCCCCACCGCATCCGGTCACGTCATGCAGGAACTCGTTCTGCTGCGGATGCGGGCACTGCTGGCGCGCGTGCACGGTGACGACAATACCTACCGCCGGTTCCGGGATGGTTACCGGAAGATGGCCGGGGACTTGGGATTTGCCGGACACATCAGGTCGGCCGCAGAGCTGCCGTGACCCGCAACCGCTACGGTTCAGACCACGGCTTGAACGGGTTCACCGCGAACTGGATCACCCGGTAGGGCGTGCGATCCCGCGGCGCGGTGTTCCACTGGCTGACGAACACCCGCACCTCGTCGAGCGTCGAACCCGGCGAGATATAGCCCCCGTAGGGCTGCGCGAGCCGGTTGTCCTCCGGCGGGGGCAGGCTCTCCACCGGATCGGGCCACTCACCGGCGCGCACCACTGTCGTGGCCGGCGCGGTGCCCAACCCGGTCGGGTCGTAGGCCACCCGCACCTCCATGTTCCCGGTGCTGGCGTTGAAGTACGACAGCACGGCCTTGCCGTCGATCTCGCGAATGTTCATCTCGCCGACCCGATCCGGCCACAGCGGCGTCGGGGGCTGGTTCCAGCCGCCGCCCGGCCCGGCCGCCCAGCCCTGCCAGCTCGAGCGGTCGGTGAACGACTGCGGCGTGGCCCGGTAGAGCACCACGGGCCCGGACCGGTCGAAGTTGTTGGCGACGACGTACACCCAACCGGTCTGGGATTCACCGGTCGGGATCGGGTTGTAGTAGCCGCTGATCTGGGTCTGCCTGCCGTCGGCGTACCCGGCCTTGCGCACAGATCCAGGCACCGTGGTCCAACCGCCCTGGCCGGCTTGGGCTTTCACCAACCGCGACGACGCCGGGACGAGATTCTTGGTGGTCGTCACCAGGAGGTAGTTCTGCCGATTGATCTGCACGACGCCCGCGGGAAGCTGGGACGAGCCGGGCGGGGCCGGATCGGCCAGCAGCGGCCGGTCCACCCCCGTCACACCGGTGTAGCGCACGCCCTCCGGGTCGTCGACGGAATCACCCGCCACGTGCAGGGCGACGGGGGCGAACCAGCCGCCGAACCCCACGCCCGGTCCGGCGAAGCTGTCACCGCAGATCTGCAGCAGTTCGGTTGGGAATTCCATGAACTCGCACAGGTCGGTGGCACCGATGCCGTAGTCGCGGGTCGGGGTCCCGGTGCCAGCGACGGGACCGATGCGGACCACCTGCCCCAGGGCCAGCGGCGGCAGGATGGGATCGGGTGCCGGGCTGGGCGGGTCGGCCGAGGCGGGACAGGCCAGCACCCCGGTCAGGCAGGCGACGGCGACGGCGCCGACCGCGCCGCGGATCACAATTCGGCGGCCAGCAGCTCGGCGATCTGAATGGTATTGAGGGCGGCGCCCTTTCGAAGGTTGTCGCCGGAGATGAACAGCGCCAGACCGCGGCCGTCGGGAACCCCCGGATCGCGGCGGATCCGGCCGACCAGCGAGTCGTCGATGCCGGCGGCGGCGAGCGGGGTCGGCACGTCGACCAGCGTCACACCGGGTGCGGCGGCCAGCAGTTCGGCGGCGCGCTCCGGTGAGATCGGCCGGGCGAACTCGGCATTGATCGACAGCGAGTGGCCGGTGAACACCGGCACCCGCACGCAGGTCCCGCTGACCGGGAGGTCAGGGATGCCCAGGATCTTGCGACTCTCGTTGCGCAGCTTCTGATCCTCGTCGGTCTCGCCCGAGTCGTCATCGACCAGGGCGCCGGCCAGTGGGATCACGTTGAATGCGATTGGCGCGACATACTTCTCCGGCGCCGGGAAGTCTACCGCGCCGCCGTCGTGCACCAGGTCCTCGGCGCGGGAGATCACCGCGCGCGCCTGCGAGACCAGCTCCTCGACCCCGGCCAGGCCGCTGCCGGACACCGCCTGATATGTCGAGGCGATCATCCGGACCAGCTGCGCCTCGTCGTGCAGCACCTTGAGCACCGGCATGGCGACCATCGTGGTGCAGTTCGGGTTGGCGATGATGCCTTTGGGACGATCACCCGCATCCCGGTGGAAGTTGACCTCCGAAACCACGAGCGGCACATCGGGATCCTTGCGCCAGGCCGAGGAGTTGTCGATGACGACCACGCCGGCTTCGGCGAACCGCGGCGCCTGCACCCGCGACATGGTGGCGCCCGCGGAGAACAGCGCGATGTCCAATCCGCTCGGGTCGGCGGTGGCGGCGTCCTCGACCTCGATCTCCTGCCCGCGGAACGGGAGCTTCTTGCCGGCCGAGCGGGCCGAAGCGAAGAACCGCACACTGCTCACCGGGAAGTCGCGCTCCTCGAGCAGCGCGCGCATCACCTGGCCGACCTGACCGGTCGCACCCACCACTCCGATGTTGACCATGGCTAGCGTCCCGTTCCCGCGTACACGACCGCCTCCTCGTCGCCACCGAGGCCGAACGCCTCGTGCAGCGCGGCCACCGCCTTGTCCAGCTCGGAGTCCTTGACCAGCACCGAGATTCGGATCTCCGAGGTGGAGATCAACTCGATGTTGACGCCGACCTCGGCGAGCGCCTCGCAGAAGGTGGCGGTGACGCCGGGATGGCTGCGCATGCCCGCCCCGACCAGCGACACCTTGCCGATGTGGTCGTCGTAGAGCACCTTGGTGAAGCCGATCTCGTCCTGCAGCGAGGCCAGCTTCTGCACCGCGGTCGACCCGGCGTCCCGCGAGCAGGTGAAGGTGATGTCGGTCTTGCCGTCCTCGACCTTGGAGATGTTCTGCAGCACCATGTCGATGTTGACGTCGGCTTCGGCGACCGCGCGAAAAACCTTGGCGGCGTAGCCCGGTACGTCGGGCAGGCCGACGACGGTCACTTTCGCCTCGCTGCGGTCGTGCGCGACTCCGGTCAGGATGGCGTCTTCCATGGGGATGTCCTCGATCGATCCGGTGACGATGGTGCCGGGCTTGTCGGAGTACGACGACCGGACGTGGATGGGAACGTTGTAGCGGCGGGCGTATTCCACGCAGCGCAGCATGAGCACCTTGGCCCCGGCCGCCGCCATCTCGAGCATCTCCTCGAAGGTGACGGTGTCCAGCCGGCGGGCGTTGGGCACGATGCGCGGGTCGGCGGTGAAGATACCGTCGACGTCGGTGTAGATCTCGCAGACATCGGCGTTCAGCGCGGCCGCCAGCGCGACGGCGGTGGTGTCCGATCCGCCGCGGCCCAGCGTGGTGACGTCCTTGCTGTCCTGGCTCACGCCCTGGAACCCCGCGACCAGGACGATCTGCCCCTCGTCCAGCGCGGAGCGCAGCCGGCCCGGGGTGACGTCGATGATCTTGGCGTTGCCGTGGGTACCGGTCGTGATGACACCGGCCTGCGAGCCGGTGAACGAGCGGGCGTGCGCGCCGAGGGACTCGATGGCCATCGCGACCAGGGCATTGGAGATCCGCTCCCCCGCGGTCAGCAGCATGTCGAGCTCGCGCGGCGGGGGCGCCGGGCATACCTGCCGGGCCAGGTCGAGCAGGTCGTCGGTGGTGTCACCCATCGCGGAGACCACCACGACCACGTCGTTGCCGGCCTTCTTGGTCTCCACGATGCGCTCGGCGACGCGCCGGATCCGCTCGGCGTCGCCCACCGAGGATCCGCCGTACTTCTGCACGACGAGCGCCACTGTCTGCCCTTTCGAGAACGCGGGGAGGTCGCCCATAAGGATAAGGGGTGGACGCACCTGCTTTTTGCCGCGTAACCGGCGGTAACGTCCGGTCTGTGGCAGACAGTCCCGCCGACCGCACCGCCGACACCCGGGTGCCGATCCATCCGCCGATCGCCGCCAGGTGGAGTCCCCGGGCGTTCGATCCCGACGCCGTCGTGGACACCGAGCAGCTGACCGCGCTGCTGGAGGCCGCCCGCTGGGCCCCGACCTGGGGCCATCGCCAGCCGGTGCGCTTCGTCGTGGGGGTTCGACGGGACCCGACCTTCGCCAGGCTTTCCGGCCTGCTCAGGCGCGGTAACAGCTACGCGAAAGCGGCCGGCGCACTGATCCTGGTGTGCGCGGATGAAGGCGACGACGAGCGGACCGCGCTCTACTCGGGGGTCGACGCCGGCGCCGCGATGGCCGGCCTGATCATCGAGGCGGTCGCCCGCGGCCTGATCGCCCATCCGATGGCCGGGTTCGACGTCGAGGGCGCCCGGCAGGCCTTCGCCCTCGACGCCGGGCTGCGGCCGCTGATGATCATCGCGGTCGGCTCCCTGGCCGACTACGCACAGGTGCCCGAGGAGGTGGCCGAACGGGACCGGCGTCCCCGCGAGCGGCTGCCGCTGGAGCAGATCGTGCTCAACGGGTCAGGATTTGCAGGCCTGGGATAGCTGCTGCAGCTGGTCGGCGATGCGCTGGTTGAGCGCGAACATCCCCAATACTTCTGGTGGTGGCGGCGCCCCCGGCGCACGGTGCTGCACCGCGGCCCGCACCCCGGGCAGCCCGGCGGCGAACTCGGAGGCCAGCTGGGCCAGCTGAATCGCCTGCACCTGCAGTCCCGGGTCGCTGACCTTCTGCGCCCGCTCGGCCAGGCCGTCGGCCCACTGCTGGTAGATCAGGTCCTCGGCCTGCGTGGGCACCGGGTTGTTCGGGTCGGCGGGTTGCTCGCTGACCCGCGCCGCCTGGGCATGGTTGAACTCGAGGATGTCGATCACCGGTTTGCACTTCTCGGACGGTCCGCGGAAGAACGCCGCCCAGATGCCGAAGGCGACCGCGATGATCAGAACGGACGCGGTGAGCGGCCAGCGGAATCGGCTTTTCATCGTGGCATCAGCCTAGCGGGCCTGGTCCCGGGCTTTGGCCTGGTGCTGCATCGGGAGTACAGTACGTCCTTGTGCAGCGGGTGCTCCTCCTCGGACGCCGCGACGGGGTCTGATCCAGACTGGCCTCCCGTCGCGGGGGTTCGCGATGCGCCGGTCTGAAGTCCAAACTCAAGACACCCGGAGCCCGATCGTGAACACCCATTCCCCTTCGTTCGATTCGCTGGATGCCTACGTGTCCGCGCGCACCATCAAGACCCCCGCCGGTCCGCGCCAGGACGGCCAGCCGGCGTACAACACCCAGCGCAACACCGCGATGCCGGTGTCCCGGTACCGGCCGTTCGCGCAGGAAGTCGAAACCGTCACCCTGGCCGACCGCACCTGGCCCGACAAGGTCATCGACCGGGCGCCGGCGTGGTGCGCCGTCGACCTGCGCGACGGCAACCAGGCCCTGATCGACCCGATGAGCCCGGCCCGCAAGCGGCGGATGTTCGAACTGCTGGTCAAGATGGGCTACAAGGAGATCGAGGTCGGTTTCCCGTCGGCCAGCCAGACCGACTACGACTTCGTCCGCGAGATCATCGAGCAGGGCGCGGTGCCCGAGGACGTCACCATCCAGGTGCTGACCCAGTGCCGTCCCGAACTGATCGAGCGCACCTTCCAGGCCTGCGACGGCGCACCCAGCGTGATCGTGCACTTCTACAACTCGACCTCGATCCTGCAGCGCCGGGTGGTGTTCCGCGCCGACCGCGACGAGATCAAGAAGATCGCCACCGACGGCGCCCGCAAGTGCCTGGAGGAGGCGGCCAAGCATCCCGGCACCCGGTGGCGCTACGAGTACTCCCCGGAGTCCTACACCGGCACCGAGTTGGAGTACGCCAAGGAGGTCTGCGATGCGGTCTCCGAGGTCATCGCACCGACCCCGGACTGGCCGCTGATCGTCAACCTGCCCGCCACCGTCGAGATGGCGACCCCCAACGTCTACGCCGACTCGATCGAGTGGATGAGCCGCCACCTGGCCCGCCGGGACTCGATCATCCTGAGCCTGCATCCGCACAACGACCGCGGAACCGCAGTCGCCGCAGCCGAATTGGGCTATCAGGCCGGTGCGGACCGGATCGAGGGCTGCCTGTTCGGCAACGGCGAGCGCACCGGAAACGTCTGCCTGGTGACGCTGGGCCTGAACCTGTTCTCTCGTGGCGTCGACCCGCAGATCGACTTCTCCAACATCGACGAGATCCGTCGCACCGTGGAGTACTGCAACCAACTGCCGGTGCACGAGCGGCACCCCTACGGCGGCGACCTGGTCTACACCGCGTTCTCCGGTAGCCACCAGGACGCCATCAACAAGGGCCTGGACGCGATGAAGATCGCCGCCGACGAGGCCGACTCCGACGTGGACGACATCCTGTGGCAGGTGCCGTATCTGCCGATCGACCCCAAGGACGTCGGGCGCACGTATGAGGCCGTGATCCGGGTCAACTCGCAGTCCGGCAAGGGCGGGGTCGCCTACATCATGAAGGCCGACCACGGCCTGGTGCTGCCGCGCCGGCTGCAGATCGAGTTCAGCCAGGTGATCCAGAAGATCACCGACGGCGAGGGCGGCGAGGTGTCCCCCAAGGAGATGTGGGACGCGTTCGCCGACGAGTACCTGGCGCCGATCCGGCCGCTGGAACGGATCAAGCAGCGGGTGATCGGCTCGGAGGTCGACGGCGGGATCGACGTCATCGAGGCCACCGTGAAGATCGACGGCGTCGAAACCGAGATCCGCGGCGAGGGTAACGGCCCGCTGGCGGCGTTCGTCGACGCCCTGGGCACCGTCGGCATCGACGTATCGGTGCTGGACTACTCCGAGCACGCCATGTCGGCCGGTGAGGAGGCCGCGGCCGCGGCCTACGTCGAGGCGTCCGTCGGCGGCCGCACGGTGTGGGGCGTCGGCATCGCCACCTCGATCACGACTGCGTCACTTCGGGCGGTGGTCTCCGCGGTGAACCGGGCGGCCCGGTTAAGCTAACCGCCGCATACCGGACAACCGTAAGGAGTAGGCCGTGAACTGGGGTTCGACCTGGGATTTTCTTTGGCACTTCCTGATCATCTTCGCCTGGATCGCCTACCTGCTGGTGCTGTTCCAGATCCTGACCGACCTGTTCTGGCGCGACCACAAGACGTCGGGCTGGATCAAGGCGGTGTGGGTGATCTTCCTGATCGTCCTGCCGTGGCTCACCGCGGTGGTCTACCTGATCGCGCGCGGTCGCGGCATGACCGAGCGGGCGCGCGAGGCGGCGCTGCAGGCCAAGAAGGAAACCGACGACTACATCCGCGAGACCGCGGGCCGGTCGCCGGCCCAGGAGATCGAGCACGCCAAGCAGTTGCTGGACTCCGGCGCGATCAGCCAGGCCGAGTTCGACTCCCTGAAGGCCAAGGCCCTCAGCTAGGGCTCGAGCGCGCGGATCGCCGCCACCAGGCGGTCCACGAATGCGTCGACCTCGGCCCGGTCATAGCCGCGGCTGAACACCGACGACGTGCGCAGCTTGGCGGCGCGCACGTCGTCGGCGCGCAGGTAGCCGCGACCGTCGAGCCGGCGTGCGGCCAGCTGCAGCAGCTCCTGCACCGATTTCGGGTCGTAGCCCCGCCTGCCGACACCGGATTTGGCGAAGACCACGCCACGCACGTCATCGGCACTGAGTTCGCTGCTCATCGTCGGCGTCAGAACAGGGCGAACTGTTGGCCCTGGTCCACCGACTGGACGAAGTCGTCGATGCCGGTGCCGAGGGCGACCGACCCGACGTTGTCCATGAACTGCTCGTCGGAGACCACCGGCACACCGAGTTCGCGGGCCTGGTAGCCCTTGCCCTGCTCGGGCGCGGGCTCGTTGCACACCACCAGGGAGGTCTGCGGGTCGACGGCCTCGGTGTAGGCCAGCCCGGCATGCAGAATCCGCTCCACCAGCTCCTCGTGGGTGCGCTGCACCTCGCTGGACAGCGCCACCCGCATGCCCTGCACCAGCTGCGTGCCCTGATAGCGGCCGGGGTTCAGGTACGGGCACGGCATCCGGGAGGCCAGCGTTTTCAGCGGCCGCAACTCGTCGTGGGTGACCCGGCCGTTGGGCCAGCGCCGCCGGGTGACCGGCCGCACCGGCAGCCAGATGTCGTGCTCGCGGGCCCGCTGCAGGGCCGGGCTGAGCACCCGGGACAGCACCAGCGCGTCGTCGAACGCGTCGTGGGCCCGCGTCTGGGAGATGTCCCAGTGCCGGGCCAGGGTCTCCAGCCGCAGGTTGTCCAGGCCGAGTTTGAGCCGGCGGGCCAACTCGACCGTGCACATCACGGTGTCGATCGGCAGCGCGGTGCCGGCCAGTTCGGCCTCCGTGGTCAAGAACGCATAGTCGAAGGCCACGTTGTGGGCGACCAGCGTGCGCCCGTGCAACAGCTCGATCACCTCGTCGGCGATCTCGGCGAAGGTGGGCTGGTCCTCCAGCATCTCCGCGGTGAGCCCGTGCACATGGGTGGGGCCCGGGTCGACGCCGGGGTTGAGCAGGCTGACCACCGAGTGCTCGACGTTGCCCTGGGCGTCCAGCGCCAGCGCGGCCAGGCTGATGATGCGGGCATGACCAGGGCGGAAGCCCGAGGTCTCCACGTCGACGACGACCCAACCGTCGCCCGACTCGGAGGCTGGTCTGCCCCAGGACTGACTCACACAGTCAGGATGGCACGCGCCCCCGACAGCACCCGGCACATCGGATCCGTGTCGGGCCGCCCGCGGGAGGTCCGCATAAACTGCGTTCCGATGCCGAGGCCGACGATGACGATCCGGGGGCGGGCCGCGTTGGCCGCCGGTTCCGCCGCGCGCTGGGCCTCCCGGGTCACCGGACGCGGGGCGGGCGCCATGATCGGCGGCCTGGTCGCGATGACGCTGGACCAGTCCATCCTGGGCCAGCTCGGCGCGGGCCGGCGCACCATCGTCGTCACCGGCACCAACGGCAAATCCACCACCACCCGGATGACGGCCGCGGCGCTGGCCACCCTGGGGCAGGTCGCGACCAACGCCGAGGGCGCGAACATGGACGCCGGCCTGGTGTCGGCGCTGGCGTTGGCACCGGATGCCGCCCTCGCCGCCCTCGAGGTCGACGAGATGCACGTCCCGCACGTCTCCGATGCGGTGCACCCCGCGGTGATCGTGCTGCTGAACCTGTCGCGCGACCAGTTGGACCGGGTCGGTGAGATCAACCACATCGAACGCACCCTGCGGGCCGGGCTGGCCCGGCACCCCGACGCAGTCGTCGTGGCCAACTGCGACGACGTGCTGATGACCTCGGCGGCCTACGACTGCCCGCACGTCGTGTGGGTGGCCGCCGGCGGCGGCTGGGCCAACGACTCGGTGAGCTGCCCGCGCAGCGGCGAGGTGATCGTGCGCGACGGTTCGGACTGGCATTCGACCGGCAGCGATTTCAAGCGGCCGACGCCGCAGTGGTGGTTCGACGAGGTGAACCTGTACGGCCCGGACGGCCTGACGCTGCCGATGCGGCTGTCGTTGCCGGGCACGGTCAACCGCGGCAACGCCGCGCAGGCGGTGGCCGCGGCGGTGGCGCTGGGTGCCGATCCGGCCGCCGCGGTGGCCGCGGTGTCGACGGTCGACGAGGTCGCCGGGCGCTATCAGACCGTTCCGATGGGTGAGCACACCGCGCGAATCCTGTTGGCCAAGAACCCCGCCGGTTGGCAGGAGGCGCTGTCGATGGTCGACAAGAGCGCCGACGGGGTGGTGATCGCGGTCAACGGTCAGGTGCCCGACGGCGAGGACCTGTCCTGGCTGTGGGACGTCGACTTCGAACATTTCGAAGGAGTGCCGGTGGTCGCGGCCGGCGAACGCGGGACGGACCTCGCGGTGCGGCTGGGCTACGCGAGTGTGCCACATACGTTGGTGCACAACACCATTGAGGCCATCACGTCGTGCCCCAAGGGGCACGTCGAGGTGGTGGCGAACTACACGGCATTCCTGCAGTTGACCCGGACTTTGGGACGCATGCATGGCTGACCGTGTGCGGATCGGACTGGTGCTGCCCGACGTGATGGGCACCTACGGTGACGGTGGCAACGCCGTGGTGCTGCGCCAGCGGTTGCGGCTTCGCGGCATTCCCGCCGAGATCGTCGAGATCACGCTGGCCGACCCGGTACCGGACTCGCTCGACCTCTACACCCTCGGCGGCGCGGAGGACTACGCGCAGCGGCTGGCCACCAAGCATCTCCTCACCCATCAGGGTTTGCAGCGCGCCGCCGCGCGCGGCGCTCCGGTGCTGGCGATTTGCGCGGCGATCCAGGTACTCGGCCACTGGTATGAGACCTCGGCCGGCGAACGGGTCGAGGGCGTCGGTCTGCTGGACGTGACGACATCACCGCAGGAGAAGCGCACGATCGGCGAGGTGGTGTCCAAGCCGCTGGTCGAGGGTCTCACCCAGCAGCTGACCGGCTTCGAAAACCACCGCGGCGGAACGGTTCTGGGTCCCGATGCCCGGCCGCTGGCGGCGGTCGTCAAGGGCGCGGGCAACCGCGACGGTGACGGCTACGACGGCGCGGTGCAGGGCAGCGTGGTGGCCACGTACCTGCACGGACCGTGCCTGGCCCGCAATCCGGAACTCGCCGACCTGCTGCTGTCCCGCGTTGTGGGTGGACTGTCGCCGCTGGAACTACCCGAGGTCGAGCAACTGCGCCGCGAGCGGCTGGCCGCCCCGCGGCGGGTCTAGGTCAGGACGCCGGCGGGACGGCCGCGACGGCCGGCGGCGGAGCGTTCACCGCTACGTAGCCGGGCGGCAACGGCGGGCGTGCGGGCGCCTGGGCCGGTGCCGCGTCGGTTGCCGGTACCGGACCGGTACCGGGCGGCGGCGAGTTCAGGGACACGTAGCCGGGCGGCAGCGGCGGGTGCGGCGGCGCCTCCGATGGAGCCGGGGCGGTGGCCGGCCGCGGTGCGGTCAGCGAGATGTAGCCCGGCGGCAGCGGCGGCGGCGGACCCGCACCGGGGGGCGGCCCCGGCGCGACGTCCGCCGGGGAGGCCAGCGCGCCCATCGGGTCGTCACTGTGCGCGGCGTGCCAGAGATCCCGCAGGGTCCCGAGTGGACCCGACGACTGCCCCGAGCCGTATTGCGGGTTCTGGATCTCCGGGACGGTGCGGGTGCCCACCGGCGGCGGCGGTGCGGGAGCCACCGATAGGTTGCCCGAGCCCATCACCAACTGGCCCGGGGCCGGTGCGGCAGCGGCGGCGGCCGGATCGCCCTGGATCACGGTCAGCGTGGGGGTCGGCGGTGTCCCCGGGGTGGGCACGATCGGGTCGGGCACCGCCGGGTCGGCGGCCGCCTGACCGGCGACGCCGAGTGCGCCACCCGCGAGCAGCGCGGCGGCGAGGGCCATCCGGTTTCGTCGGCTCATTGCCAGCACGCTACTGCCTTCGCGTGCGATGCGTCGGTCGTTACCCCGCCCGACGACCCGGCTAGACCATCTGACGGCGCCCGGACAGGGCACGGCCCAGCGTCAACTCGTCGGCGAACTCCAGGTCACCGCCCATCGGCAGACCCGATGCGATGCGGGTGACGGTCAGCCCGGGAATGTCCCGCAGGATCCGCACCAGGTAGGTGGCGGTGGCCTCGCCCTCGGTGTTCGGGTCGGTGGCGATGATCACCTCGGTGATGTCGACACCGTCGACCCGTTCACCGATCCGGTTCAGCAGTTGACGGATGCGCAGCTGCTCGGGCCCGACGCCGGACAGCGGATCCAGCGCGCCGCCCAGCACGTGGTAGCGCCCGCGGAACTCGCGGGTGCGCTCGACGGCCTGCACGTCCTTCGGTTCCTCGACGACACACACCTGCGAACCGTCGCGGCGGGCGTCACCGCAGATCCGGCAGCGCTCGGCATCGGAGACGTTGCCGCACACCTCGCAGAACTGCACGCCGTCGCGCACCCGGGCGAGCACCGCGGTGAGCCGGTCGATGTCCGGCGGCTCGACCGAGAGCAGGTGGAAGGCGATGCGCTGGGCACTCTTGGGCCCGATACCCGGCAGCTTGCCGAGCTCGTCGATCAGATCCTGGACGGGGCCCTCGAACACGGCGGCGCCTCTAGAACCCGGGCGCGCCAAGCGCGCCGCCCAGACCGCCGGCGAGCGGGCCGAGATGGCTCTGCATCATGATCGTCACCTGCTTGGACGCATCGGAGAGCGCACCGAGGACCAGGTCCTGCAGGGTGTCGACGTCCTCGGGATCGACGACCTTCGGGTCGATCCGGATCGCCACCACCTCGCCGCTGCCGCGAACGGTCACCTGCACCAGGCCCCCGCCGGCCTGCCCCTGCACCTCGGCGTTGGCCAGCTTCTCCTGGGCCTCCATCAGCTGCTGCTGCATCTGCTGGGCCTGCGCCAGCAGCGCCGACATGTCGGGCGGACCTTCGGGTTGCATGACGGTCCCCTTGCATCTTGGTCTCGACTTGGTTTCGCCTGGGGATTCAGGCGTTCAGTGACTTCAAGCCTAGACGGCACAGGGGTTACCGTGGCGCCCGTGCCTATGTCCGCCCGCATGCGTGTCGCGGCCGCCGCTGCCACCAGTGTGCTGCTCGCCGCCTCGACGCTGACCGCATCGGTTTCCCACGCCGCGCCCTCGAACATCGTCGGGATGATCGTCTTCCTCGACCCCGGCCACAACGGCGCCAACGACGCCTCGCTGACCAAGCAGGTCCCCACCGGTCGCGGCGGAACCAAGGACTGCCAGACCAGCGGCACCAGCACCGAGAGCGGCTTCCCCGAGCACACCTTCAACTGGGACACCGTGCTGCTGATCCGCCAGGAGCTCACCCAGCTCGGGGTGCGCACGGCGATGTCGCGCGGCAACGACGACCAGGTCGCGGCGTGCGTCGACGAACGTGCGGCGATGGCCAACTCGCTGCGGCCGAACGCCGTGGTGTCGATCCACGCCGACGGCGGTCCCGCCACCGGCCGCGGCTTCCACGTCAACTACTCCAGCCCCCCGCTGAATACCGCCCAGGCCGGCCCGTCCGTTCAGTTCGCCCGCATCATGCGCGACCAACTGGCCGCGTCGGGAATCCCGGCGGCGAACTACATCGGGTCGGACGGCCTGTACGGGCGGGCCGATCTGGCCGGGCTGAACCTTGCGCAGTACCCGTCGATCCTGGTCGAACTGGGCAACATGAAGAACCCGGCCGACTCGGCGCTGATGGAGAGCCAGGAAGGTCGGCAGAAGTACGCGGACGCCGTGGTCAAGGGCATCGCGGCCTACCTGGCGACGCAACCGCCGCGAACCTCCTGAGCTAGCTCCGCTCGACCTCTTTCTTCAGGTTCGCCAGCACCTCGTCCTGGATGCGGCGCAGCCCCAGCGGAGCGAACGTCTTCTCGAAGAAGCCCTTGACGCCGTCGGCGCCGTTCCAGGTGGTCTTGACGGTGACGCTGGAGCCAGGCCCGGCCGGGGCCACGGTCCAGTTGGTCACCATCGAGGAGTTGGCGTCCTTCTCGATGACGGTGTGACCCGCGAGATCGACGTTGGCCTGCACCTCGCGCACCCGCGACTTGGTGGCCTGCAGCTTCCACTTGGCCACCGTCCCCGGGCCGTGGCCGCCCTGCAGCACCCGGTACTCGCTGTACTGCGGCGACAGAATCCTGGGCCGGACGCCCTGGTAGTCGGCGACCGCGTCGAGCACCTTCGCGGGTTCGGCGTCGATCAGGATCGTGCTGGCCGCGCTGACCTGTCCCATGCGCTGACAACTCCCATCATCGTGCGGGTGAGCAGCCGTGCGGTCGCACCGACTGCGGCTGCGGACTAGCGTAGTCATGTGCCCGATTCCGCAGCCCGGACCGCGCACGCCGACGGCGTCGAGCGGCTCCTCGCCAGCTACCGCGCCATACCGTCGAACGCCTCGGTGCGCCTGGCCAAGCCGACGTCGAACCTCTTCCGGGCCCGGGCCAAGCGGGACGCCCCCGGCCTGGACACCTCCGGGCTCACCGATGTCATCGCAGTCGACCCGGATTCCCGCACGGCCGACGTCGCCGGCATGTGCACCTACGAGGACCTCGTCGACGCGACCCTGCCGTACGGGTTGGCGCCGCTGGTGGTTCCGCAGCTGAAGACGATCACGCTCGGCGGCGCGGTCACCGGGCTGGGCATCGAGTCGACCTCGTTCCGCAACGGTCTGCCGCACGAGTCGGTGCTGGAGATGGACATCCTGACCGGGGCGGGCGAGATCGTGACCGCCAGCCGCACCAACCACCCCGATCTCTTCAGGGCCTTCCCGAATTCCTATGGCACCCTTGGCTATTCGGTACGACTGCGGATCGAGCTGGAGCCGGTTCGACCGTTCGTCACGTTGCGGCACCTGCGCTTCCATCGCCTGGGCGACCTTGTCGCCGCCATGGACCGCATCATCGACACCGGCGGCCACGACGGTGTGCCGGTCGACTACCTGGACGGGGTGGTGTTCAGCCCCGACGAGAGCTACCTGTGTGTCGGGGTGCAGACCGCCACACCCGGCCCGGTCAGCGACTACACCGGCCAGGACATCTACTACCGCTCGATCCAGCACGCCGACGGCGTCAAGGAAGACCGGCTGACGATCCACGACTACCTGTGGCGGTGGGACACCGACTGGTTCTGGTGCTCGCGGGCGTTCGGGGCGCAGAATCCCAGGCTGCGCCGGTTGTGGCCGCGCCGCTACCGGCGCAGCAGCTTCTACTGGAAGCTGATCGGCTATGACCAGAGGTTCAACATCGCCGACCGGATCGAGGCCCGGCACGGCCGGCCGCCCAGGGAGCGGGTGGTCCAGGACGTCGAGGTGCCGATCGGGCGGACCGAGGAGTTCCTGGCCTGGTTTCTGGCCAACGTCGACATCGAGCCGCTCTGGTTGTGCCCGCTGCGGCTGCGCGACGAGGGCGGCTGGCCGCTGTACCCGCTGTCGGCGGGCCACACCTATGTCAATGTCGGCTTCTGGTCGTCGGTGCCGGTCGGGCCGGTCCCGGGCCACACCAACCGGCTGATCGAGGCCAAGGTCAGTGAGCTCGACGGCCACAAATCGCTGTACTCGGACGCCTACTACGGCCGCGATGAGTTTGACGACCTGTATGGCGGAGAAACCTACAAGACCGTAAAGAAGACCTACGATCCCGACTCACGGCTGCTTGACCTTTACGCAAAGGCGGTGCAAAGACGATGACGACGTTCTCAGACGAACGGGCGACCTCCGGCAAGCTCAGCTTGGCCGAGATCCTGGAGACCTTCGCCGGTGGTGGCGAGCTGCCGCTGAAGTTCAGCGCCTACGACGGCAGCTCCGCCGGACCGGACGACGCCGAGCTGGGCCTGGATCTGCTCACCCCGCGCGGCACCACCTACCTGGCCACCGCGCCGGGCGATCTGGGCTTGGCGCGGGCCTACGTCTCGGGTGACCTGGACGTGCACGGTGTGCACCCGGGCGACCCGTACGAGCTGCTCAAGGCGCTCGACCAGTCCATGGACTTCAAGCGGCCGCCGGCCCGGGTGCTGGTCGACATCGTGCGCTCGATCGGCATCGAGCGGCTCAAGCCGATCGCCCCGCCGCCACAGGAGGCGCTGCCGCGCTGGCGGCGCATCGCCGAGGGTCTGCGACACAGCAAGAAACGCGATGCCGAGGCCATCCACCACCACTACGACGTGTCGAACGCGTTCTACGAGTGGGTGCTCGGGCCGTCGATGACCTACACCTGCGCCTACTACCCGAACGCCGCGGCGACGCTCGAAGAGGCCCAGGAGAACAAGTACCGGCTCGTGTTCGAGAAGCTCAACCTCAAGGCCGGCGACCGGTTGCTCGACGTGGGCTGCGGCTGGGGCGGGATGGTGCGCTACGCCGCGCGGCGCGGGGTGAAGGTCATCGGGGTGACGCTGTCCCGCGAGCAGGCCGCCTGGGCGCAGAAGGCCATCGCCGATCAGGGCCTGGCCGATCTGGCCGAGGTGCGCCACAGCGACTACCGCGACGTGCGCGAGTCCGGCTTCGACGCGGTGTCCTCGATCGGGCTGACCGAGCACATCGGGGTGGCCAACTACCCGTCGTACTTCGGTTTCCTGAAGTCGAAGCTGCGCACCGGCGGCCTCCTGCTCAACCACTGCATCACCCGGCCGGACAACAAGACCACCTCCACCGGCGGGTTCATCGACCGCTACGTGTTCCCGGACGGCGAACTGACCGGCTCGGGCCGCATCATCACCGCCGTGCAGAACGTCGGCCTGGAGGTGACGCACGAGGAGAACCTGCGCCACCACTACGCGCTGACCCTGCGGGACTGGTGCCGCAACCTCGTCGACAACTGGGACGAGGCCGTCGCCGAGGTCGGCCTGGCCACCGCCAAGGTGTGGGGGCTGTACATGGCCGGCTCGCGGCTGGGCTTCGAAACCAATGTCGTTCAGCTGCACCAGGTTCTGGCCGTAAAGCTGGACGGCAAGGGCGGCGACGGTGGTCTGCCGTTGCGTCAGTGGTGGACGGCCTGATCGAGGCGCGCCGCTATGACGCCCCTAGCGGGCGGAGTGGCGAGACGCGCGTGACCGATCAGCTCGTGTCGTTCTGTGCCCGGCGACTTTTGACCTGTTGGGCGCGGTCAGCGGCCCGAGTTCGATGACGCCGCGGCATCATGAGGCCGCGGTTCTCCGATGTTGGCTCGCCTGGGCATGGCGGGGGCAGTTGAGCGGTCGTGACGTTCCAGGCGGGCAGGAACAAGCGGCTCGCGGGGTGGGTGATGTAGGTGCGTCCGGTCGGCGCAGTCCAGACGATCGTGCCGTCGGGCGATTGGCGATCGGCCCAACCGTCGACGCCGGTCCAGAATGTGCGCAACAGGTGGTGCTTGCGGCATAGGCAGCGCAGGTTCGACGGGTGGGTCGGCCCGACCGGGTAGGCGATCGCGTGGTCGATATCGCAGTGTTCGGCCGGGGCGTCACAGCCGGGGAACCGGCAGGTCATATCGCGGCAGCGGATGAACCGCTGCAACGCGATTGAGGGCCGGTACTGCCGTTCGGCTTGTGCACACGGGGTGCGCAACGGCGCCACTTTCGCACCGTTGCGAATCATTTGCGCCAACAGTGGGGTGGGCACCACACCACCCGCGGTCATCACGGCGGCCGGCGCCCGCACAGCGGCATCGGCTGTGCAGGTAGGACTCACGATGTCCGGTTTGTCGGTCGCGACATCGGACTGGGTACCGGCCTCGACAACAGCAGCCTCGTCGGCGACCACGTGAATGACGACACTGCCGGCCAGGGCAGGACTGGTCGGGGTGGGGCACTCCGGCGACCCGCACTGGCAGGCGATCCGGTCCGCCCCGGCGAACACCGCGGCCATCGCCTCGGCGCGACGCTGGCCGACCGTGCGCGGGTCATCGGGGCACACCGCGCGTGCGATGGCGGCAAGCCTGCGTTCGATCAGTTCGGCATGCGTCGAATACAACCGGCCCCACATGGATCGAGTTCCGGTGTCATCCTCCGGCTTGCCGAACTGGACGTCCATGCCGCACTCGGCCGCGCGGAACCACTCGCGAGCCTGCGGATCATGCTGCTCGACCAGCGCGTCTATGGCCTGCTCAACCTTGGCCTGGGACAGCAACCCCCACCGGGTCGCAGCCGCCGCGATGCCGGTGTCGATGGCCGCCATCGCGGCCGGGTCGACGACCAGATGGGTGCGCCACGAAATCGTGGATACCAACTGAGTCCCGATCCTGCCCGCCAAGAACACGGCATTGACCTTCGGCAGTCGTTCCCGCAGCGATCGGGCCAGATACATCTGAGAGGAAGCCCGGCGCGCGCTCAGGTTCAGCGCCGCGCCCACCTCCGCGGCCGTGGCGTCCCAGCGATCACAGGACCACAGCCGTCGCTCGTCTCCGGGATCATCCTCGGTGCCGCACCGCCGCTCGACCAGTTCGGCGATCGCCGCCAATCGCCGCGCCGCACCTGCGACCTCGGCACGGCCCCAACCCTCGACGGCACCCACCACCGCGTGGTCGTCGGCCGTCGCGAGGTCGGCCGGATGCAGTCCATCGAACATACATTCGATTGTGTCATGCCGGTGTGACAAGAACGAGTTTGCCGACGGACGTCACCCGTCGATGCGCCGGGCGCCCAACTCGCTCTGCAACAACTCCAGCGCCACTTCTTCGGGATCGCGGCGCGGCGCGGGGTCCTCGGCATCCCGATCGACCTCTGCGATCATGCTGTCCTCTTCGGCGCGCTGCGGGTCCACCACATCGGGCGCGGGTTCGGCCGGCGTGGGGTCGGCCTCGGCCGCCGGCGCACCGACACCCGGCTCGCAGCGCACCCGCCAGTCCACCCCGAGCGCGTCCTTGAGCGCATCGCGGATGACGTCGGCGTTGCGCTGCTCGGACAACCGCTTGGCCAGCGGAGCGGACTCGTGGCCCAGGACCAACGTGTTGCCCTCCACCGCGCGCACGATCGCCCCGGCCAGCATGACCTCGGTGGTGCGGCTGCGCTCGCGCACCTTCTCCCGCACCGTCGACCACATGCTGCGCACGGCGGCGGCGCCGGGTTCGCCGGATGCGGCGGCCGGCGCGGCGGGTTGTGATGCGGGCCGGGGCGCAGGGTCCGGTTCGGCCGCCGCGGCGGGCGCCGGCCTCGGTGCGGGGACGGGCTCCGGCTTGGCCACCGGCTCGGGTGCGGCCACCGGCTCCGGCGGGGCCGGTGGCTCCGGGGCTGCGGCCGGTGGCCCCTGTGTCTTGCGGACGTACTGCCGGGCCGGTGCCGACGCCTCGGTGTTCATCGCCGCCTCGCCCGCGGGCAGCGAGATGTCCAGCCTGGTCTCGATGCGTTCGATGCGTTGCAGCAGCGCCGACTCGGTGTCGCTGGCCGACGGCAGCAGCAGCCGCGCGCACACCACCTCGAGCAGCAGGCGCGGGGCGGTCGCCCCGCGCATCTCACCGAGCCCGGCGTGCACCACCTCGGCGTAGCGGGCCAGCGTGGCCGAACCGACCCGGGCGGCCTGGTCGCGCATCCGGTCCAGCACGTCATCGGGGGCGTCGACCACGCCGCGACTGGCCGCATCCGGAACCGCCTGCAGCACAATCAGATCGCGGAAGCGATCCAACAGGTCGGTGGCGAACCGCCGTGGGTCGTGGCCGGCGTCGATCACCGACTCGACCGCACCGAACAGGGCGGCCGCGTCACCGGCCGCCAGGGCGTCCACGGCGTCATCGATCAGCGCCACGTCGGTGGCACCCAGCAGGGCCAGCGCCCGCTGGTAGTGCACCTGGTTGCCGTCGGCGCCGGCCAACAGCTGGTCGAGCACGCTGAGGCTGTCGCGGGGCGACCCGCCGCCGGCCCGGATCACCAGCGGGAAGACAGCGTCGTCGATCTGGACGTCCTCGGCCGCGCAGATGCGTTCGATCAACGCGCGCATGGTGCGCGGCGCAAGCAGCCGGAACGGGTAGTGGTGGGTGCGCGACCGGATGGTGGGCAGCACCTTCTCCGGTTCGGTTGTGGCGAAGACAAAGATGAGGTGCTCCGGCGGCTCCTCGACGATCTTCAGCAGGGCGTTGAAGCCGGCCGTGGTGACCATGTGCGCTTCGTCAACGATGAAGATGCGATAGCGCGACTGCGCCGGTGCGTAGAAAGCCCGGTCGCGCAGTTCCCGGGTGTCGTCGACACCGCCATGGCTGGCCGCGTCGAGTTCGACCACATCGACCGAGCCGGGCCCGTTGGGTGCCAGCGCCACACACGAGTCGCACACCCCGCACGGCGTCGGCGTCGGGCCCTTCTCACAGTTCAACGACCGGGCCAAGATGCGCGCCGACGAGGTCTTGCCGCAGCCGCGTGGACCGGAGAACAGGTAGGCGTGGTTGATCCGGCCGGCCGCCAGCGCGGTGCACAGCGGTTCGGTGACGTGCTCCTGACCCACCACCTCGGCGAAGGTCGCCGGCCGATACTTGCGGTAGAGCGCCACGTCAGCAGGCTACCGACACGGTCGGACATGCCGGACAGGTGATCATCGCAGCAGCGACTCGGTGGCCGCCAGCAGCGCACAGGTGGCCAGGCCGTCGATGGCCTCGCCGAGATCCGCAATGGTCGGGAAGGACGGTGCAATGCGAATGTTCTTGTCTTCCGGGTCTTTTCGATACGGGAACGAAGCCCCGGCCTCCGTGACGGCGATCCCCGCGTCCTTGGCCAGCGCGACGGTGCGTTTGGCGGTACCGGGAAGCACGTCGAGGCTGATGAAGTAGCCGCCCTTCGGCTCGGTCCACGACGCGATCTTGGACTCTCCCAGCCGCCGGTCGAGGATCTCCAGAGCAAGCGCGAACTTGGGCGCCAGGATCTGCTGGTGCCGCTGCATCTGCAGGCGCACACCGTCGGCGTCACCGAAGAACTTCAGGTGCCGCAGTTGGTTGACCTTGTCGGGCCCGATCGACTTCTTGCCCGCGTACTGCAGATACCAGGCGATGTTGCCCAGTGACCCGCCGAAGAAGCTGACCCCGGCGCCGGCGAAGGTGATCTTCGAGGTCGACGCGAACACGTACGGCCGGTTCGGGTGACCGGACTGCGCCGCCAGCCCCAGCACGTCGACCTGGCGGAGGAACTCGTGCGTCAGGGTGTGCACCGCGTAGGCGTTGTCCCAGAACAGCCGGAAATCCGGTGCGGCGGTGTTCATCTGGACCAGCCGCCGCACCACCTCCCAGGAGTAGGTGATGCCGGTGGGATTGGCGAACACCGGCACGCACCACATGCCCTTGATGGCCGGATCCGCCGCGACGAGCTCCTCGATGAGGTCGACGTCCGGGCCGTCCTCGCGCATCGGCACGGTGATCATCTCGATGCCGAGGCTCTCGGTGATGGCGAAGTGCCGGTCATAGCCCGGGGAGGGGCAAAGGAACTTGACCACCGGCTCCTGGCTCCACGGCCGCGGCGAGTCCACCCCGCCGTGCAGCAGCGAGAACACCACGGTGTCGTGCATCAGCTCCAGGCTGGCGTTGTTGCCCGCGATCAGGTTGGGCACCCCGATGCCGAGCAGCTCCCCGAAGATCGCCCGCAGGCCCGGCAGGCCGTGCAGGCCGCCGTAGTTGCGGGTGTCGGTGCCGTCCTCGTCGCGGTACTCCGGCCCGGGAAGGCTCAGCAGCGCGTTGGAAAGGTCGAGCTGCTCGCTCGAGGGCTTGCCCCGGGTCAGATCCAGGGACAGCTTCTTGGCCTGCAGGTCGGCGTAGTTGTGCCGCTGCACCTCGTGCTGGGCTTGTAGCTCGTCACGGCCCAGGGACTGGAACGACACCATGCGCCTTTCGAAGGGGACCCCGCGCACCCGCCAGAGCCCATTGACCCTTGCTGCCTTCCGGCCCTGGGGGAGTTCACAGGATAGACGCCGCGCGGGGTCCATCGCGAGTGTAGTACGCGGCCCGATAGACAGCCTCAGCCGCTCGGACAGCCAGCCGAAACGGCGGTCGGCAGCGGTCGGCTACCATTGCCGACGGAGGATTCGCCTAGTGGCCTATGGCGCTCGCCTGGAACGCGGGTTGGGTTAACGCCCTCGCGGGTTCAAATCCCGCATCCTCCGCCAGCAAGGGTCTGATCGCAGTTCGGACCACAACCCCGAGAACCGCAGCTTTGAGGAGGGGAATGGGGCGCGCCGCCGCAACAGCAGTACACCTGACGTTGTCCGCGGTAGCCGGCGTCCTGTACTTCCTGTTCGTCCTGCCCCGGTGGTGGGAGTTGATGGGCGACACCTCCCACACCCTGGGGACCGTGCTACGCCTCGTGACCGCGGCCCTCATTGCTCTGGCCGCGCTACCAGTGGCGCTGACACTGGTGCGCACCCGACGCCCTGAAATGGCGACGCCCGAGGTGGCGCTCCGGCTGCGGCTGTGGTCGGCGGTGGCGCACGTGCTGGCCGGTGTCTTGATCGCCGGGGCGGCGATCGCCGAGATCTGGCTGAGCCTCGACAAGGCCGGCCCGTGGCTCTTCGGCGTGTACGGTGCCGCGGCGGCGGTGGCGATCCTCGGCATCGGGGCGTTCTACCTGTCGTTCGTCGCCGAGCAGCCGCCCGCGCCGCCGAAGCCGCCCAAGGAGAAGAAGCCCCGGAAGCGTCGTGGGAAGAAGACCGACGAGGCCCCGGCCGAGGAGACAACAGACGGCGACGAGGCCCCGGCCGAGGCCGAGGGTGCGGCCGAAGAGAGCGCTGACGAGACCGAGGCCGACGAGCCTGCTGCGCCCGCCGTGGCGACCAAGCCCCCCGAGAAGCCCGCCGAGCCCGCCGCGGAGGCCGAGCCCGCCGAGGACGGTGCGCTGCGCAACAAGCGCCCGACCGGCAAGGCCTCACACCGGCTCCGTCGCCGAAACCGGGGCGGCGTCGCCACCGACGAATAGATCTGGAGTCACCGACGGCTCGTCCCTATGCTGAGCGAGTGCCCAACACCCCATATCGGGTCGTCCAATGGACGACCGGCAACGTCGGCAAGAGCTCGGTCCAAGCCATAGCCGCCAACCCCACCCTCGAGCTCGTCGGCTGCTACGCCTGGTCGGCGGACAAGGTCGGCCGCGACGTCGGTGAACTGGTCGGGATCGCGCCGCTCGGCGTCACCGCGACCAACAACGTCGACGCACTGCTGGCGCTCAGACCCGACTGTGTGGTCTACAACCCGATGTGGAACGACGTCGACGAGCTGGTGCGCATCCTGTCCGCCGGCGTGAACGTCGTCGCCTCGGCATCGTTTGTCACCGGCCACAACCTCGGCCAGGGCCGCGAGCGCATCCTCGAGGCGTGCAGGACCGGCGGTTCGACGATGTTCGGCTCCGGCGTGAGCCCCGGCTTCGCCGAACTGCTGGCGATCGTGGCGACCACGGCGTGCGACCGCGTCGACAAGGTGACCATTGCCGAGTCCGCCGACACCACCCTGTACGACTCCCCCGACACCGAGAGGCCGTGCGGCTTCGGCATGCCGATCGACGATCCGAAGCTGCCGGGAATGGCGGCCCAGGGAACCGCCATCTTCGCCGAGGCCGTGCGGTTGGTGGCCGACTCGCTCGGGGTGGAACTCGACGAGGTCGTGTGCGAGGCCGAGTACGCGCAGACCACCGAGGATCTGGTGATGGCGTCCTGGACGATTCCGGCGGGCTGCGTGGCCGGCGTGTACGCGAGCTGGCAGGGCCGGGTTGGCGAGAAGACGGTCATCGACCTGAACGTGCGCTGGCGCAAGGGCCAGACCCTGGACCCGGACTGGAAACTCGACGGTGACGGCTGGAAGATCACCATCGACGGGCGCCCCACGGTCACCATGAACATCGGCTTCCTGCCGCCGCCCGATCTCATCGAGAACGCCACGTCGATCGAGGACTTCTTCGTCCTCGGGCACATCATGACCGCGATGCCGCCAATCCACGCCATACCGGCCGTCGTCGCCGCTGCGCCGGGGATCGCGACCTACAACGATCTGCCGCTGCCGAATGCGCGCGGGGTGACATCGACGTAGCCCTTTGGGCCGCGATCACCGGTATTTCATCCGGTTGGCATTGAAAATAGACTGATGCTCTAATTCCCGGGGTTCCCGTCGGCACTGGGGTATCGCATCTGCGGGATCGACTGGGTCGGCGGACGGCAAAACCGCTGTTCCACTTGCCATGCGGACCAATCGCGAAATGTACTCATCGCCGAAAAGGAACCTGGTTATTCATCCACTGGGACGAATTGAATTTCGAAACAAGCAATGGGAATACATCGCCGAAATTCATTGCCCGTGATGTGCTGAAATGCTAAATTCCTGACACCCACATAAGTGGACATATGGAGTGCCATGTCTGAGATCCAGCTCTACGCCGCGTTCGCCGTGGCCACCGCCGGCGTCTGCTGGTATCTCAATCGACGCAACCAGAGCCGGGGCGTCATCGCGACGGCGTCCACGGCCGCGGGACTGCTCTGGCCGATCCTGGCCGTCGGTCTCCTGCAACTCGGCTTGTTCATCGCCCTCAAGCGCCTGGTTCGCGCCCGCCGCACCTCCCCTGAGGTGACCGCGGTCGGCGACGACGCGGTTGCCCCGACGCCGGCCCGGATGCCGGAGGCGAGCGTCGCCGCGTTCCAGGCGGGCCCCACCCGGGCGACCCGCGCACCTCGGACCGCTGACTGTAGGGCCGATTACGCCGCGGCCCTGCCCCGCGGTAGGGCCGTACTCGTCAAGTAGCCGATTCGGCGGCTAGATGCAGAGGCTGCCACTGACGTAACCGAACGGGCCCGATGCGCTGATGCATCCGGCCGGTGCCCCGTAGTAACCCGGCCCGTAGGTGGGGCCGCGCCACTTGCCGCCGTCGTTGTCGTCCCAGTTCCAGCCGCCGTTTCCGTGGCCATGCCCGTGCCCCGGATCGGCGGACGCGATCCCGGCGCCCACGCCCAGTCCCGCCATACCCAATGCTCCGGAGACAAGAGCCGCCGCTGCGATCTTGGCGAATGTCATCGTGCTCATCCCTTACGACCTCTTCAGCCCCGACCCGTTGGCGACTCTACCGGTTCTTTCGGCGCCGATCATCCTGGCCTGCAACGCCTTTGGCGAAATTGCCGGTGTTGAACACTGAGGGCAAACAGGGGCCTACTTGCCGTATTCGTCGATCGGGCTCCCCACTCGGCGGAATGCGCTGCGAATTGCCCCGCACGGTGCAATGACTCGGATCGCTCATCCGCTCAGCGCAAAGACTGGTGTGGGCGCTAAGGGTTTTCCCGCTTGGGGTCAGCCCACGCGCGGCTCGGACAAAGGCCGGCTATCGACTAACCCTTGTCCAACAAGAATTCGATGTTGTTCGCGCCGGGATTCGTGTTTGGACTGACCTTGTCGCTGTTGAGGACGATCAAGCCGTTGCACGTGTTGGGGGCACATCCGGTGACGAGCATGGTTTGGTTCCGCATCTGCACCTTGAACGGTGTAACGATGTCGTCGTTCAGATGCTTGAACAGGTTGTGATTCAGGGTGGCGACGTTCCACGCACGGAACTTCTTGCCCAGCACCGTGATCACGCTGTCCTTCCACTTGCTTTCGTCGGTGGCGATCGCCTTCCACTGCTTGTCGATGTCCTTACGGGCATCCGGAATCAACCTGCTGATGTGAATATGCAACTGATCTCTGCTGCGGTTGTCCGCCGACTCGATACCCAGCGCCCAATCAGTCCCATTCGGGAGCCAATTGGCATGCTCGTTGTAGGCGTCCAAGAAATACTCAGGCGCCCCGGACTGCAACAGAGTCGAGCATTCGATGCCCTGCTGGCGGACAGTGGCCAGAAGCAACCAGTTGTACTTCGCGCCGCCCTGCGCACCGTTGTGGATCGCGTAACCGCGAGATTGATCATTGTTGGGCCAGACGACCACCCTGTTGCTACCGGGTTTGGCGGGTGTGGCGTCCTTGACGTCATTCCACAAGCCATCCGGGGATTTGGGATCGCCGCACGCAGGGAACGGCGTGGGGCCCGACGGCCACTGCGGGGCCGGGGGTCTCGCTCCTGCGAGCGCCCCGCCATGACCCCACAAGGCCGAGCCGGCGAGGACTGCGCATATCGTCGCCACGACCATGGCGCGCGCGCTGCTGCGACACCAGCGATTGGCGGTCGACGCGGCCATTGCACTCCTGCTCATATTCACCCGGGGGACAGTACCCACAGAGTCAGGGGGTTTCGCCCGAAATCGCGAACAAGATCGGCCCAGTGACTCGCTTTGGTGTCCGAGTGGTCGCGCATGGGGGAGTTACTTGTCTCTATTCTTTCGGTCGGTGTCCCGGCTCGGCTGCACGCGCTTCGGTTCGCCCGGCATCTTCGGGTAGTTCGGCGGGTAGGGAAGGTCACCGAGACCCCGGTCCTCGTCTGCTGCGACCATCGCCAGCAACGGTTCGATCGACTGCGCAACCGAATCCAGCCCCGCCATCGGGTCGCCGCGCTTGGCGACCAGCGCGGGCACGGTCGCCATGGTGTAGTCGTCCGGATCGGCGCCGGCCAGTTCCTCCCACGTCAGCGGCGTCGACACCGTGGCGATCGGGGTGGCACGCACCGAGTAGGCGGCGGCGAACGTGCGGTCGCGGGCGTTCTGGTTGTAGTCGATGAACAGCCGCCGGCCGCGTTCCTCCTTCCACCAGGAGGTGGTCACCAGTTCCGGCGCGCGCCGCTCGATCTCACGGGCCAGCGCGATTCCCGCCCGACGCACAGCGACGAAATCCCAGTCCGGGCGGATCCGTAGGAACACGTGCACACCCCGGCCACCAGAGGTCTTCGGGTAGCCGACCAGATCGAGCTCGTCCAACAGCGGCTTGAGGACGTCGACGGCGACGGTGCGAGCCTCGGCGAATCCCGTTCCCGGCTGCGGGTCGAGGTCGACGCGCAACTCGTCGGGGTGGTCGGTGTCCGGGCAGCGGACCTGCCAGGGGTGGAAGGTGACAGTCCCCATCTGCGCCGCCCACGCGATCGCCGACGGGTGGGTGACCTTCAGCGCGTCGGCGGTGCGCCCGGATGGAAAGGTCACACGGCAGGTGTGCAGATAGTCGGGATGCTTCTCGGGAACCCGCTTCTGGTAGATCTCCTCGCCCTCGATGCCGTCCGGGAAGCGCTGCAGATGGGTCGGGCGGTCGCGCAGCGCGGTGAGCAGCGGGCCGCCCGCGACGGCGCGGTAGTACTCCATGACCTTGCCCTTGGTGCCGGCCGACCCCAGTTTCGGGAAGTACACCTTGTCCGGGTTGGTGAAGCGCACCATGACCCCGTCGACGTCGATCTCGGTGGCCTTCTGGGAGGCCCTGGTCGCCATCAGCGGGTCTCCAGCACGTCGTAGAGGTCGTAGTTCAGCGGAACATCGAGTTGGTCGAAGGTGCAGTCGGCCGGGTCCCGGTCGGGACGCCAGCGCACGAACCGCACGGTGTGCCGGAAGCGTTGCCACCCGGCGTTACCCTCCATCTGGTCGTAGGCGACCTCGGCGACCTTCTCCGGTCGGATCGGGATCCAGCGCTTGTCCGCCGCGGAGTTCCACCGGCTCGGTTCTCCGTCGTTCACGACGTCGGCGCCCTTGCGCAGCGGCCCGAGCTCGGCGAGCAGCTTGATCCTGTCCTTGACCGTGAATGATGCTGCGCCGCCGACCATTTGGATCTCGCCGTCTTCGCGGTACAGGCCCAGCAGGATCGAGCCGACACCCTCCCCGCTCTTGTGGATCCGATAGCCGATGGCAACACAGTCGGCGTCCCGGGCGTGCTTGACCTTCACCATCTCGCGCTTGCCGGGTACATAGGGTCCGTCCAGTCGCTTGGCGATCACCCCGTCCAAACCGGCGCCCTCGAAGGTGGTCAGCCAGCGGGCCCCTTGCTGGGGATCGTCGGTCGTACTGGTGACGTGGCACCACCGCGTGCCGGCGATCGCCTCCGAAAGGGCCTCGCGCCGTACCCGGAACGGTTCGGCCAGCAGCGATGTGTCACCGGTGGCGAGCGCGTCGAAGCCGATGAAGTGTGCTGGCGTCTGCTCGGCGAGCATTCGGACTCGACTTTCAGCGGGGTGGATGCGCTGCGACAGTGAGTCCCAGTCCAGCCGGATGCGGCCGTCGATCTGACGCGGGACGACGACCTCCCCGTCGAGCACGCAGCGCGGCGCCAGTTCGTCGCGCACGGCCTCGATCAGTTCCGGGAAGTAGCGGCCGAGTTCCTTGCCGTTGCGCGACTGCACAACCACTTCGTCGCCGTCCCGGAACACCAGCGCACGGAAGCCGTCCCACTTGGGTTCGTAGGACCACACGCCGGCCTCGTCAGGCACCTTCGCCTGCGCCTTGGCGAGCATCGGTTCGACCGGCGGCAGCACGGGAAGGTCCACGATCTCCATACTCACGTAGACCGTCGCGCCGCGGCAATCTCACCGCAATTCACGAACCCGCCGGGGCCCATCGCGGGATCAGTCCGGGGCCGATCGCGTTAGTTCGCCTCGCAAGTAAGCCTCTGTTTGCCTACGATCGTCTCAGCAAACATTCAGCGAAGGAGCAACCGTGCGTTTCCGTCCCCTTGTCGCCACCGCGATGGCGTTCCTGTTACTGCCCGTGATGTCACCCAGCGCAGCGAAGGCCGATGCCTGCGGCGACGGCGGAAGCCTGCCCGACACTCCGGAGACGACCGAGTTCTATGAGAGCAACTTCCTGCTGGGCCCCGCGAAGCTGCCCAAGGAAGGCCCCGTCGGTGCCGTGGTCTCCGGGTACGAGCGGTTCGGTGACTTGAAAGCCGACGCGTTCAAGCAGGACTACATCGTCGACGGGAAGAAGTGGAACTGGCCGCCCTCGGACGGGTTTGCACTCAAGGATGGCGGACCGTACGGGCAGGTCGACCGCGCGAAGATCACGCTGAAGCCCGGCACCCAACTCGATCGGTTCGGCTTCGCCGCCGGGAAGTTCCTAGCCCCCAAGGGCACGCCGTTCCCCGAGCGCGCGCTGCCGCCGCAGGCCCTCGAAACACCGTCCCACACCCGGCCGGACTACGAAGGCAAGATGTGGACGGAGAACACCATCGTCCCGCCAAGCAACTACCACGCCTACTGCGTGCAGAACGCGTTCGACGTGGACGCCGGCGCCATCGCGCCGTGGTTCGGTCAGCCCGGCCGCGGTATGCAGTACATGCTGATGCCTGGCTACGTGCCCGATCAGCCCTCCGACAAGCTCAGCGTGCAGTGGTTGTTGAGCCACGGGCCGGCCAGCGGCGGCAAATACCTGGTGGAGCAGCTGCCGTAGATTCGCGGGCGTGACCCGCCCAGGCCCGGGCGCGGGCCGGTTCGCGCCCAGCCCGTCGGCCGACCTGCACATCGGCAACCTGCGTACCGCGGTGCTGGCGTGGCTGTTCGCTCGGTCGACCGGGCGACGGTTCCTGCTGCGGGTGGAAGATCTCGACGACCGCACCCACGACGACGTCGCGCGGCGCCAGTTGGCCGATTTGGCGGCGATCGGTGTCACCGCCGACGGCGAACCGGAGTGGCAATCCCGGCACCGCGACCGCTACGACGTCGTTGTCGACGCGCTGATCGCCCGTGGGCTGGTCTACGAATGCTATTGCAGCAGAAGGGACATCCTCAGCGCCCCGCGAGCACCGCACGCCCCGGAGGGCGCCTACCCGGGCACCTGCCGGGACCTCGGTGAGACCGAGCGGGACGCCCGGCGTGCAGCCCGTCCGCCGGCGCTCCGATTACGTTCCGACACGGTCGAATACACCGTGACCGACCTACTGCACGGCAGCTACACCGGGGTGGTCGACGACTTCGTGCTACGCCGCGGCGACGGCGTGCCCGCCTACAACCTCGCCGTGGTCGTCGACGACGCGCTGGCCGGTATCGACCAGGTGGTGCGCGGTGACGACCTGTTGTCCTCGTCGCCCCGTCAGGCCTACCTCGCCGAGCTGCTGGGCCACCCGCAGCCGGTGTACGCCCACGTGCCACTGGTGCTCAACCACGAGGGCAAACGGCTGGCCAAGCGCGACGGCGCCGTCACCCTCGCCGAATTGGGCGTCGACCGGGCGTTCACCCTGATCAGCGCGTCACTGGGCCGGCCCGCGAGCAGCATCGACGAACTGCTGGAAGGGTTCGATCCGGCCCACCTGCCGCGCGATCCGTGGATCTATCGCTAAGGCGTCAACTCCATCTGGCCCCACGGCGAGCCGTAGGCCGTCAGCAGTTCCAGGAACGGCACCGAGTCGAAGCACTCCGGACCCAGCACGCCGACACCGCTCCAGGTTCCGTTAGCGAGAAGCTCAAGCGCCACAACGGGATTGATCGCCGTCTGCCAGACCACACACTGGTGGCCGTACTCCTTCATCGACCACTCGTTGTCCACGACGTGGTACAGGTAGGTGGAGCGCGGGTTGCCGTCCTTGTCCTTGCCGGTCACCCACAGCCCGGCGCAGGTCTTGCCCTTCATCTGCGGGCCGAGGGTCGCCGGGTTGGGCAGGCAGGCCGCCACCACGTCCCGCGGGCTGACCTCAGCCCCACCGACCTTCACCTTCTCGGTGCGGTCCAGGCCGAGCTTGTGCAGCACCTTGAGCACCTCGATGAACTCGTCACCGAGGCCGTACTTGAAGGTCGCGCGCTTGCACTCGATCCAGCGCGGCATCAGCAGCACCTCTTCGTGCTCGACGTTGACGCACTCGACCGGGCCGATGCCCTCGGGGAAGTCGAACACCTCCGGCTCGCTGAACGGCGGCGTGGTGAACCAGCCCCGGTCCTTCTCCCAGATGACGGGCGGGTTCAGGCACTCCTCGATGGTGGTCCAGATGGAGAACGACGGCGCGAACTCATAGCCCTCGACGGTCAGGTTGGCGCCGTCGCGCACGCCGAGTTCGTCGATCTCGCCGAACAGGAAGTCCGATGCGTAGCGCGCGAAGACGTTGGCCAGCCCGGGCTCCACCCCGAACCCGACCAGCGCCAGCCGGCCCGCGGCGATCCACGCGGGCTCCGCGTCGAACTGCTCGTCCCCCAGCTTCACCCCGGTCAGCTCGTAGGGCTTGTCGGGGTGGCGCTGCGACAGGCTCATCGCCATGTCGAGATAGTCCGCACCGCCGGCCAGCGAGCCGTTGAAGATCGGCATGTCGAACCGCGGGTCGACGGCGTTGACCACGTGGGTGATGCCGTGCTCGCGGATCAGCGCGGCGACGTCGTCGGCCGAACTGGCGTCGACACGGGTCGAGGAGAACCGCGAGTCCTTCACCGCCTCCGCGGCCTCACGCGCCTTGGCCTCGTCGTAGTCGGCCACCACGATGTGTTCGAAGAAGTCCCGCCGCGCCGCGATCGC
>WBZP01001001.1_pt1 | contig 36513 bp, 24 predicted proteins | sample 5204301 | NCBI WGS metagenome assembly WBZP01 (sample SAMN12412401, study PRJNA552823) | activated sludge metagenome | isolation source: activated sludge from nitrification reactor of wastewater treatment plant... | place: USA: Pennsylvania | collected 2017 | reverse complement strand
CGAAGGGCCAAGAAATCCTCGATGCTGTGGACGGTCAAGGGCACAGCAACATCGAGAAGATTCGCACCATTTTGTTTGGCAACCAGATGCGCGACTACGAAGCACGCTTCGCTCGTCTGGAAGAACAGCTTGGCCAGCAGGTGGCGGAGCTACGCGAAGACTTCCGTCGACACAGTGACACGCTGGAGGGCTATGTTCGTCAAGAGCTGGACTCGCTCAGCGAGAGGCTCGCTGGCGAGTACGAGGGTCGAGCCAGCTCGCTCAAGGACATTCACAAGACGCTCGACGAGCTAAGTGCCGGACTCGATGCCCGAACGCACCAAATCGAGGAGCAGCTTAGCAAGTCCAGCCGGGAGCTACGTCAGCAAGTTCTGGCCCAAGGCAAACAGCTTCGCGAGGAAGTGCAGCTAAGCGTCAGCGAACTGAGCACGCTGGTCCAGCGCGATCTGCAACAGCTTCGAACGGGCAAGACCGACCGCACCGCACTCGCGGGACTCCTGACCGAGCTAGCAGCGCGACTCGGCACTGACGCGAAGTAACAACGGCCGTCGAGATGACATGACGGCAGATCCCAAAGACAGCACCACTCATCCGACTTCAGACTCTCTTCGACCGACAACGAGCGACTACCAAGAGCTACGGTCGCTGCTCCTCCAGCCGGAGCATGAAGAGATTGAGGAACTGAAGCGGCAGTTGGTCCGTCATACCGACGTCGATGCCCAAAGCGTCGCAGCGGTGCTGCCTGCTGCCGTAACGATCGCGGCCAACAGAGCGGAACAGCTCGGACAAGCGATGGGACCGACCATCGAGAGCGCGCTCAAGATGTCGGTGCGACGCAATCCCGAGGTCATCACCGAAGCCATTTTCCCCATCATTGGCAGTGCGATCTCGCGAGCCGTGAGGGAGGCACTACTGCGTCTGTTACAACAGACGTCGTACGCTCTGGACCACTCCTTCTCGCTGCGTGGATGGAAGTGGCGCATTGAAGCCCTTGCCACCGGTAAGCCATTTAGCGAAGTCGTCCTCCTTCACAGCTTGGTGTATCGCGTTGAGCAGGTCTTCCTGATTCATCCAGAGAGCGGACTGCTGTTGCAGCACGTGATCTCCGATGCCATCGCAGGTTCTCTTGGACAAGATGCCCAGGATGCTTCGATGGTGACGAGCATGCTCACCGCGATTCAGGACTTTGTACGCGATTCCTTCCGAGTCGAAAGCAAGGCAGCTCTGGATAGCGTCGAGATCGGCGATCTGACGGTGTGGCTGGAACGAGGACCGCATGCCGTGCTGGCCGGTGTCATTCGCGGAACCGCGCCGATGTCACTGCGTGCGATCTTTCGCAACGCACTTGAGTTATGTCATCGGGACGCGCTCGACAAGTTGAAGTCGTTCTCCGGGGACACGGATGATCTCAAAGAAATTCGTCCCTTCCTAGAGTCGTGTCTGCAAGTCCATCAACGAATCGAGGAACGACGTAACGTAGGAGCGTGGCTGGTACTGGCCGCGATCGTGTTCACCAGCGGGTACTTTGTTCGCGCCAACCTAGTGACCCAGCGACATCGCGCCATGCGACTCGCACACGCAGTGGAGATGATCCAGCGGCAGGAGGGAGTCGTTCTGCTCGACGCATCCCAAAAGGACGGACGGTACCGACTACGGCTGCTGCGCGATCGGGAAGCTCCCGCAGAAATCGACATCCTGCGACAGGCCGGACTACGCCCAGAAGAAACGGAAGCCAGCTTCACCCCGTATCTGTCCACGGATCAGGGGCTGGTGCTGCGCAGAGCCCAACGGGCGCTCGTTCCTCCCGTCGGTGTTGAGCTATCGTACAATATAACGGACGGCGTCTTATCATCGAACGGAATTGCGACTGACGAGTGGATTCATGATGCCAAAATGCTCGCTCCGGTGGTCGCCGGAGTTCGTAGCTACGACTGTCAGACCAAGCCCATCCAACCACCCAAACCTCTTTATGAGGTGCTGATCGAAAAGGCCAAATCCATCGAAGCCATCGAGTTCAAGTTCCGCGCTGGCAGCGTTGAGTTGACCCCAGGTCAGGAGTCGCTCCTGGTCCGAGCAGTGGCCGAGATGAAAGAGCTTCTGCGCCTTGCTGAAGCAGACCGGACGGGTCTGGACATTACGATCGAGGTCCATGCTTACACTGACGAAATTGGGGGCGAAACCTACAACCAAAAGCTCCGCGAAAGCCGAGCCAGAGAGATGAGTCTGTGGCTCGGCAATGCCGGGGTAGATACGCGCCGGCTCAAACCAGTGGTGCCAACACCGGAAGAAAAGACCCGGATTGACCGCGCTGCATCCTTCCATGTTGTCATCGCCAAAGGACCGCCCCCCATAGGAGGCGTCCAATGATCCAGAAGAAAATCTGCATGCTCGGGTCATTTGCCGTTGGGAAAACCAGTCTGGTGCGACGCTTTGTCCACAGCATGTTCACCGATAAGTACCTGACCACCGTGGGCGTCAAAATCGATAACAAGAAGCTTGTCTACGGTGACAAAGAGGTCTCTCTGTTGCTATGGGATTTGTACGGAGAGGACGAATTTCAGCGTGTTCAGACCAGCTACCTCCGTGGTTCTTCGGGACTGCTGTTGGTTGCAGATGGCACCCGCCCCGAAACGGTCGACAAGGCCATCGAACTCAGAGACAAGACAGTTACAAGCCTTGGCAACATTCCCTACCTGCTCCTGATGAATAAGTGCGATCTGGCAGAGCAATGGGAAGTAGCCCCAGGACGACTCCGACAACTTGCACAGAGTGGCTGGAGAATCCTACATACCAGCGCCAAGACCGGTGAAGGCGTCGAGCAGTCCTTTCTATCGATCACCGCGATGATGATGGGAGACGCAACAAAGTGAGTACACTCCCCGAGCGAATGATTCGCTACCTGGTCGAGGTCTTGCTGGCCGAGCGTCAACCTGCGTTTCTGGAGGTCGATGCCACGGGTCGACTTCTATCAAGCGGTGGCGCTCTGGTTCATCATGGCCTCACCGAGCTTCAGCACGGTATCCACGTCGAAGAGCAGCTTTCCTATCTGATGGGATTTCTGCCAAGTCCAGAAGAGAGAGTCGTGCTCTCAAACCTTCAGACAGGCAGCGGAGCCTGTATTGATGTTCACATCCTGCGTGACTCCCAAGAGACCTCCACTTGGGTCATTCTGCTCGATGCGCGCAGTGAACACGAACACAAGCAGGTGATGCAGCAAAAGGGAAATGAGCTGAGTCTTAAGACGGAAAAACAGGCCCGCGTCCTCAATGCACACTTAGGCAAATCGGTCGTACAAATGCTGCTGGAAGGAAGTTGGCCCATTCGTAGCAGCGGAGAGCGCCGCAATGCCACCATCTTGTTTTCCGACATTCGCGACTTCACTCCCTTTAGTGAACGAAGCACTCCAGAGAGCGTCTTTCGGACGCTAAACCAGTACATTCCGGCGATGCTTGATCCGATCCAGGAACACAGTGGAATCGTCGACAAAATCGCTGGCGATGCCGTCATGGCGGTGTTCGGAATCCTCAATGCAGTGGATGCCTCGCCTAAGCTTGCGGTCCACACCGCGACCGCCATCCTGCGCAACGTGGCCGATGTCAATCGACTCCGGACCGCAGAAGGACAACCCTGTCTAGAGGTCGGAATTGGCATCGCTACGGGCCCGGTTGCTGTAGGGCTTATCGGAACCTTCGAGCGGCGCGGATTCTCTGCCATTGGACATCACGTAAACTTTGCATCACGTCTGCAGGGCCAAGCGCGACCGGGCGAGATTCTTCTCGATGAAGAGAGTCATCGTCTGTTAGAGCAGGACGGCGTCCGTTTTAACGAACGCATGCTACAACTGAAAGGCTTCAGCAACCCCGTGCGTGCCTTTGGACTATTCCCGCTTCTGTCAGACGCTCCCCCAGACAGCGAAAGTCGAACGAAGTCACACAGGAGTTGACAGTTCGGCACACGGCGACGACTCTCGCAAGGTGCAGATACTCCTTATCCGTCATGGACTCGCGGTGGAAGATGTTCCCGGGCTGAGCGCGCAACGCAGTCACCTAAGCGCCAAGGGTCGCAGAGTGGTCCGGGACGTGGGACGGGTGCTGCACGGACTACATCTGGATCTGGAAGCGATCGTGGTGAGCCCACTGGTGGCAACGGTGCAGACGGCGGAGTTACTGGCAGAGCGGCTGGACTTTTTCGATGTCGTAGAAGTACTACACTCACTTGGGTCTGGAATTCCTCCGCAGATCGCGGCCAAAGAGATCTCGCTGCGAGGCTCCCGCGTAGCAGTCGTGGGGCACGAGCCAGCCCTGTCAATGCTCGGTGCTTATCTCACCGCACGACCGGCCTTCCCTCCCTTGCGGCCCGGCCAGGTGAGCGTCATCGAAGATGGTCAGCCGCGTTGGTTTGTCCATCCCGAAACACTCGCGCAAGATCGGCTCCTGATCGCGTAGCAACGCAGGAGCTTCGCAGACTACTTGCCGTGACCGTGAACGGGCTTGTGGGGATTGGCCCAGTTGTTGTCCCATTTGGTGTGTAAGGAATCGAGAAATACGTTCCACTCGGCCCGAGTGCGGGAGCCTGGATAGGGAATCGGCGGCATCACTTCGTAGCCGGTCTTCACGATCTCCATCTGATTCTGAGCGCCCAAGCGACCCAACTCGAACTCCTTCCAGGAGTGCTGGTTGCTGGGATCGATTCGGACACGGACTCCGTGAATCTCGTACTCCTTCTGTTTTATCGCGCTGAGCACCGCTTTGACATTCTCGGTTCCGGCAATTTTGACGGCCTCTGCCCACAGATGCACGCCATAGTACGCGGCTTCCATCGTCTCACTGACCACCCGATGGGTGCCGTACTTGGCCTTGAAGCGCGAGATGAAGCCGGACTCATTGCCACTGCGCAACAGAGGAAAGTGTGCCCGCGCAAAATAGTGACCGGACAGGTCGACAGAAGCCAACTGCACCATCTCCGTCTCTCCGATGGTGAAGGACAGCGTCGGAACGTCTTTTCGAAGGATGTCGGCATCGCGCAGTTGCTTCAAAAACGCAACGCTAGAGTCCCCGACCAGGACATTCAAAATCAATTCTGGTTTGAGCTTTTTGATCTGCTTTATCACCGCAGAATACTCAAAGTCACCCACAACGGAAAAGTACGAGGAGACCAGATTCCAGTCCTTCTTTTGTCGCAGTTCCGATTCGATCAACGCTTCGATCGCACGCGGACGGAGCCCATCGGTCCCGACTAGAACAATGCGCTTCTTTCCGCTCTGCTTTTCAAACCACTGCAGCGCCGGAAAGACAAACTGGTTGGGAGTTGCACCGGTATAGATGATATTGGGAGACTCTTCGAGCCCCTCATAGGAAGCGGGATAGAACAGCAGACCGCCCAGCTCCTCAAAGAAAGGCTTGATGGCTTTACGGCCACCTGATCCAAAACCGCCAAACACCACGGCCACTTTGTCTTCAGTCAGCATCCGGTTTGCTGCACGCGAAAAGGCAGAGTCGCTTGTGACTTCAGATTTCCCGTCGAGCAGAATCGGTTCCAGGCTTCTGCCAAGGAGTCCTCCGCCTGCATTGATCTCCTCAATCGCCAGCAAGGAAGCATCCGCCAGTGGTCGTTCACTCACCGCCAGCGGACCGGACATGGAATGAAGCACGCCGACTTTGAGCGATGACTTTTTCGCAGGCACAGAGACCACTCGCTCCGGCTCTGTTCCCGGTGTAGCTGTCTGTGACAGAGTCCGATTCGAGCGATTGCGAACCGCAAAGTAACCTGCCGCTCCCGCACCGAACAGACTCAGCGCACCGCCAATCAGAAATGTTCGTCGCGAGACCGATACCGCACGATATTCTCCAGGGACCGAATCAGCAAAGGCGCGTTCTAGCGTGCCGGGTCGAGCATCGCCGCCATCCAGAGTCGCTCCTTGCGCATGAATCGGGGCCTCTCCCACCAAACGTGGCTGCGGAAGCGCCCGCTCCATTTGAAAGATCGACTGCTGACGCCGTGGCACACTATCGAGGATGGATTCCAGCTCGATCAGCATATCCGCCGCGCTCTGATAGCGTCGCTCTTGCTTCTTGGCCAGTGCTCGCTTGAGCACCTTCACGCACGCTTCAGGAATCTCTGGAACATACTCACGTGGATCGATGGGTGAGGTCGTGCGCAGGTTCACCAGGATTTCCAGAATACTCGCCCCGGCAAACGGAGGGCGGCCGGTCAACAGCGCATAGTAGGAAGCCCCAAGCGAGTATAGATCACTGCGAACATCCACCCCATCAGAACCCACGCTCTGCTCTGGACTCATGTAGAGCGGAGTCCCCACCAACTGACCCGAAGCCGTGAGTTCGGGATCATCCTGCATGGTCTTCACGATCCCAAAGTCAGTGAGCTTCACAGCCCCGGCAGCAGTAAATAGGATGTTATCAGGCTGACTCTGCGCAACAAAATGGCCGCCGAGAAAGTGGCCGCCGCGCTGCCGAAGGGATGGTGTGTGGGAATGGCGAAGTCACGCGCCATGTCGTTTGCGCGGCCCCAAAGTAGGGGCAGCCAATCCTCACTCTTTACGGAGCAACAAAGGTCTGTCCGCCCGCAGCGCACTTCGCCTGAACATCCGCTTGATTCATGATGCCTGACTGCGTGAAGTACCACTGAGTCAACGTTCCGCCACCCAAGTTAGGAATGTTGGTTCGGCATCCACCCAGAGCACCCGTATGATTGCAGAACGAATCTAGCCACGCTGCGGCACTCGTACACGTTCCTTTGTAGGTCGAAATGAACTGCGTCGATGTGGATTCATAGTCGCGGCACTCCTGACTGGCCGGTGATGTCTTGCGCAGATCGCAGCTCCCTTTGAGTGTGATGGTCATATCAACAGGAGTGACCATGTCTGGTGCGGACTCCATATCCGCTCCACCCAGATCCTGGTTGCACCCGATGAAGAGCAGGAGCAATCCACCGATGGCAATACCGTGCTTGTTGGCCCTGATACCGAGTCGTTTCCTGGTCATGTCTCTTCCCCTCTTTGATTGGCTGTGGCTTCCTACAGGAGTGATTCCGCAGGAAGCCATCTTGATGAGTGTGACCGATCGGCTCGCGTTCTGACAGCACCGTGAACGCTGCACAAGTCGTGCTCCTGTTGCCACGTACCATTCAGTACGAAGGTCTGTACCGTTTGGTACAAAAGCCGTGGCGTTCGGAACCCGTCCTTCCACTCTCTGTCGAGGGATATGACCGATCAGTGATCCTGGATCGATCTTTGCTGTAGGAACCATCCATGACCAAACGAACCTCATCCAGATTCCTCTATCTAGCCACGATTGCTCTTTCCTGCGTAACCGCCGCAGTGGTCGCATGTAACGACACCGCCACCAGTGGCTCAGATGACCTAGCCGTTGGAACAGACGACCTGAGCCTGCTTGATGACGGAGGCGGGAGTGCTGCGGATCTGCGACCCATTCCTGACGGCGCTGTGCTCGTCCAGACCGGCGACGGTGGTTCTCGACTGTGCTTTCCGGCCACTTGTCAAGGTAAGACCTATCAGTGCGGCAACTGCACCGATGATGATGGTGACGGACGTATTGATAGCGATGATCCGGACTGCTTAGGCCCATGCGACAACAGCGAAAACGGACTCGATCCTGCAATTCCTGGTGGCAACAATACCAAGTGCAAGATGGACTGTTACTTTGACGCAGACACAGGCCAGGGCAATGACAACTGTTACTGGGATCATGGCTGCGATCCAACCAAGGTCGCAGGAAATCCGTCACCCGAAACGGCGTGTGCGTACTCTCCAACCATGGGTGTTGGTGGAGGACTCACCTGTGCCACGGCGCAGCAGACCCAGTCAGCAACCTGTAAGAGCTACTGTGGACCACTCACTCCGAATGGCTGTGATTGCTTTGGCTGCTGCTTCCTAGGCCCGCAAGCCAAGGTCAACACCGATGGCACCAAGACTGGAATTTGGCTCGGCTCCTATGACACCAACGGAGCCGCAACTTGCACGACTAAGGATGTTGCAGATCCAGCCAAATGCCATCCCTGTCAAATGGTGGCTTCCTGCGAAAAATCATGTGGCCGCTGCCAGCTCTGCATTGGCAAAGATACGCTACCGCCTGATTGCTTTCCGCCGCCCGCAGACATGGCCGGTCAGCCCCCGAAGGATCTGGCCGGTGCCGATCTAGCTAGTAGTGGAGGGAGCGACCCTTCTCTCTGCCCGCCGTCCCTCTGTACCAACAATCAACCGTGCGGTCTGCCCGGTTGTGCTCCGTGCCAAAACGGCTGGTATTGCCTCACTGGTTGCTGCACTCCTCCGCCAGGCTAAGCTCTCCCCCCAAAGACCTCTGCGAAATCTTCGTCAGGAGTTGCGGGGGTCTCGGGGCATCGGACGCTGCGGCTTTACGTACAGCATCAGATATTCCTCTTCGGACAGAACCAATTTGCTCGCGCTGCGGAGTTTCTGTTGCACAGCCATGGGGTCCAGTTCCAGATCCCATAGATAGAGCGGAGCGTCCCTATCTGACGCAACTTGAGTCACGAGCTTCTTCCAATCAGGAGTGATGGCCACCGTGTGATCGAGCCGACTGTTCGATAGCAAACTGATGGGAGGCCCAGATTCCGGCCAGATTCGGGTTGCACCATCCAGTTCAACAGTCAACGCCCACCTGGACTGAGAATCAAACAGTACCAGAACCGGCGTCGCATCGTGACCGGACAACACTCGCGGCTCTTCGACTCGAACCAGGGACCAAATTCGGGCCGTCCAGTCTTCTGCTCCCGTGATCAACCACTCGCTATTCGGACTGATCGCGAAACAACTGATCTTGTAGGTATGCCCCTCCAACCAGCGCAGCGAACGCGTATGCAAATCGCACACCAAGATGCGATTCTCTGCGGTAAGGATTAGTCGCTCGCCATTCGGAGAGAATTGAATTCCCGTGATCGAGTCTGGTCCTGCCTCAATGAGAAATGGCATCCCGTGTTCACCGGCTGGAGTGACCTGAACACTGCTGGCACTACTCATCGTGACGCGATGCTGGCCATCGCTGCTGTGTAGGCCGGAACGCTTTGGCTGCAAGTGCTCTGTTCGGTACAGGAGTCCATCTGGGAGCGGCACGCTGGGCTTGATCCGTTTGGGATGATCAAGCCCAGCACGGGTTGCATCCCAGATCCGTGCACGTCCATCCGAACAAGCGGTCACAATCTGTCGGCCATCCCGACTAAATGATGCGGACTGAACCGACAGCCGGTGACCCCTCAGCAAACAGGGGGGACGCTCGGATCGCAGACTCCACAGCCACGCAGTACGATCGTGGGAACTAGACACCAAGTGGTCTCCATTTGGACCAAATGCGACCATTGAAACCTGATCTCCGTGTCCCGCCAGTTCCATCGGATCTTCGAGATTGTTCAAGTCGTAGACACGCACGCGTGCATCCGCTGTCCCCGTTGCGAGTTGCGTACCATCCGCACTAATCGCGAGCGCAGTCAGTGAGGTCTCCGAATCAATGAGAGGAGTGCGGGACCACCTACCCTTTTCTTCCTTAGAAAAGACCGAGATCGAGCCGTCCTCGTACGCGGTGTAAAGGCGCTGACAATCAGGTGCAAATGCCACTCCCATGACGGCTAGTTTGGGTCCAGTCAAGACTGTCAGTTGCTTGCCGGTTTGAGCGTCAAACAGCCGCGCTGTCTGGTCATCAGAAGCCGTCGCGATCAGCCGGCCATCACGACTCCAAACTCCGGCCTCGATCGCATCCTGGTGACCGACCAACTGGATCAACAACTCACCACTGCTTACGCTCCACACCCGCGCTGTTCCATCGGCACATAGCGTCAGCAGTTTTTCACCATCTGGGCTATAGCTCACGCGATAGATGGGACTGTTGTGTTCCCGACACAAACGATAGAGACGCTCCGCTCCGGGTTCCCATATCTGCACAGTACCATCCAGTCCTACGAGGACCACGCTCTGGCCATCCGGATGCCACCGTGCATCCCACAACCCCCAGCCGTGTTCGATCTCCGCAGTACACAGCACTTGATTGTGCAGAATGTCGATGGATGCATCGAGCCAGCCCGGAATGGTGGTCACCGCGTCCGACTTCGTTTCGAGCAGCGCGGAGGCAATCCGGGAGGAATCATTCCCAAACACCGACTTTGCAGCCAGTAGTCGCAGCGTATCGAGTCCTCGTAGCTTCAGTTCCTCCTCTTCCAATCGAACTCGCTCACTGTGTGTCAACAGCTCTCGCCCATCGTCATCAATAGCCTCAGGAAACGCTGCTGCCATCTGCACCGCGTAACCGAGCTGACTTCCGGTAAGCAGCGTCTGATGCAAGCGCCAGTCGGTCACCCAGCGATCTAGGTTCTCACGCACCGTCAGCATTGGTCGCGCCTTGTCCACCCAAGCGAGCAGCCGCGGCCACTTCCGCAGCAGTGCGTCATGAGCCACCTCGACATAGCTCTCTAACACTCCCTGTTCGTTGGGACTGCTGCTGGCAACGAGCAATCGTTCGTGTATCAAACGCTGCAACACTTGGTTGAAACGGCTCTGCTGCGACTCGTCTTTGGATCGAAGGGTCCGTATTGAAACACGCCTACGATTTGGCTGGCTTCCTGTGGTCCAGGCGCTGCCCAAACACAGCCAAAGTCTCTGCGCTACAATTGCATCTTCTGGGGTCAAGGACTCGCTCACTTGGTCGGCATGCGTGAGCAGCCCCCCTACCACACCCGCGAACCCATCGAAGGACTCCTGCGTCAAGCGGTTGCCATCACGGTGCCGCCACAACAGCTCCATGGTCCGTTGTAAAAGTGGCAGCGCGCCGGGCTGTGCATCAAGTTCCTCCAGGATACGCTCTAGTAGCCCCGGGTCTAGCTCGAGCCCAACTCGATTCGCAGGCGCAACGATTGCGTCACGCAGCAGATTTTCCCGTGGCGGAGTGAGCCAGAATCCATGCAAATTCCCGCACAGGACAGAACCCGATCGATGTCCCGCTACCTCAAGGAAGAGTTCCTCTGCCTGATGGAGGAAGTCGCTCCGCACGGCAATGAGGACACTCACCTGGGTGGCATCGGATGTTGACAGACGCCAAAGCAGCGAGCAGAAGTTCTGTCTTTCACTCTTTTTAGCGCCGTGGGTAAACAACTCCTCGAACTGATCCACAATGAGTAGTTGCCTTCTATCGGCCCCAAATTCCGCGCAGCTCCTTTCGAGTATCTGGATGGGAGTTGCGCCTGGACACAATTGCGTAACGCGGACATCCGACCGCAACTTGGAGAGAATACTGGGCAGAGCCCCGGCCGTTAGAAACGAACTCTTGCCGCTTCCGGATGGAGCGATGACCGCCAACAAGCGGGGTGCCTGCTGCTCCGTCAACTTCAGGAACCTATCCGCCAGTGCATCAGATTCCTGCTCACGCCCGAACATGAAGCAACGATGCTGCGGCAAAAACGGAACCGATCCTGGATAAGGACAAAAGAGGATCGGACGAGCCTGCTGGGGATCCGAAGCGCTGTACAGTTGGATCGCGGCCCAATCAAACTGGGTCGGATCTTGGGCCAATCGCCGACGCGTCGCTAGGAATGCTTGGGCCACACTGCTCGATCCACCCAGCAATTGCTCGTAAAACGTCTCGGTCAGGCGGATCGAACCATCGACGGACAACGGGTAGCGCGACGCGACGACCTGATCCATGCGAGCTCGATGGAGTTCCTGCGCCACGCTCCCTAGATGATTGCCAAAGGCCCCACCATTGCCACTGTCACAAGCAGAGAGCACCACCAGCCGAATCATATCGGCATAAGGTGCTAGTAGCTGGCGCAGCCGGGCTGCATCGATGACCACGCTCTCGGCAACAGAGGAATCATCGTGAAGGGCCAACCCAAAACTACTCCCGATGGACGCACCATGACAGAGCAGATGAAGCACCGCGATCGGTGCATCGGACTTCCTCGCCTGCTCAAGCGTCTTGATCAACCGCCCGCAGGACAGATGCGGCACAATGTCATGCTCTGGTTCAAAGGAATGCTCTGCTTGCTGACACGCTCTCTCAATCGCATGCCGATGTTCGAGCGCAGGAATTGCACCGCCCGCTGCGGACCACCCGAGCAGAATCCGTCCGCCCGGTGCTCGATAGGGTCGTTCCGGCGCGGCGCTGACATCGGGCCACTCATAGCGTAGCAACACCGACGGTAGCTCGCCCAGATGTTGTCCTCCCTTTTGGAGTGTCATGAGTTCCCAGGGAAGTGCGTACAGTTCCGCTGCCGCCGAACGCAGGGTGAGCACAACAGAGCGCTGTCTTTCCACCGCGCTCAGGATCAGCGCTTCACTGGTGGCCCATCCCGTGGTCGAAAGAAACTGGCGTAGCGTGTCCCCAAGCTGCTGCACGAGTGCAGGACTTCGTCCGGGCAAACGAATCTCTGCCAAGGAATGCAGAAGCTCAGCAGTCCAGGGAAAGTGCGCCTCGTCGTACTCTCCCTGGCCGCGACGTAAAATATAGTCCTGAGGCTTGAACTGAAATTCGTAGGGGTCGCTGGAGCTGCTCTTTCGAACAAACTCCAGCTCCAAAACCAGCGGCTCTGACTGCACGCGAAGAACTCCTGATCAAATCGGGTCGGTCAGGCAGAATCGGACACTAAGCAAGGCTCGCATCAGGATGTCCGTTGCTATAGAACCAGGTTGTGGCACCGATGCTGGCTGCGGCAACGCCGAGAACAGCGGTTGCGCCTAGTGCTGTTGAGGGCTCCCAATCCGCTGTCAAGTTGCTCACCCCAGCGATGACTTGGGCAGAGAGATCAAGCTTGGTGAGCACGGTGTCTCCTGCGTTCGATGACAGTGCCAATCCATTGCAAACGGCACCGGTGCCAATGATGATGACGCCACAGGCTTTGGTCAGCCGGGCCATTGCCTTCTTCGCTACATCCGGGTCACAGATGGCGTTGACGACGTTGAGACCCCTATCCGTTCCAAGTAGGGAGAGCAGGGACGAAATGAGGTTGAGAATCCAACACAGCCACTGCTCGACACTTCGGAACGAAGTGCCGCTGGTCAAATAGGGCGTACTCAGCGCCACACTCGCGAATCCCACCAAAGAGAGCCAGCCGGTGGACGCCGGAGGACTCGGAGTCATCCACCCCGCCATCAGGGCTTGAACCAGGGTCAACACCGTTGACCACCAGGCAAGCACGCTGCCAGCCTGTTGCATGTCATCCGCTACCGCAAAAGACACCGCACCGCCAACCAAGCTGTCTCCGAGTTTGCGAGCGATGTGCGTGAGGGCGGCGGTCATCAGGGTCAGCAGAGACTCCAGACAGAGCTGCTGCTTGTTACGGAACACCACCAGTTCAATGAAATCGGTCAATAGTGGAATCGAAATGCGCTGCCGCAACGCCGCTTGGATTCCACTCATCATAGGGGGAGCGATCGCCAACGCTGCGTCCGCGACCACGGCCACGACCTTGATCGCAGCAGTGGCCAGTGGCTTGATCAACGCCAGCAGCGCCTGGGGCCCAAGAGCAATGAGCTTCTTCGGGTCAGCCAGCGCAGCGCACAGCGGAGAGGAAAGGAACATGGCCAGGAACGCCTCAAGCTCGCCGATCACGGCCCCTGTGAGAGAGGAAAAGAACGACGCGACAGAGCCAAGGCCAAGGTCGATGGGAAGACCAAATAGTCCCCCTATGGCGGAGGTTAGCTTGTCCATCAGATAGCCAAACTGCCCGCCGATCGAGGAAATCTCCATCGAACCGGGAAGGGCCCGTGGCACCTCAGCGGCATTGCTGCTGAGCCCAGCGATCATCGATTCGAGCGTTCGGAAGTATCCAGGCAGAGCCGCTCGCTGCTGCGACACAATGGAGCCAAACGAAGCCAGACGATCGTTGAGTGCATCCTGAATCTGTCCCTGAAGTTGCAGGATCGCGTCCCAATCAAACAGAGAGGCAAGAAAGTCGATGACCTGCTTGATCTGCAATCCGACGCGCTGGAAGAAGGCTCCCACCATGAGCGCAGCCGATTCCACGGTCTGCACGACGGTCTTCACAATACTCTGCACACCATTTACCACGACCAAGGCGATGACCGTGATGTCACGACTAACATCAATCGCAAGTTGCGTGGCAGCAGGAATCACCTGCGCCGCGAAGTCTTGCACAACATGTGGCACCGCGATGTCCACATTCTTGACCAGAATCTGGGCTGCTGCGCCGACGGTGTCCAGTAACTGCGCCGCCGAACCCACGACAAACTGAGACTGAGCGGCGATGGTGCTGGTAACGGAAGTAGCTACTTCAGCGGTTTTTTGTGCGACCCCGCTGATCGCACCTCCGACGGTTCCAGCAGCACCACTGATCGCACCTCCAACGGTTCCAGCAGCACCGGTGACGGAACCTCCAATGTCATCCCATACATCGAAACTTAAGGGCCCTGTCTGAACCGGAGCAATCGGGGCCTGGGGCTTCCATCGGCTCATCAACTGCTTGACGCCAGCGGCCAGCGCCTGGGCATCCTCCATTCTGCTAGAAGGAAGCAGAGAGCCGGACTTCCCAGCGGGCGCAGTAATGAGCTGCGTACCGGTCAGATCCGAGAGCTTGGCGTGCAGATCGTCATCTGGCGAGAACTCCACCCACTGCCCCGAAGGCATGGCCACAGAGTGCGCGAACAGGTTGGGTAGCGTCAGCTTGTCGTGCGGCGGCACGATTGAAAAGCGTACCCGACCGATTGCTGAGGTCGTAAACAACACCGGAGTAGAGGCATTGAGACCCTGATAGGTCACGACGCCCCCTTCCTCCCGGATGATGTTGACCGGTCCCCCCGCAAGCACCTGAACCACGGAACCAGGAAGCGTAGAACCGTCCGCACTGCGCGGGATCAACACCACTTCAAACCGACTCTGCGGCTGCCGATTCGCGTCGTAATCAACGATCAGCTTGCACTGCGTCTCGATTGGATTGTCTAGCTTCATACTGTACGGAAGAGAGCCCGTCTCAGTGTGATTTCCCCCCGCAGGACAGGTGCCAGGGCCCGCGCTGCTCAAATGAAGCGAGTGACACTTGGCACAGTAACGCCATCCCTCCTGCCCACCCACCGGATAAGGCGAATATGCCAACCAGTACGGACCACTGCCGGTGGCGTCATGCCCACTGCCACGTGGACAGACTCCCGCGCCCAATCCTGGATGAAACATCGTCTGGCATTTGCTACACCAGCGCCACCCCTCTTGACCGGGCACTTCCGAAGGAACCGCCGTGGGAATGGTATACGACAGGCTGCCCTGAAAGTCGTGCGGTCCGCCCGCTGCGCAGGAACCTGTAAGACCTCCGTAACAACTGGTTTGGCACTTGCCACAGCGACGCCAGACGGATTGGACAGGAGGAAGACTGGGCGCACCGAGCCGCATGCTGTAGGCACCGGATCCGGTATCGGTGTGATCACCTCCCGCAGGACAGCAACCCGGGCCAGCTCCGGTCAAATGCAGCGCATGACACTTGGGGCAATAGCGCCAGCCCTCCTGCCCGTCGCTCGCATAGGACGAGCAAGCCAGGAAGTATGCTCCACTGCCAGTGGCATCATGCCCGCCACCTGTTGGGCACAGACCCGCACCCAATCCTGGATGAAACAGTACCTGGCATTTGCTACACCAGCGCCACCCGTCTTGGCTGTGTACACCTGACGGAACTGCGGTGGGCATGGCATACCAGGCGCTTCCTTGGAAGTCGTGTCGCCCTCCCGCCATGCAAACCCCGGGCAGACCGGCGTAACAGCTCGCGTGACACTTGTGACAGCGCCGCCAACCAAGTTGATAAGGAGGGTCACTGGGCACCGCCGGCACTGTCAACAACATGCTGTACGGCAGCGATCCGACGTCGGTGTGGTCTCCGCCCGCAGGACACCGCCCCGGATCCGCTCCGCTCATCTGGAGTGCATGACACTTGGAACAGTAACGCCACCCCTCCTGACCCTTCGAAACGTAGGGAGAGAATGCGAGGAGATAGGCACCACTACCAGCGCTATCATGCCCGCCTCCTGCCGGACAGGAGCCCAGCCCGAGTCCGGGGTGAAACAGGACTTGACACTTACTGCACCAACGCCAGCCTTCCTGACTGCTGCCACCGGTAGGTGCCGAAAGAGGAATGCCGTACCAGGCGCTACCCTGGAAATCGTGAAGACCACCAGCCGCGCAGAAACCTGGCAGACCACCATAACAGCTCGCGTGACACTTACAACAGCGACGCCAGCCTGCTTGATGTGACGGGATGCTGCAACCAGGAGCGGTTCCAAGCAGCAAGCTGTATGAACCCGACCCAGTACTGGTGTGCTCGCCGCCCGCAGGACATGGACCAGAGCCGGATCCAGTCAAGTGAAGCGCATGGCACTTGGGACAATAGCGCCAGCCCTCCTGACCTCCCAACGGATAGGGGGAGACCGCCAAGAAGTACGCACCGCTACCCGTGGAGTCGTGCCCGCCACCCGCTGGACAGCAGCCCACACCAAGACCAGGATGAAACAGGATCTGGCATTTGTTGCACCAGCGCCAACCTTCCTGACTGTAGACCTTATCGGGAGCAGAAGAGGGCATCGCATACCACGCGCTGCCTTGGAAGTCGTGTGGCCCTCCCGCTGCGCAGACCCCGACCAGACCCCCATAGCAGCTCGATTGACACTTTCGGCACCAGCGCCAGCCCTGTTGTTCAGACATGCTCCCCCTCTTTGTTTCCCACTGACAACAGTCTGCAAAGAACTAGCCCCAATGGCTTTGTTCCAATTCGTAGGGACTGGTCTGCAACCGCGCAGACCTCACGCACAGGCTGGTCAGCCTTGTCATCTGCCTACGTTGCGCACAGTCTGTCAAGCTGTCAGTAAATCCGGCGAAACTCTGCGGACATAGCAGCTCGTCCAATCGCTCGCGCTCTGCCAACGTCGCCGAATCTATCCACCAAGAGCGCGCAGCAGCGCCTCCGCGTCTTTCAGGTCGAGGGTTGGGAGTGGATAGCCGCTCCCGGGAAGTGAGGAGGAAACGGCGATGTCGGGAGGATATTGCGAGGAACCGTCCGCGTTACAACTTGCCCGCTTTTTCCAGTACCCACAGCGTAGCGGCGACGATGTCGGGACAGTCGTAAGTCCGCTGCGCTTCGCTCACCGTAGACCACGAGCTGCCGGACTTCTCGATCTTCCCATTCTCGATGGTCGCGACCGTGCTGCCCGACACTTCGACGTAGTACTTGCTGCCGCGCTGCACCGCATGACCAACCGTGCTGCCCGACTTTTCGATGGTGTAGTTGCTCCCCGACGAACGAACGGTGTACTTGGTGCTGCCGCTCTTTTCGACCCGGTCCCCCGAGCAGCGGTATTCGCTGGCCAACGCGTTGGTCGATAGGGTGCCGAAAGAAACAAGGATCGCAGCGGACAGAAGGAATCGCTTCATGGTTGTGACCTCCAAGGATGCTGCCACTGTATCAGCAATGCGCGAAAAATGGAGGGTTACACAGTCACCACAACTTTTCCTCGGGCATGACCGGAATCAATGTATTCAAGAGCAGCGCGGGTCTCGGAAAGTGGGTAGGTCTTGTCAATCAGGGGCTTGAGCTGCCCGGACTCTGCAAGCTGGGCAAGGACCAGGAGATCAGCGCGGTTGGGAGTCGACACGTAGCGGCGCAGGTTCTGGCGCACAAAAGGAGCCAGCATAAGTGGCCTCAATAGTCGCACCATCATGGCCAAGCCCTCCGCTCCTGTACCGCTGTTCAGAACGAGCGTTCCTGATTCAGTAAGCGCCCGTCGACAATCGGACAGGGAGCGATTCTCGATGTTGTCCAGAATCAGGTCGTAACGTGTACTCCCTTGCGTGAAATCCTGTTGCGTGTAATCCACGACTTGGTCTGCACCAAGGGCTCGCACCATGTCGATATTCCTGGTACTGCAAACCCCAGTGACGTGGGCACCGAAGGACTTGGCGATCTGCACCGCGAACATTCCCACACCACCAGCGGCACCGTTTACCAGCACGCGCTGGCCACGCTGAAGCTTCCCGGAATCGCGCAGTCCATGCAACGCCGCCAGGCCAGAGGTCGGTATGGCGGCTGCTTGCACAAACGTCAACTGCGACGGCTTCGGTACCAGCGTGTTCGGTTTGGCGCGCACGAATTCCGCACACGTACCCAGAGCGGAGCCGAACACCTCATCACCCGGTGCACAGGTCTTGACGCTCGGACCGACCGCTTCGATGATACCGGCCACATCGAATCCGGGTACCCCGTACGTGGGCCGAAACAGACCAGAGAACAAACGAACCGCAAACGGCTTCCCTTTCACACCAAAGCAGTCACCGACATGGACACCTGCGGCATGGACGCGAACCAGCACTTCATCTTGCGAGATGGCTGGCTTGGCAATGTCTCGAAGACCGAGATTATCGAGGCTGCCATAGCGATCAAAAACAATGGCTTTCATCTTTTTCCTGCCCCCACTAGAGTTGAGCTTACAGCGTAAGCTTACGCCGTAAGCTATGGTGATGCAATGGCCGTGAATACGAATTCCAAGAAACAAAGGAAGCGCGCACCGTTAACCAAAGAACGGGTACTGCGCACCGCAGTGGCTCTCGCAGACAAGATTGGCATTGGCTCCCTGTCGATGCGAAGGCTGGGACAGGCGCTTGGGGTCGAAGCGATGTCTCTGTACAAGCACGTTTCCAACAAGGAGGACATCTTAGACGGCATCGTTGACCTAGTGGTCGCTGAGATCGATCTTCCAACTGTTGATGATGATTGGAAATCGGCGATTAGACGGCGGGCCACTTCCGCGCACGCGGTGCTGATGCGACACCCCTGGGTGACCATGTTACTGGTCTCGCGAGCAAATGTTGGTCCCGCGATGTTGAGTTACGTCGATGCGACCATTGGCTGTCTACGGGAAGCCGGATTTTCGTATACGATGGCCGACCATGCCTGGAATGCCGTCGACAGTTATGTGTACGGGTTCACGCTTCAGAAGCTAAACTTTCCGTTCCAGCCAGAAGACTATCAAGCGGCGGCCAAGGGATTCCTACCGCAGCTCCCTGCCGGCCAGTATCGCTATCTGCGCGGGCTGTCCGAACAGGTCATCGGGGGTCAACATGATGGTCTACACGACTTGCAGTTCGGCCTTGATCTGATCATCAACGGACTGGAGGAACTCCGCCAGCGCCACGAGCAGACGAGGGCAGGCTCCCAAAGGTAATGCTATTGATCCTCACCACAAACGGCCCCTACAATGCTTAACCTTCGATGAGTGACTGGCAGACCTTCGGCTCCCACCGCTTTCGCTCACAGGACGATGTCCTATGCTTTGAGCCCCATGGTGAGCTGCCCCTATCCCAAGCACAGCGATGGCTTCAGCTTCTGGCAGCGCACTTTCAACAGCACCCTGATGGCATTCTGATAGTCGATGCTCGTCAATTCACGCCACCCTCGGCAGAGGTCCGTCGACTGTTTCTGTCACATTTCAGGGACCGCCGCCCAGCGCCTCCCATCATCGTGTTTGGTGCCAACTTGCTCATGCGCGCCGCAAGCAGACTGGTCCTATCCGCCGCCCGACAGCTATACCGGTTGGAATTTGATTTGATACACTGTTCGCTCGAAGCCGAAGCATGGACTCAGGTAGAGCAGCGACATCACCTCCGTCAGCCCGAATCGTAGCACTACTCTCAGCCCGATCGTTCCAGATGGGAGTGTGCCCAAAAGAGGAATCCATGAGCATTCATATGAATCCGATCGGAGTGGTACAGTGCAGCAGACAAGCGCCGATTGACGATCAGTGGGACAAGGAATCGACCGTCATCGAGTTGGATGCTACGCAAGTTTCGCCCGCTGCCACGCTGGGGCTCGCAGACTTTTCGCACCTAGAAGTCGTGTATCTGTTCGATCGGGTCGACCCGGAAGGAGTGTGTCGGGGTGCTCGCCATCCTCGTGGCCGCACCGATTGGCCCCTGGTGGGAATCCTGGCTCAGCGCGCCAAGGATCGACCGAATCGCATCGGCATCACGACCTGTCGAATCAAGTCTGTTTCAGGACTGCGGATTGAGGTCTTGGGACTGGATGCGATCGATGGCACCCCCATCCTCGACATCAAGCCCTACCTCCGAGAGTTCGCGCCACGCGGCGAAATTCACCAGCCAGCCTGGGTCAGCGAGCTGATGAAAGACTACTTTTAACCGCAGTCCGGCCCGGACAACCACGCACAACCCTGCACACCGGGCCCCCGGTCCGAATGATCACTCAGTGATTCCGTACGGGGGGTTACTTGAGGTGCGCGCCGAGCACGATCATCGGCACGGTGGCGTTCTTGTCTTTCCAGATCGCGAGGATGTCGTGGGCGGAGTTGTTGTGGCTGGACCCCGAGAAGACCACGCCCTTTTTCAAAAGCGGCACGTGCGCCGGATTGACCTTGAAGTCGGTCCAAGTCGTGTCGTAGGTGACCACCGCCGTCTTGTCGCAGATCGCCTCGTAATCGACTCGGCCATCGGAGCTTATGCGAAGGACGCGATTGGTGCGATGGGACTTCACACAGTCGACACGCTTGGCAGTGGTCTTTTGCAGGGCCACGGTTGCATGCTCTTTGCCCTGGGTCACTTTGTCGACGACGCCACCTGCACTGCTCAGCGAGCCGCCGCTTCGGCGATAGGGCACGTCATCGTAGAAGCGAGGATACTGAGGCGCTCGTGCGTTGACGTCATCGAACACAAACTTTTCGTTGAGCAGTGCGGCATAGGCCGCAGCACGCGGCCCGCGAAAGCCAGGAACCTCTTGCAGCGAGGCCATCAAAAAGTCCGCTGTCGGCGTCTGCCGATGACACTGCGCCCATGCATTGGCGGCGATGTTGACTTCGGGGTTGTTGACCAGGACCGGTCCGGCCTTTTTGGCGAAGCCTCCGAACGGATCATCGCGAACATCGGTCATGCCAGAAAATGCCTTCGCCGGAATCTTGCTGATCGCCGCCACCAAGGCCGCCTGGGTCTTTTCCTCACACCCGCTGAACAGCTTGCGCGATCCCGACAAGCTCGCCGAGTCCATCGTCTGCATCAGTTCCAGAAGCGACGTGTTTGTGCCGATGCCCTTTTCCCACGCAGCACGAGCCTTGCTCGCGACATCGACCATGAGCTTGTAGGCATCGTCTTTCTTGAACAGCTTCTCGCGATCGGATGCGTACGTGGTCAGCGTGTCTCCGAGTGCATACGCCCGCAACCGCAACAGCATCCGAGTGCCGCCGTCGTGTACCGTGTCGCCTCGGAGCTGCGTCGCAAACTTCGCGGCATCCCAGGCCGCGATATCGCTGGCGCACACCGCATGCAGCGGCATCTCCGCGTGTTCGAGCCGCTCTTTCAAACAGAACTCGATAAACGCCATACGGCCCACTTCGCTCAGACCGCTGTGCATCATGTCGGCGGCGTAGACTCCCTGGGCACTGATGTCGCCGGCCTTGAGACCCTCGCGAATCGCCCACCACTGATCCATCGGCGTAAACTGAGCGATGACCTTGGTGGACAGCTCGACCTTGGGATAGTTGCCATCGCGGTTGTCTATGAACGCCACGGCATCGGCCCAGTCCGCATCAACCATGCCCAGCTTTTTGCTCCACTCCTTGCGCAGCTCTTCAGCCTTGCCATGCACGGGCACCGCGTCCGAAGTATTGGAGCACAGCACTGTCGAAATGGTGCGCACAATGTACTCCGGTTCGCTGCGCTTGAGCGCGTTGACATCAGCGCTGTTCGCCTCGTACGAGTGCTTACCGCACCAGTTGGGCAGCTCTGCCGCTGAGGCCCGCCGAGGCCCGCCGCTAGAAGCGAGCAGAAATGCCAACCCAGACGCACACAACACGATGTACTGCTTCACACGCTCTCCCTCATTCATGCTCCCAGCCGCCCCCTTCGGCGCAATACCGAGAGAAAAGAGCTACATCGTACAAAGGCTCGCCCGTCCTGCCAAGAGATCAGTCTGATGAAGTCCACAGCCCCGTCTGTAGGGTCGTGAACGACAACCGCGCCATGCCCCCGCAACTGCCTCGCGCTCTCTCGGTTGGCAGGGACTCTCATCGCAAGGGCACTGCCAGAATTCGATGACCCTTGCGACCTGGGGGGAGCTTCGACAGCGTACCATCCGGTAGGGCTTGCTCCAGCTTGGTATCGGCGACAAACAGAAACTGCCGATCGACGATTGCCCCCGTTGTCGGATTGAGGAGGTCACGATGACCGCGTAACAGCACGGTGGCCTGGGTCACCCGATCCTCCTTAGGGGCAATCTGTAAGGACCAGACTCTGCTGCGACCAACCAGATTCTGGATGCCGATCATCTGTTCACCTCTGCGGGCAAGTCCATCGATTCCCCCCAGATACAGTCCGCCGGGCGCTTCAAGCCTCGCTACGATGGGCTTTGGACTGCTGGGATTTCGAATGCGAGACAAACCATGGAAGTCCGCTACCAGCAAGTCCCCACCATCGATAGCAATGATTCCGTTTGGTCCTTCCAAGGATTCTGCGGGAAGGATCGCGACCAGGTTCTTGGCCCCCTTGGCCAGCCGATAGACTCTTCCGGCCTGCGAGTCCGTCACGTATACGCTGCCATCTGGAGTCAGCGACAGATCATTGAGGAGTCCTCCTCCAGAGAGTGGGAATGATTCGATCACTCTTCCTTTGGTAAGGTCAATGCGCGCCAGGAGTGCTGATCCAGGCACCGCCGCAGGTGTCGGAGTCATAAACGGGGCCGCCGTACTGGCAACCCACAGACTGTCTGTGTCAGCATCGATCGTCATGCCCAACACCGCCAGGAGTCCCCCATCCGCAGGCGGAACGATTTGTCGGCAGATACCGCTAGCACTTATCGCAAAAACCGTGCGCTTTCGACCACTTGAAATCAGCAACTCTTGGCGCTTCGCGTCCCAGGCCGTACCCTCCGGTAGCAGCCCCGTACACGACGGCTCTGCCCATTGCTTAGCGCTCCCGATCGGTGGAGCCATCTGTGCAAATCGGGCAGCTCGCTCTCGATACTCTTTGGTCTTACTGAAAGCGCCAAAGTCATCGGGATCTAGCTCATCCCCAAGACCCACTTTTTCCAGCCGGTCCAGCCATAGCAGCGCCGCTGGGAAGTCGCCCATTCCGGCTGCGGTGCGGGCGGCCACATACATCGCCCCAATGTGGCGCGGTTCCTTGTCATGTAGCGACGCAAGCTCTTGCAAGAGCTTTCTCTGCGGAGACTGCGCGGGCTGGGATGGGGGCCCTGTCTCTGCCCGGAGCACACCCAGCGATAGCAGAGCACAGATCGCACAACCCAAGAGCGAGCATCGAGCCGTCATCGATTTTTCACCTACAGTTGGATGCTCTCACGCAGGAGTTCACCCTTTCAAATTTCTATTTCCTCTTTCTTGATGTCGCGAGTTGTTGCCAGGCTGTGCGGCAGGATTCATTGGGAGAATACCCTGAGTGAAAGACGAGTAAGAGGACTTCGCAGTTCTTCCTGCCTCTGCTGGCTCAACTTTCGGTAGTATGTCGGCTGTATGTCCTGCGCACATTACTTTGATCGAACGGACCATGGAGATAGCTGTTTTTCCGTCGACACTGCCGCCATCATATTTGGCCGTGGCGCGCTAGCGGAAGCCGGTCATCAGGCCCAAGCCCTTGGCTGCCGACGGGTGGCGCTGTTTACCGATCAAGTGGTAGCTGGACTGCCCGTCCTGGCCGAAGTACGCAGAGCGTTGCATGAAGCAGGCGTCGAAGCGGTTGTGTACGATCAGGTGCGGATCGAGCCAAACCAAACGTCGTTCGAGAGCGCGACAGCGTTTTATCAATCCGGCGATTTTGACGGTGCAGTGTCGGTCGGGGGAGGCTCGGTCATCGACACTGCGAAGGCGGCTCTGGTCTATGCCACCTATCCTGCTCCGTTTCTTCGCTACATCAATCGGCCGATCGGTGAAGGCGTCGCAGTGCCCGGTTTGCTGCCTCCGCATATCGCTTGTCCCACGACTTCAGGAACGGGGAGTGAGTGTACTGGCATCGCGGTATGTAGCGTTCCGATCGATGGCGACCGTACGGTCTTTGTGAAGACGGGCCTGGCTCATCGCTCGCTACGTCCTCGACTTGCGCTGATCGATCCGGTGTGCACAGAAACCCTTCCGGCAAGTGTAGTCGCCATAAGTGGATTTGATGTTCTGTGTCATGCAATCGAATCGTACACCGCACTGCCTCACACCAAACGCGCCCGCCCTGGTAGTTCCCTGCTCCGTCCAATGAGTCAGGGGGCGAACCCCTTTAGTGATGTAGGAAGCCTGGAAGCAATACGGCTGTGCGGACGCTATTTGCTACGTGCCATTGGTGATCGAGGGGATCATGAAGCCCGCGACCAGATGATGTTCGCCGCGACGCTGGCCGGAATCGCGTTTGGGAATGCCGGTGTTCATGTTCCGCATGCGATGGCCTATGCGATTGGCGGGCTTGCCTGCTCGTTGCGGCTACCGGATTACCCCAGCGAACGAACCTTGGTACCACACGGACTGGCCGTGGTATGGAGTGCTCCGGCTGCAATACGACACCTCGCGAAGGCCTGTCCAGAGCGTCACCTCCGCTGCGCAGAGGCCTTGGGATGCTCGGTTCGGGACGTCGCTGCGGAGGACGCGGGGGCGCTTTTGTCTGGAGAACTACAGACGCTGATTTTGAAAAGCGGTCTCCCGGTGCAGCTTGGGGCCGCAGGATTCACCCGCGCCGATGTGCCGACACTGTGCGAGGGTGCCTCGTTGCAAACACGCCTACTTGGAAACGCACCCCGCATGCTGACAGAGTCCGATCTGGCAGCGATGTTCACCGATTCGATGGCAGAGGTAACATGAGTTCCAGAAAGGATGCGCGATGAATCCCAGCACCACCCACAGCATCACCGTAGGCGATGGAACCTCTGCTGCAAAAGACCGCGAGCAGAGACTCCGCAGTGACTATCCATACTTTCTTCGTATCCCGACTCGCTGGATGGACAACGATGTCTACGGGCACGTCAACAACGTGCTCTACTACTCTTTTTTCGATACGGTCATCAACCAGTACCTCATCTCGCAAGGTGGACTCGACATCCATGCCGGAGCGGTGATTGGTCTGGCAGTCGAAACCAAGTGTCGCTTCTTTGGTCCGATTGCCTTCCCACAGATTGTCGAGGCGGGACTTCGCGTCGGACACATCGGACGCAGCAGTGTGCGTTACGAGATCGGTCTATTCGTAGAAAGCATTGCGCCCGCCTGTGCCCAAGGTCACTTCGTGCACGTCTTTGTGGATCGGAACACCCGTACCTCTGTTCCGATTCCTGAATCACTGCGCAATGCAATGACGAAACTGGTTCCTGCGATGAACGCGGGACCACAGTCAGCGTGACAGAACCCCAGCTCGTTTCAGACCGCTACCGAAGACTCCGTCTTCAGCTACTGATCACCACGTTTGTTGGGTACGCGCTGTATTACTTCTGTCGCAAGAACATCTCGCTGGTACTCCCAACACTTGGCAAAGAACTTCACTACAGCAACACCAAACTGGGACTGCTGGGTTCGCTCCTATACATCACCTACGGAGCCGGAAAGTTCGTCAATGGAGTGCTCGGAGATCATCTAAATCCACGCCGTTTTATGGCACTCGGACTGCTGCTGTCTGCGATCAGTTGCGCGCTCTTTGGAGCATCTCACAGCTTGCTCCTGTTTGCCCTCTTTTGGGCGCTGAATGGCTGGTTTCAGTCGATGGGATTTCCCCCCTGTGCGCGGATTCTGTCGAACTATTTTAGCGTCTCCGAACGCGGTTTCATTTGGAGCATCTGGAACATCTCGCATCAAGTCGGCGCGGTGGGCATTCTGCTTATGGCCGGATTTCTGACCGAGCATTATGGCTGGCGCAGTGCGTTCTTTGGTCCAGCACTGCTCTGTGCGATCGGTTCCGTGGGACTCCTAATGTGGCTACGGGATGTGCCAGCCAGCGAGGGCTTACCACCAGTGGCACAGTGGCGAAACGATCCCGAACTAGACCGCGATGGAAGTCCACTCACCAGCGAACCTGAGAGCATCCGGCAGGTGCTCCTTGGCAGAGTCCTTCGCAATCGTGAGGTGTGGCTGGTGAGCTTGATGAACCTGTTTGTGTATATCGTGAGATCCGGCGCGTTCGATTGGGCTCCTAAGTACCTGGTCGAGCGCAAAGGGAGCTCGCTGTCCCGCGCAGGATATACGACCGCTCTGTTTGAGGTGGCGGGAATGCTGGGCGCGCTACTGATCGGGGTACTTTCGGACAAACTCTATAATGGACGACGGGCACCACTGTGTTTCGGGTATATGCTGCTGACGGCTGTTGCGGTCGGTGCGCTGTACTTGGTTCCAAGCCACAGTCAAGTGGGGGATGCCTTGGCGCTATCGCTGCTGGGCTTTGCGGTCTACGGTCCACAGTTCTTGGTCGGCGTGTTTGCAACCGATCTTGCTTCTCCCAAGGCCTCCGCGACCGCCATCGGTTTGACCGGACTGTTTGGCTATGCAGGGTCGGCGCTTTCAGGAGTAGGCACGGGCTATGTCGTCGACCGCTTTGGTTGGGCAGGCGGGTTCGTGTTCTTCGGAGTCTCGGCGCTCTGCGGAGCGCTTTGTATCCTTCCGCTGTGGAATGCCGGTGTTCGCAGACGCTAAGCGCTGCAAAACAAGCAGGATTCACCATATAGTGCGGCCCTCTTCCAACAGCCAAGTGAGGTCGCCCATGCGAGGAAATCGATTCTGGTTGCGGATCGCACTCTCCGTGTCAGCGGTAGCAATTTGTTTGATGGCCTGTAAGCCCAAGGTCGTCGGTACCTATGATGACGAGCACCGTGACACCGAGGATGCGGGCGATCCGGTCTCTACCGAAGATCTGGCCACCCCAGCGGTGCCGCCCAAAATCCCAGGCTGCGTCGGGGACTGCGTCGTCAATACAAAGTGTCCTTCTGTCCAAGGGTCAACGACGCTCACCGGTGTGGTGTCCATTCCATCGGGTCTGTTGCCGGTGTACAACGCCCGGGTCTACATCCCAACCGGCAATGAACTTCCGACGCCACCGACAGCAGGGCCCTACTGTGATCGCTGCGATCAAGTGCCAACGCTGTTTTCAACGACGACCGATGTAAGCGGTCGGTTTACGCTTCGGAATGTGCCCTCTGGCTTGAATATCCCGCTCGTGGTTCGGGTGGGAAAGTGGTGGCGACTCGTCACGCTGCCGTCGATCACGGAGTGCTCTGTCAACAATGTCCACCCCGCCGACACTCGCTTGCCCCGCAGTCGCACCGAAGGAAACATTCCACGGATCGCTCTGTCCACGGGCAGCGCGGATGCACTCGAATGTATCTTACGGAACAAGAAGCTTGGACTCGATGACTCGGAGTTCACGCCAGAAACAGACTCCGGCCGCGTCAATCTGTACACTGGCGCAACCGGTGCTGCACAGTACGTCCCCACGCTAAACGGCGGCGTACGGTTCACTGCGGCGCAACCTCTGCCCGCTGCAAGCTGGTGGGACAACTATGACAACTGGAGCAAGTACGACATCGTGATGTTGTCGTGCGAAGGCAACCAGTACATGAACTTCAAAAGCGCAGCAGCGCTTCAGAATCTTGAAAAGTACATCTCGCAGGGCGGCCGTGTCTTCGCTTCGCACTGGCACAACGGCTGGCTCGCCAATGCCCAGCCCCCGCAGAAGATTCAGACCACGGCATCGTTCGGGGTCAACGGCAACCTTGGTACGATCACCGCCACCATCAACACCAATTGGGACAGAGGGGCCGCGCTGGCTGATTGGTTGATTTTGCCGACCGTGTCTGGGACGCCGCCGCCACCGCGTGGACAGCTTGTGGTCATGGGAGCCAAAAACACCATCTCCAGTCTCAACTCTTCACTGACGCAAAGATGGGTCGATGCACCGGGCGGGGTGTCGCAGTACTTCTCATTTGAGGCACCGATCGGCGCGGGAACTGCGGCGCTGTGCGGACAGATGGTGTTCACCGATCTGCATGTTGGTTCGGGAACCGGCGGGGATATTTCCTCTTCAGCCACGCCATTCCCCAACGGTTGCACGTCCGGCACCCTATCCTCTCAAGAAAAGGCGCTCATCTTTATGTTGTTCGATCTGACCAACTGCCTACAGCCTCCCATCGGCTAACAGCTCGACGGGCCAGCAGGTCTTCGCCCACGTAACGCTTACGCACGCCCAGCTCGACCAGGTTGGAGTAACCGATCCAGCAGTCGCAGATTCGATTCGGACAGGGACGTGGCGTAAGCAGCTTGGCCAACTCATCGGTATACAGATTGCCGAGTACCTGATCGACGAAATGGCAGCGCGAGATCGTACCGTCACCGTCGACACTGATGATCTCTTCACCACTCACACAGGGCTTTCCCAAGCTGCGGTGGCGACGGAGTTCCAGGTCAAAGGCGGGATCGATGGCTCGCCAGCGGACTTGCTCCCCGTCGCTGTAGCGGACGCCGGGCTTCTGTGCGTTCAGCCACATCGGAACATCCGGAGGTAAAGCGCGACGCAGCGTTTCCACCTGTTCTAGGTGCGCAGGTACCGCGACCGCACCCACGCTCAGCCGAGTACCCATGAGATGCAGTGCTTCGATCTTTTGCACGAACGGAGTCAGCGCAATTTCGGTGGGATGCCACGAGATCCACAGCGAGACTCGCGACCGATCCGCCTCATCCAAAAACGACATCGGACCGGAGGCGTTGGTCTGAATGCTCACTTGCCGAATCTGCGGAGCGTAAGACAGACGAACCAGCGCCTCGCGATACCACGGCCAGATCAGCGCTTCCCCGTAGGGAGTAAACAGCACGCGCAACGAAAAGCCTTGCTCCGCAAGCAGCCACGCGACAAAACGTGACAACGCTTGTCGGTCTCGATCGAGCTTGGCTACAGTAGGAGTCCGCTTCGCAAACGGACAGTAGGCGCACTCGTAATTGCAGCTATCCAGCGGTCCACGCCACAGAATGTCGAGCGCTCGGCGTCCACCATCCGCGTCGCTCACGCCGCCTCCCAGGTTGCCCGCGCTGACAGAACCGATTCGGATTGCAGCCAGTGACCGAGTACGTCCGCGCACTCCAGGCCGTGGGGAGTAAGCTGCAACGATCCGGAGTCCGCGAACACCAGACCCTCCTCAACCGCTTCCATCAGCTCGGGAAAGTGGCCGCAGACATCGTTTCCGAAACGGTTGATATAGGAGCGGCGATCGAGTCGGCCATCGAGCAGCGATAAAATCAAATAGCGCCGCCGCTGCTCTGCTTCACTTAGGTAGAAGCCGTGCCGTGCTTGTGCGTGATCCTCGGCCGAGGCTGAAATCCATGAGGCAATCCGTTCTCGGATCGCCGCTTGAGCCACCGCAAAGGGAGTTGCATAGTGCAAGGAGCGCGTATAGGAACGCGCACCGGGGCCCAGCCCAACCATGCCATCATCCTGACAGCGATACGTCGGTGCACTCGTGCCATCACCGGGATGATCCGCCGCAGCAAACATCCGCATCGACACCTGACGGAAACCGCGACCGAGTAGGTAGTCCCTGGCATCCCGGTACAGGCCAAGCCGCTCGTCACCATGGGCTCGGTGTCGACTCAGAATCGTCAACGGACGCACGTACAGCGGATACAGATACAGTTCGTTGGCCCCAAGCTCAAGCACCCGATCGATCGATGCGCGCAGTGTCTGCGAGGTCTGACCAGGCAGCCCATAGATCAAGTCTACGTTGCGGATCGCGACCGCAGAGGACAGCGCGATCAGCGCCTGCTCTACCTCTTTTTGGCGCTGACGTCTTTGCACTGCGGCGGTCTCGTTGGCAAAGATGCTCTGCACCCCCATGCTGACACGGGATACGCGATGGGCGCGCAGCACCGCAATCTTTTCGTCATTCAGCGTGGAGGGAGACACCTCGATAGAGGTCGGAACTTGATCAGCGGCCAACGCACGCGCCACTCCAAAGAGTCGGTCCAGATGTGGCGCACTCAAGAACGTCGGCGTCCCACCGCCAATGGCCAGACGTACAAAGCGATGCGGTGACAACACCTCGCGCATTACCGCAGCTTGTAGCTCTAGGGAGTCGAGATAACGCGACTCAACCTCTTGTTGTGGCTGCACCTGGGTAAAGAGGTTGCAAAATCCGCAGCGCTGCTCGCAAAACGGAACGTGCAAATACAAGAACAGCGCGGTGCGATCTTCTGACGACCACAGATCGCGAAGCGACACTGGAGCAGGCAGGGTCCGGTACGCGGTCTTATGCGGATAGGAATACGCGTAGGAGTGATATTCACCGCTCCGCAATAGCTCGCGCAGCGACACTACTCCGTCACCTCGGCATAGCGGTCGCCTTCGTCTTCCGCTTCTCGACGTTCGCTGACATCTACCGGGATACCCAACGCACGAATCTTCTTCACCATCCCCAACGACAGATAGTGATGTCTCAGGTTCAAGTGCTTGAGGTTGCGGACCGCCGGGGCATCCAGCAGCGCCTGTGCTCCCTCATCGGACAGAGTTCCCATCGACAAGTCGAGCCCTTTGAGACGACCGAGCAGCGGGGACTGTGCCACTGCTTTCGCAATCGCATCCGCATTGTCGCTATCTTGCAGCCCCAGGTGTTCAAGCGAGGGGAAGCGCGTACCATCGAGCAGCGGCTTGAGATCCGCGACCGTGCTGGTTCCTCCGTACTCATCCACGCCCAGCCACAACGTCAGCGTGCGCAGTGCCGGAAGATCCGCGCTCACCACATCCTGCACCGTTTGGGAGGACAGACCTCCCGACTGAACCGTCAGCGAGCGCAGCGCCGCGTGTTTGAGCTTGCCAAAGCGGAGTCCATTGCCACCTCGCACGACCAGCTCCTCAAGCTGTGGCAGCGCGTGAAGCAGAGGGGAATAGTCATTCTGATGCAGCCAAGAAATCTCGCACTCTTCTTGGATGATGTCGCCCACAAACAGACCCTTGAGCGACGTCAGTTTGCTGGCACCTGCAATCAGCCTGCCAAACAGATTCGTCTTAGGTCCATAGTCGCAAACATCGCCGTACCACTGCCCGATCACCAGTCCACGCAGCTCACCAATCCGCTTGTCTGCAAGCAGCGCATCGAGACGTGACGTGAACACCGAATCATCATCGTCGTAGCCGATACCGATGCGAAAAACGCGCTTGTCGAGATCGCGCAGCGCTGCATAGGAACGGCCACCTTCATCATCGCTCTCACCATCCGCATCCGGATCAAAACCGGTCACTTTATAGTTCAGGAACCGTCCAATATGGGTATCGGTACCGATATGGGCCGGGGGTCGCCAGTTGGACTCTTTGGCCCCCAATTCCTGATAGCCTTTTCGGGTCTTTTCCGCGATCAGCTTTCCGGCTTCTGCTTGGGCCTCTTCCGAACTTGCGCAGGCGGTGGTCTTGCTGGTACCGGCAGTGCCGATTCGCCCATAGGTTACCGTGAAAGACGATCCCTCGATGGAGATCTGCCAGAATTTGCTGGAGCTGCCTTCCACCAATTCAAAACGGCGAGCATCTGTTGTCATCGCCCAGGAAGTTTCGCGAAAGACCCGACGTTGTCAACCTGATCGTGGCAGGAAGAGCTACCGAACGCGCCGCAGCAAGCTCCGAGCGACGAGATAGACGCCCGTCACCAGCGTCACGAGCGCCGCACTCTGCACAAGCTGGATCTTGCGAATTCGCGCCTTGAACTCTGCGGCATCATTGAGTCGAGGAAAGGGCACTCCTTCAGGAACCGGAACGCCAAGGAATCGACACAGCGGCTCCCAGCCTTCCTTCACATCAAACACCAGCAGACGATCCGCAGGAACGTGGCGAATGACTTCTTCTGTGTGGCGGTTGAAGCGCTCGATCGCAAAGTTCCGATCAAGGAAGCGTCCTTCGAACATCTGCTGCCAGACCGCCTTGTTTGCAAACTGTGAGATGCGTCCGATTTTTGGCATAAATGGACTCAGCCAAGACATCGGCCACTTGTGGTTCACAGCGTAGATCGTGTCCAGGCAGCTATCGTACCAGCGCTCGGGATCGCGCACACTCAGGAGCACTTTGGCATCGGGAAACGCCACCATCATCTCTTTGTAAAATGAGCAACCTGGGAAGTCGACGGTGGACTCGTAGTCGCGTAGAAAGCTCTTCCAGTCTACCTGCTCTCCGTTGGCAGCGGCCATCCATCCATCCGTGTGTTCAGGATGCTCAAGGAACTCCGTCATGTGATAGCACGGGCCCAAGCCTAGTTGCGTGAGCGCAGTTTGTAGCGATTTGGTTCCTGTCCGTCCCAATCCAGCGCCAATGAGCCTCATTTGTTCTCCTTCATGTGAAGGACACTATATCAGAATTTTTATCAATATCCAATATTAGTCATTAAATATGAATAATATCAGCCCACCTATTGCAGCGGTAGACTCAGTCTGTGTCCGAGTCGAACGAGGCCCAAATGGATTCCGTGGCCAAGGTATCCGTATTCGTTGATCATTCTCGTTCGTCCTGCGTTCCATTGCGGTTTCTGCTCGACTCGTGGAGAGGTTTTGCGTACCCTACAAAGCTGGTTTTTCTTGGGGGTCCGTTCGTGTCTATTTCCGTATTGCGTGCGGCGTTGTTCGTGCTTCTGTTCGGCGTCTCTGCTCGTGGGCTTGCTGCTTCACCGGTGGCGACCACGGTGGCTGCGAGCGGGATTACCAGTTCCTCGGCGGTACTCAACGGTCTCGGCACTCCGAACGGAGAACCGACAACCGGCCGATTTCGCTACAGTTCCACAAATCCAGGCACCTGCAATGACACGTTTGGAACACGTGTCCCCGCTGCAAGTGGCACGGACCTGGGTTCGGGCAGCTCGAACGTCACGTACTCGATCACCACAACCGGCCTAGTCCCTGGGACGACCTATTACTTCTGCGCGATCGTGACCAACGCCTCGGCGACTGTCTACGGATCGGTGCTGTCCTTCACGATTCCGGCTGCGCCCTTGGTGGTGACGACCGGTGCCATGAACGTGACCAGCAGCTCGGCGACGCTACAAGGCACCGCCACACCGCTGGCTGCCACCACCACCGGTTGGTTCCGCTACAACACAACCAATCCCGGTACTTGCGATGACTCTTTTGGATCACGGACGCCAAGCAGCGGTGGAACGGCGCTGGGGGCCGGAATCGTCGGCGTTCCCTACCAGCAGTCGATCACCGGACTCGCTCCGGGCACGACCTACTACTACTGCGCGATTGCCAACAACTCGCTCGGCATGGGGTTTGGTTCGATCAAGACGTTCACAACCCCAGCGATGGCCCCCACCGTTACGACGAGCAGCGCGACGAACCTGACCCGGACCACGGCGCAGCTTACGGGTTATGCAAATCCGGGCGGCGCTTCGACGACCGCATGGTTCCGCTATGGCCCAGCCAGTCCGGGGACGTGCAACGACACGTTCGGCACCAGGACTCCGGCCACGGGAGGCAAAGCGCTCGGTGCCGGTACATCGAATGCGACGTTTTCGCAAGCGATCACAGGCCTGACGCAGGGCACGACCTACTACTATTGTGCGATCGCCCAGAACTCGGTGGGCACCTCATGGGGATCGGTCCAGACGTTCATCACACCGTCGGCCCCAACTGCACTGACTGCGAGCACAACCAACATCACCAACACCTCGGCCACGCTCAACGGTTCGGGCAACCCCAACCGCACCGCGACGACTGGTTGGTTCCGCTATGACCTCACCAACCCCGGCTCCTGTGATGACAAGTTCGGATCCCGAGCCCCCGTGAGCGGAGGCACGTCACTGGGCAGCGACATTTATGACCAGCCCTACGCGCAGTCCATCTCCGGTTTGTCACCTGCCACGACCTATTACTACTGCGCCATCGTTTCGAGCAGCGAAGGGTTGGCGTTTGGCGCGCTGCTCTCTTTTACGACCGCCACGGCACCTAGCGCCAGCACCTCGGTGGCCTCCGGCCTGACCTCGACCTCGGCGACCCTCAACGGCCTGGGGACTCCCAACGGAGCCAACGCCACGGGCTACTTCCGATACAGCACGTCCACGCCCGGCACCTGCAACGACAGCTTTGGGATCCGTGCGCCCAGTAGTGCGGGCTCGTCCCTGGGTGGAGGCTCAGCTAGCTTCCCATACGGACAGTCCATTACCGGGCTTTCACCGGGCACGACCTATTACTACTGCGCCATTGTGACCAATGCCTACGGCACTGGTTTTGGCACGGTGCAGTCGTTCATCACGCCAGCGATGGCCCCCACTGTGACGACCAGCAGCGCAACCAGCCTGACCAGGACCACCGGGACGCTGACCGGCTACGGAAACCCGGGTGGAGAGGCGACCACGGCGTGGTTCCGCTACAGCACGGCCAGCCCGGGCACCTGCAACGATTCGTTTGGGACTCGTGCTCCCGCAATGGGCGGTTCAGCGCTCGGCTCGGGTACCTCGAACGCTTCATTCTCTCAAGCGATCACCGGACTGTCTCCATCGACTACGTACTACTACTGCGCAATTGCATCGAACTCGATGGGCCTGGCGCTCGGCTCGATCCAGAGCTTTATCACACCGTCGGCACCCACAGCAGTAACAGTCCCTGCCACCAACATCACGACGAACTCGGCGACACTCAATGGGTCCGGCAATCCGAACCGAGCCTCCAGCACCGGTTGGTTCCGCTACGCAGCCACCAATCCCGGTACTTGCGACGACAAGTTTGGCTCCCGAGCTCCACTCAGCAGCGGCTCAGCGCTCGGTAACGACATCTACGATCAGCCCTTTGCGCAGTCCATCTCCGGGCTGTCGGGCGGCACCACCTACTACTACTGCGCGATCGTCGCCAGCACGGAAGGAACGGCCTTTGGTGCTGTGCTTTCGTTCACCACCTCAGGCGTGTCGACCGCAACCACAGCGGTGGCCACCGGCATCACCTCGAACTCGGCAACGCTCAATGGTGCAGGTGTTCCCAACGGTGCCTCGACCACAGGCTATTTCCGCTACACCACCTCCAACCCAGGCACCTGCAATGATTCGTTTGGGACGAGGGCACCCAGCAGTGGCGGAACGTCGCTTGGCGCGGGAACGGCCAGCATGCCCTTTGGGCAGTCGCTCACCGGCTTGACTCCAGGCACGACGTATTACTTCTGTGCCATTGCTAGCAACACCTACGGCACTGGCTTTGGCGTCGTTCTGTCCTTCATCACCCCGGCGATGGCTCCCACCGTCACCACCAGCAGCGCCACTTCCTTGACCAGGACCACTGGCGTTCTTACAGGCTACGGCAACCCCGGGGGCGACTCGACCACCGCTTGGTTCCGCTTTGGCACCGCCAGCCCGGGCACTTGCAATGACTCCTTTGGTACTCGTGCTCCCGCTACCGGCGGTTCGGCTCTCGGCTCGGGCACTTCCAACGTCTCCTTCTCTCAGCCCATCACGGGCCTGGCTCCGGCCACCACCTACTACTACTGCGCCATCGCTTCTAACTCCGTTGGCTCCGTCCTGGGCTCCGTTCAGACCTTTATCACTCCCTCCGCTCCTACGGCCGTTACCGCTCCGGCTTCTACTCTCTCCATGAACTCCGCCACTCTCAATGGCTCGGGCAATCCCAACCGCGCCTCCAGTACAGGTTGGTTCCGCTACTCCACCACCAACCCCGTTACCTGCGATGACAAGTTCGGCTCCAGAGCTCCCGTCTCCGGTGGCTCCGCGCTCGGCAGCGACATCTACGACCAGCCCTTTGCTCAGACCATCTCAGGCTTGTCTCCTTCCACTACTTACTACTACTGCGCCATCGTCGCTAGCACTGAGGGCACCGCCTTCGGCGTCGTCCTCTCTTTCACCACCTCTACAACCGCCTCGGCCACCACTGCTGCTGCCACCGGCATCTCCTCCGGTTCCGCCACTCTCAATGGCTCGGGCATTCCAAACGGTGCTTCCTCCACTGGTTGGTTCCGCTACAGCACTTCCAACCCGGGCTCCTGCAATGACTCCTTTGGCTCTCGGGCACCCAGCAGTGGCGGAACTTCACTCGGCGCTGGTATGGCCAGCATTCCCTTCGCTCAAACCATCTCCGGTCTGCTGCCGGGTACGACCTATTACTTCTGTGCCATTGCTAGCAACACCTACGGCACTGGCTTTGGCGCCGTTCTGTCCTTCATCACCCCGGCGATGGCTCCCACCGTCACCACCAGCAGCGCCACTTCCTTGACCAGGACCACCGGAGTGCTCACGGGGTATGGCAACCCGGGTGGTGACTCGACCACTGCATGGTTCCGCTTCAGCACCGCCAGCCCCGGCACTTGCAACGACACGTTCGGTACTCGCGCTCCCGCTACCGGCGGTTCGGCGCTCGGTTCGGGAACGTCAAACGTCTCCTTTTCTCAGCCCATCACAGGCTTGGCACCAGCGACCACGTACTACTACTGCGCCATCGCTTCCAACTCGGTGGGCACGGCGTGGGGCTCGGTCCAGACCTTCATCACGCCAACCGTTCCGACGGTACTCACTTCGCCGGCTTCGACCATCACGACCAGCTCGGCCACACTC
>WBZP01000507.1_pt3 | contig 36515 bp, 25 predicted proteins | sample 5204301 | NCBI WGS metagenome assembly WBZP01 (sample SAMN12412401, study PRJNA552823) | activated sludge metagenome | isolation source: activated sludge from nitrification reactor of wastewater treatment plant... | place: USA: Pennsylvania | collected 2017 | reverse complement strand
CTGGCTGCGCTGGCCGAAGACGACGCCGATGTCGCGGGCGTTGGCCACGCGCTCGCGGTGCGGGTCGCGCCCCAACACGCGCACCTGCCCGGCCGTCGGCAACAGGATGCCGGTCAGCATCTTGATCGTCGTGGATTTGCCCGCGCCGTTGACGCCGATGTAGCCGACGATCTCGCCCGGCTCGATGGTGAAGCTGACGTCCTTGACGGCCGTCTTGGCCTTGGTGCGCGGCCGGAAGAGATGCTTGACCGCCCCAGCCACGCCGGGGTCTTTGTCGGCAATATGGTAGACCTTCGTCAGGTTCTCAGCTTGAATCATGGTACTGTCTCGCAGAACATTCGATCCGCAGATTGAGCAGATTGGGCAGATTGTCTATTGGCCGACGCGCGTTTCCACAGCGGCCGGAATCAAGGAACGAAAGCGGGGCGGCAGGCAACAAGGGCGCGGGCAGCGTTGTACCGGACAGTATACCACTTGGCGAGGTGGACAATGTAAAGCGGATTACAAACGTAGCGGGGATTTCTCTGAAAAATCTGCGTAATCTGTGTAATCTGCGGTTCCTTCTTCTTAAAATCCCAGCAACCACTCCATCCGTTCGCGAATCTGCCCCACGCGGGGGATCATCCCGTCCATCAGCCCGGTGTTGAAGGGCACGGGCACCGATGGCGCGCCCAGCCGCAGCACCGGCGCGTCGAGGTCGAGGAACGCTTCGTCGGCAATGACGGCGGCGATCTCCGCCCCAAAGCCGGCCAACTGGAAATCCTCATGGACGATGAGGCAGCGCGACGTTTTGCGCACCGAGGCCAGCACGGCCGCCTTGTCCCAGGGCACAATCGTCCGCAGGTCAATGATCTCGATGCCCGCCCCCGCCCCGTCGGCCGCCGCCTCGCAACGCTCGACCATCGCCCCCCAGGTGACAACTGTCAGCCGCTCCCCGGCGCGGACGACGCGGGCGCGGCCGAAGGGCAGCGCGTAGTCGTCGCCGGGGTAGGCGCGGCGGGCCGAGGGGGCGTCGAGCATGGCCCGGTGCTCGAAGAATAGCACCGGGTCGTCGCCGCGCAGCGCAGCGCGCAGCAGTCCCACGGCGTCCTCGGCGTTCGACGGGTAGGCCACCTGCCAGCCGACGGCGTGGGCGAAGGCCGCCTCGTCGGTGACGCTGTGCCACGGGTCGCCGATGCGCCGGAAGCCACCGGGCATACGCACGACCAGTGGCGAGGCAAAGCGGCCGGCCGTCCGCCAGCGCAGCGAGCCGATGTTGTGCAGTTGCTCCGTGGCCGGGTCGGCATACTTGCGAAACTGAATCTCCGGCACAGGCACGAGGCCGGCCAAAGCGAAGCCAACGGCGCGGCCGATGATGCCCTCTTCGCTCAGGCTGGTGTCGAAGACGCGCGCCTCGCCGTGCTTGTGCTGCAAGCCCAGCGTGGCGGCATGAACGCCCCCCTTCAGCCCCACGTCCTCGCCGAAGAGCAACAGGCGCAGGTTGGCCGCCAGTTCGGCGTCCAGCGTGCGGCGGATGGCCTCGACCATCGTCAGGCGGCGGGGGTCGGGCGGCTGCGGCGTATCATTGGTCGGCGGCAGGGCAATGCTCTCGGCGGCCAGCCCACCGGCCGCCGGGCGCGGCGAACCGAGCGACCAGACGCGGTCGGTGACACGCGCCGGGTCGGGCTGCGCGGCGGCCAGGGCCGCGTCGCGGGCGGCGGCCACGTCGGCGGCGGCCGTCTCTTCCAGCGCCCGCCACTCTGCTTCTGCCATGACCGCCGGGACGAGGAACCGGCGCAGGGCGGGAAGCGGATCTCGCGCCCACTCCTCGTTGCGCTCCTCTTCGGACTTATAAGCCTGGTTATCTACGCTGGAGTGGCCGGAGAGGCGCGGCACGGTCAGGCGCAGCAGGCCGGGGCCACCGCCGCGCACGTGGGCCACGGCCTCCGCCACCAGCGCCGCCGTCGCCTCCGGCTCCACGCCGCTGCCGTCCCAGATAGCCAGATCGCGGAAGGAGGCCAGATTGGCGGCGATGTTGCCGCCCGGCGTTTGCAGCCAGCTCTTGACCGAGATGGCGTAGTTATTGTCCTCGATGACGAATAGCAGTGGCAGGCGCAGCGTCGTGGCCAGCGTTAGGGCCGACCAGAAGCCGTTGCTGGCCACCGACCCTTCACCGCCAAAGACGACGGCGACGCTGTCGGCCACGGCGGCCTCGCCCAACTGGTCGCGCCGGTAGCCGATGGCCTGCGCCCAGCCGGCGGCGGGAGTGAACTGCGAACCGACGTCGGCGGCCATGGGCAGAACCAGCGCCCGACCGCGGCGCGGCATGTTGAAGACGACGCCCACGTCGCGCCCCTCGCTGAAGCCGCCGGCGCGGGCCATGTCGGCGGCCAGCGCCTCTTCCAGCGTCAGCCCGCTGCCGAGCATGAACGGCCGCGAGCGGTAGTAGACCGAGGCGGCGTCGAACGGGCGATCGAGCAGTTGGGCCAGCAGCAGTTGCCCCAGTTCGTGGCCGCGGGCCGAGAACTGGTAGGTCACGTGCCCCTGCGGCGTCAATTCGCGCTCCTCCAGTTCGTCCATCAGGCGCGAGGCCAGCGCCAGGCAGGCGACTTCGCGCCAGTCGTAGCGGGATGCAGCGGGTTCGGTCACAGACTCTCCTTGGCCGGTCTGGCCTGGACGACGGGGTTCACCGGGCCGAAGTTGTAACGCGCCGGCCACGTTTTGCCAAGACTGTAGGGCGATTTGCCAAATCGCTCTACATAGCACGCGGTTGTACGGCGATTTGGCAAATCGCCCTACATTGGTTCGTGGTTGTAGGGCGATTTGGCAAATCGCCCTAAAGCAGAATGGACGATTTGCCAAATCGCTCCGGCGACGCATAATCCGCCTACAACTGGCCCGGCCCCAACCCGGCTGCTCCGCCAGTCGCGCCGTACCGGAATCGCTGGAGGTCGTGCCAATGGCTAATCAGAGTGGTTCACAACGCGCCCCCGAGTTGGGCCGCGCCCGGCGGTGGCCGGCTCTCGTCTGGCTCATTACCCTGCTCATCGTCGCCCTGGTGGCCCTGCGGCCGCCGCCCCGCGCCTTCACTCAGGACGATCCCGCCCAGCCCAACGCGCCGGCCATCGTCGGCGGCCGCGAGGCCGAACCGGGCGAATGGCCGTGGCAGGTGGCGCTGATCGACGCCGGCGGCGATCCCTATGACGATCAGTACTGCGGCGGCACGCTGATCAGCTCCCTGTGGGTGGTCACGGCGGCCCACTGCGCCGAGGGCGAGCAGCCGGGCAACTTACAAGTCCTGGCCGGCATTCACAATCTGGTGGACACCGACCCCGGTTTCGTCCGGCTCAACGTGGCGCGCATCCTCGTTCACCCCGACTACGGCCAGGTCAACCAGTACGACAGCGACATCGCTCTACTGGAACTGGCGACGCCCGCGCCGTTTCGTCTGCCGTCGGCCGCCGCGCTGCCCATCAACGGCGTGGCCCTGGCGCCGGAGGACGTTGGCCCGCTGGTCGGCGTCACGTCCACTGTCACCGGCTGGGGCAACCGCCAACCGGGCAGCGCCGACTATCCAGCCACGCTACACGAAGTCGAGGTGCCAATCGTATCCAATTCCGACTGCCAGATTCCCTATGGCAGCGCTATCACCGACGCGATGATCTGCGCCGGCGTGCCGGAGGGGGGCAAGGACTCGTGCCAGGGTGACAGCGGCGGGCCGCTGGTCGTCTTCAGCGACGCCCGCAGCCGCTGGGAACTGGTCGGCATCGTCAGTTGGGGCAACGGTTGCGCCCGGCCCGGCGTGCCCGGTGTCTATACGCGGGTGTCAACGTTTGCCCGCTGGGTGGCCGAAGAGACGGGCGCCGGCGACCTGGACTTCGCACTGTCCCTTACCCCCAGCGCCGTCACGACCTGCGCGGGCGCACCCGTGCAGGCGGTCGTCTCGCTGTTGGCCTGGGGCGGCTTCAATCGGCCGGTGGCGCTGTCGCTGGCCGGTCTGCCCGCCGCGGGGAGCGCCACCTTCCAGCCGGCAACGGCCACCCCGCCGGCCACCAGTACACTGTCCATCACCACGTCCGGCATGGCCACCGGCCAATATGACCTGCTCGTCCGCGGCGCGGCCCAGGACGTGATCCACGGCGCAACCCTGACGGTAACCATCGTCCCCCAACAGGCCAAAGCGCCGCAACTGTTGCAACCGGGGGTCAACACCCTGGGCGTCAGCGTCGCGCCGCTGTTCGCCTGGACAGCCGTCAGCGGAGCGGAGCGCTACCAACTGGAGATCGCCGCCGACCCGGCGTTCCAGAACGTCGTCCATAGCGCCACTATCGCCGAGACGACTTACCGGCTGGCGCAGCGGCTGGGACCGGAGCGGGCCTACTACTGGCGTGTGCGAGCGGAGGGCGTCTGCGGCCCCGGCGCGTTTTCGGTCGTCTCGCGCCTGATCACCGGCCGCGCCTACTGCCGTACTCCCAACCTGGCGATTCCCGACAATGACCCGGCCGGCGTCAGCGATTTGATGTCCCTGACCGCGGGCGGGACGCTCAGCGATCTCGACGTGTATCTGCGCATCAACCACACCTACGTGGGCGACTTGTCGGTCCGGCTGACGCAAACGCCCAGCAGCCGGGCCGCCGAACTGCTCACATCCGTGTCCTGCGCATCGTATGACGTGGACGCGATCCTCGACGATGAAGGGGATGGGCCTGTCGGTCAGGCGTGCAGCGCGACGCCGCCGGCCATCGGCGGCGCGCTCATCCCCACGGAGCCGCTCAGCGCCTTCGACGGCCAGGCTCTGGCCGGCACGTGGCGGCTTCAGGTAACCGATCGTGCGACGGTAGACACGGGCGCGCTCGTCGAGTGGTGTCTGCTGCCATCGCAGGCAACGACCATTTGTAGCACCGTGACCGACGTGCCGGCGGCCGAGTGCGCGGCGCTGGAGTCGCTCTTCGCGGCCACAGACGGCTGGCGCTGGGGCCACCGCGGCGGCTGGCTCAACAACGCTCAGGCGTGCCAGTGGTACGGTGTCACCTGCGGCGGCGGCCACGTCACCCGTCTGCAACTGGCCAACAACGGCCTGGCTGGGCCGCTGCCGGCGGCCATCGGCGGCCTTGCGCGCCTGCAAACGCTCGACCTGTCGGGCAATCAGGCGCTGGCCGGGCCGCTACCCGACACCCTGACCGTCCTGGCCCTCAGCCGCTTCTGGTTCAATGGCACGGCGCTGTGCGCCCCGACCTACGGCAGCTTTACCGATTGGCTGGCGGGCATTGACGATGTGCGGGAGACGGGCCACACCTGCGCCCAGGTCTTCCTGCCGCTGATGCGCCGCTAAATGATCGTATTCGAGCAACAAGCGTCAAATGGTGTGGCCGTTAGCGGCTAAAATACTTATTGCAGTGTCATCCAGGCGACATGCAGTCCTAACCGTAATATGCTATGCTTGGTAGCGTACTGAGTGTGACGGTGTGGTTAGAGCGCGGGCCAAAGAGCCGCTAGTCGCGCGGCAATTGCCTCTACACCTTGCCGGTGCGCTCGTTTGCCCCTTTGTCTATGCGGTGTGCGCCTGCGGCCTGATGGGTGCAGGTTGGCCACACCGCTTCGCTATCGGTGGGCCGGCGCGCTTGCGCGTATAGAAGCGCGTCGGTGTTGCATTCCGTCGGTGTCGTAGTGGAGAAACACAAATGAATACCCATTTCAAGCAGGGTGGAGACGAGAATCGCGCAGGTCGTTCCTGGCGATGGGCAAAGATGGCGCTTCTGCTCATGCTGGCGCTGCTGGTTATTATCGGCTTGCGGCCGGCTATCGTCGGCGCGGCGGCGTTGACCGTCGTCGTTGATCGGACAGACGACACCCCCTCGGCCCAGGCATGTACGGCCGCGGCCAACGACTGCTCGCTGCGCGGGGCCATCCTGAAGGCCAACGCCGACCCGGCCAACTCTTACACAATTACCTTCACCGGCGACAACACCTACAACCTGACTCAGGACAACGAGATACCAGACGATCCCACCATCCGTGATCTTGACATCCTGGTCTCTCTGACGATTGATGGCGAAGGGCCGCAAAACACGACCATTTCGGCCGGCGGCTTTCGCGCCGTTCACATCCACTCCGGCGCGTTTGTCGAACTAAAAGACTTGCGCATCAAGGATGGCCTTGACCAGGACGAACTCGGCGGCGCGGGCATTCTGAACGAAGGCTACTATCTGGCCATTCACAATGCGATCATTGACCACAACGAATCGTCATTGGCTGGCGGCGGCATCGCCAACTATGGTTCACACCTGATCATCGAGGACTCCGAACTCTTCCTGAACGAGAGCGCCGATGGCAACGGCGCTGTGAACAGCAGCACCGAGTGCGGCGGCGCGATCTATCACCAGGGAGCCGGGACGCTCGTTGTCGCGCGCACCCTGTTCGACACCAACAGCGCCCAATGGGGCGGCGGCGGCATCTGCCAGTACGGCGGCGAGGTTGTCGTTCGCGACAGCCATTTCTATCTCAATACAGCCGTCGGCACGGGCGGCGGCGATACCGGCGGCGGCGCGATCTACACCAATGACGGCACCGGTTCCATTACCACCGTGGTGCGTTCGTTGTTTGAGCAAAACAGCAGCAAGAGCGGCGGGGCCATTCGCAGCAACTCGCCCAGCTTCTGGGTCGCCAACAGCACCTTCGTGGACAATACGGCGGAGGATGGCGGCGCGATCGGGGCACGCAGCGGCGCGATGACGGTCGTCAACAGCACCTTCGCCGGCAATCTGGCCAACTCCAGCCAACAAACGATGTTGGCGGAAACGGCGCAGGGTGGCAGCCTGATCGTTCGCAACTCCATCCTATGGACCTCGGACGCCAACGATAGTTTCTTGGACTGTGCCGGCGTCACCGATGGCGGCGGTAACGTGCAATGGTATGGCGACAGCGACACTGGCTTTAGCGGCAACTGCCCGGGCACGGCCGGCTTCCCCGAGCTTGGCCCGTTGCAGGACAATGGCGGCTATACGTGGACGATGGTTCCCGAGTATTTCAGCCCGGCCGTAGACGCCGGCCTGCTCGCCCACTGCCCGATAGCCGACCAGACCGGCCGTATGCGCGACAACAATGGCAACTGCGACAGCGGCGCCTATGACCGCGAGACCACAGCCAACGATACGCCGACAACCGATCTGGCGGGCGACACATACGTGGTCACCTATGCTTATGGCACGATACAGATCGATCTAACTACCCACTTCGCCGACGCCGAGAGCGCCAGTAGCAATCTCATCTACGAGATCGTCAGCAGCAGTGATCCCATGGCGGTTGGGGTGAGCATCAGCGACTCGCCACCGGGCACACTATTCGTCAACTTCATTCCCCCGCCCCCTGGCCCGACCAGCACCGACATCGTCGTGCGCGCCACGGACGAAGGGGGGGCCTACATTGACGGTACGCTAACGATCACGGTCAACTACCCACCGACGTTGACCCCGCCGGCCGACGTGACAGGATTGCCGGTGGGCGTACAGGCCGGCCCGTATGACATCACGATCAATGACGTGGACGACGACGAGTGCCAGGGGCCGCTGCTGCTGAGCGCTTCGTCGGATAACCAGGCTGTCGTACCCGACGGATCCATCGTATTGGGCGGCACGTGCGCCAACCGCACCATCCGCTTCACACCGGCCGCGGCCGGCAACGCGGTGATCACCCTCTCCCTCGATTACAGCCAGCAGTATGGTCAGGTAGGCCTGCCGCTGGTGACGGCGCAGTTCTCGGTGGCGGCCGAAGGGGGAACCAATACCGCGCCGACAATCACCTCCATCCCCGACCAGTACGGGCCGAAAAACACGACGCTGCCGGCCATCCCGTTCAGCGTCAGCGACGGCGAGACCGCGCCCGAGGCGCTGGCTGTCAGCGTCGCATCCAGCAACGAGGCGCTGGTCTTCCCGCCCGAAGACGTGGTGATTACCGGCGGCAGCGGCGGCGCGTATGAAATGTACATCACGCCGCAACTGGAGATGATCGGCACGACGACGATCACCGTCACCGTCAGCGATGGCGAGTTGGCTGACGCCAGCATCTTCACCGCCACCTTCTCCGATTCGCCGCCGGTGGCCGTGGGGGACTCGGCCGTCGTGCCTTCCCAGGGCACGGTGACGACGCTGACCAATGGCTTCGACAGCGTGCTGGCCAACGACATTGACGAAGACATCACCGACTCGCTGACGGCGCAACTGGTGACGCCACCGGCCCACGACAGCGCCTTCACCCTGAACCCCAACGGCACCTTTTCGTACACCCACGACGGCACGGAGATGGTGGCCGACACCTTCACCTATCGCGCCTGCGACGGCTCCGACTGCTCCGCGCCGGCCACGGTGCGCATCGTGCTGGAGAACAACTTCCGCAACGAAGCGGTGACGATCCCCGTCGGGCCGCCGACCACGGACACGGCTGTCAGCACTATTGACCCCAACTGGTACCGCTTCTACGTCAACACCGCCGGCTCCACCATCGTCGCCACCCTGACCAGCGACTACGACTATGACCTGTACCTCTTCGCGCCGGGCATCAACGAAGAAGACGGAACGATCCGCGACCTGGCCCAACTGGGTGACATCGCCCAACTGGATGACATCGCCCAACTCGGTGACATCGCCCAACTGGACGATGTCGCCCAGTTGGGCGACATCGCCCAACTGGACGACATCGCCCAACTGGGCGACATCGCCCTGCTGTCCAACCTGGGCGATCTGCTCGACCTGGCCCAACTGGACGACATCGCCCAACTAGACGACATCGCCCAACTGGGCGACATCGCCCAGCTAGGCGACATCGCCCAACTGGGCGACATCGCCCGCAACAACGTGGACGGCACGCTGGTGAGGATCTCGATCAAGGACGGCCCGGCCAACGTGCCCGGCAACGAGAGGGTGCAGTATCAGATCCACGAATTGACGGGGCCGTACTTCCTGGGCGTGTTGCCGGAAGAGGACGCGGCCGTGGGTCAGCCGTTCACCCTGGACATCACCGTGACCACACCCGAACCGCTGCCGATCAACCCGTTCGAGCCGGAGCGCGACTACAACACGCCGCCGACGGACAGCAGTGTAGAAACGATTATCCTGACCAATGAGGCGCGACTGACGAGCCTGTATGGCGAGGACGGCGCGGCGACGGTGCGCAACAGCCTGAACACCCTGGCCGACGACCCGACGGTCAACGGCGTAGTGATCGATCTGGACACCGTGCAGGACGCCGAAGGCGACTTCGCCCTGCGCCAGGCTTACGCCACCTGGGACGAAGAGACGCCGGCCGAACTGCTGAACCCGCAGACGGCCAACCGCGTCGCCCAGACGATCAAACACTTCCTCTACGACATCATCCCCGCTTACCCCAACCTGAAGTACATCCTCCTGGCCGGCGGCGACGAGGTCGTTCCCTACCGCCGCATCGTGGACACCACGCTGGTGGCCAATCAGCGGCGCTACACGCTGGCCGATGACCCGGCCATCAACGCCGCCTATGAGCACCGCTACTTCCTGACCGACGACTACTACTCGGCGGTGATCCCGTTCAACGGCTTCGGCCGCGAGCTGTACCTGCCGCAATTCGCCATCGGCCGCCTGGTGGAGACGCCGGCCGACATCGCCAACATGATCGCCGTCTACCAGGACGGCAACCAGACCATCGAGCCGCAAAGCGCGCTCGTCACCGGCTACGACTTCCTGATTGACCAGGCCGACGCCGTCGCCGAAGAGTTGCGGGCGCGCGGCGTGACCGAGCAGACGACGCTGATTGACAACAACTGGCGCGGCCCGGCCTTCCGCGAGGCTGTCTTCGACGGCACGCGCTACGACCTGATGTCGCTCAACTCCCACTTCGACCACCGGCTGTTCTATCCCAACGGCAGCCCGACCGAGCCGCAGAATCTGGTCTACGCCGACGAGGTCAACGACAACCCGGCCAACAACTTCGCCGGCACGCTGGTCTTCTCCGTCGGCTGCCAGTCGGGCCTGAACGTGGGCGACCGCTGGTATAACCCCGGCACGCCCTTCATGGGCGCCGACTGGGCGCAGATGTTCGCCGGCCAGGGGGCCAGCTTCATCGGCAACACCGGCTTCGGCTACGGCGACCTGGACTTGCTGGCCTACTCCGAGCGGCTGATGCTTAACTTTGTCAACCAGTTGGGCTATAACCCCACCGGCTCGCCGGCCGGCAACCCCAGCGTCGGCGGGGCGCTGCTGGAGGCCAAGCAACAGTACTTCAACGAGAAGGCCGGCGGCACGCTGAGCGCCTACGATGAGAAGCTGCTGGGCGAGATGACGCTCTACGGCCTGCCGATGCAGCAGGTGGCCCTGCCCAACCAGGTGACGGCCGAGCCGGACGGCGGCACGCCGGGCATCGTGGTCAACGGCGTCGAAACCGCGGCCGCCGCGCCGGAGGCTGACACGCCGGCCGCGCCCATCCCCGGCCTGACGCAGACGCCGCTCAACCTGGCCTTGGACTACGAACAGGTCAACGTCGCCCGCGGCAGCTACTTCCGCGTGGAAGGCGGCACGACGCTGGAATCGGGCGAGCGGCCGGTGCTGCCGCTGGCCACCGTCAGCCGCGACGACAGCAACGCGGTGACGCGCGGCGTGCTGATGCTGGGCGGCACGTTCAACGACACGCCCAACTTCGACCCGGTCATCATCGGCATCGTGCCCGAAGACAGCGGCAGCCTGCCGGCCAACGAGCTGCGCTTCGACGTGCCGCAATGGTATACCTACGTCCCGGCGACCATCAGCCGCTTCTGGGATGTGGACGAGGGGCGCTTCTCGCAGGATGTCGTCGTCGCGCCGGGGCAGTTCCACGCCACCTCCACCAGCGACAGCCCCAAGACGGTCGGCACGATGCGGCTGTATAGCTCGCTACAACTGCTGGTCTATGAAGGGCCGGGCACGGAGCCGGACTATCAGTCGCCGGGCGTCTGGGACGTGGACGCCGTCAATCCAACGGGCAAGGTGGTGACCTTCAGCGCCCTGGTGCGCGACACGGCCGCGGCCCCCTTCGCCCCGGCCACGGGCATCCTGCGCGTCGTCGTCCTCTACCGCCCCGTGAACAGCAGCACCTGGTCGAAGCTCGACCTGGACCACAACCCCGTGTCCGAGGTGGCCAGCAAGTCGGTCATCGTGCCGCAGAACGGCCAGTACCAGTACTTCGTGCAGGCGGTGGACAACGCCGGCAACGTGGCCCTGACGATGGATCACGGCAACACCTTTAGCGTTGAGGTCAACGGCGGCACGGAGCCGGACAACCGCCTCATCTACGTCGCCGCTCGCACCGGCGGCACGATTGACGGCATCACTTTCCAGCCCAATGACATCCTGGTCTACCTGCCCGATCAGGACGAGTGGGTACTGTACTTCGACGCCGAGGACGTGGGCTTCGGTAGTAACCTCAACGCCTTCGCCCTGCTCGATGGCGGCAGCATCCTGCTCTCGCCCAAGAACCGCACCAATCACGTGCCGGGGATGGGCTGGATCGAGCCGCACGACATCGTGCGCTTCACACCGACGGCCATCGGCCCCGATACGGCCGGCAGCTTTAGCTGGTTCTTCGACGGCTCCGACGTGGGCCTGAGCAACGAGGTGGAAGCGATCAGCAGCATCGGCTTCACCCCGGGCGGGCGGCTGGTCATCGGCACGACGGGCAATGCCAGTGTGCCCGGCGCGGGCAACCAGACCTTGGCCACCGACGGCTCCGACCTGCTGATGTTCATGGCCAACTCCTACGGCGCGGGAACCAGCGGCTACTTTGAGCACTACCTGGACGGCAGCGCCATCGGCATCGGCCCGGAGAAGATCTGGGCGAACTGGATCGATCCCGTCAACGGTGACATCTACCTGACGCCGCGCGTACCGCGGACGTTGGGCGGGCTGACCATTGACGAGAACGACATCGCCGTCTGCACGCCGCAGACGAGCGGGCCGATCACCGCTTGCAGCTTCACTAAGTACTGGGACGGCGCGAACTACCGCTTCGGCGCGTTCGCCATTGACAGCATTGACCTGGGCCAGCCGCTGCCCTTCCAGCCGCCGGCGGGAGGCATCACCATCGTCAAGCAGACGACGGACGGCACGGGCGCGTTCGACTTCAGCGGCGACCTGGGGCCGTTCACGCTGACCGTACCCGGCAGCGCCTCGCGCCTCTTCGCCGGAGTGGAGACAGGAGCCTACCTGGTGCGCGAGACAGCGCAGGCCGGTTGGAGCGTCCAGAGCGTGACCTGCAACGACCCGGACGGTGGCACGACCATCGTCGGCGAGGGGCAGGTGCTCATTGACCTCGACGTGGACGAGTCCATCACCTGCACCTTCATCAACGAACCCGACGGCCAGCCGGCGGAAGACGTGATCTACGTCAGTCCCAGCGGCAAGGGCACTGTCGGCGGCGTGGCCTACACCACCGGCGACATCCTGCGCTACGACGGCGCGTGGGCAATGTACTTCGACGGCTCCGACGTGGGCTTCAACAAGCTCAACGCCTTCACCCTCTTGCCGGGCGGCGGCCTGCTGCTCAGCCCCGGCGGGCCGACGAACGTGGCCGGACTGGGTGCGGTGGCGGCGCAGGACATCGTGCGCTTCACGCCGACAAGCACCGGCCCCACCACCGCCGGCTCGTTCCAGTGGTACTTCGACGGCTCCGACGTCGGCCTCTCGACGGCGGCGGAGAACATTGACGCGCTGAGCATTGACGGCGGCCACTTGCTGGTCAGCACGACGGGCAACGCCACCGTGACCGGGCCGACGGGCAAGGCGCTGCGGGCGGCCGATGAAGACCTGCTGAAGTTCACCTTCAGCAGCAGCGGCGCGTCAACCGCCGGCACGTGGGCGGCCCACTTCGACGGCTCCGACGTGGGGCTGACCCGCGAGGACGTGGATGGCCTGTGGGTGGACGCCGCCAACGGCGACCTCTACCTGTCGGTGCTGGATGCCTTCAACGTCGGCGGCGGCGTCAGCGGCGACGGGGGGACGATCTTCGTCTGCGACCCCGGCACGCTGGGGGCGACGACGACCTGCGTCTATCGCCTCTACTGGAGCGCGACAGCCGCCGGCCTGCCCAAGGGCATTGACGGCCTCTACATCCAGCGTTAAGCGATGAGTTGCAGTGTCTGGGCGCGCGCCAGTTCCAGGGCCGCGCCCAGGCGCTCAAAGACAGGAATGCTTTCGGCCAGGAGTTGGGCGCGGCGGTCGGCGTCGCGCCGGTGGCTGCACAGCTCGGCCAGCGACAACTGGGCGCAGGCCAGGCCGTAGTTATCGCCGATGTCGGTCAGGATGCGGATGGCCTGCTGCAATTCGCGCTCGGCCTCGTCCACGCGCCCCTCGGCGGCGGCGATGACGCCCAGCATCCGCCGCGACAGCCCTTTTTCGACCATCATGGACAGTTCCTCGGCCGTGGCCAGGGACGTTTCGGCCTCGCGCCGGGCGTCGGCCGTCGCCCCCTGAGCCAGGTGGGCTTCGGCCAGCCGGCGGTGCATCTCCGGCAGCAGGTCGCGCCCTTTGGCGCGCGTGAAAAGCTCGCGGGCGCGCTCCAGATGCTCGAAGGCCACCGCCGTCTCGCCACGGCGCACGTGCGTCGCCCCCAGGTTCAGGTTGAGCGCGCCCATGACCCACAGCGAGCCGCCGATCTGCTCCAGCGACCGCAGCGCCCGGCGATAGAACAGCAGCGCCTCGTCGAGTCGCCCCTGGTTGAGGGCGATGCCGCCGAGGTTGTTGTCCACCAGCAGGCGGTTGTAGACGTTGCCCAATTGGCTGAAGATCTGCCCGGCGCGCTGGTAGTAGCCGTCGGCTTCGCTCCAGCGGCCCAGATCGAACAGGGCATTGGCCAGCGAGTTCTGGGCCAGCGCCTGCCCCTGGAGGTTGCCGATCTCCTGGTAGAGCGTCAGCGACTCCTGGAAATGCTCGGCGGCCTCGTCGAGGTTGCCGCGCAGGCGATCAATGGTGCCCAGCAGGTTGTGGGCGCGGGCGACGATGGACGGCTGGCTCAACTCCTCGGCCGCCAGCAGGCTGGCGATGGCCTGTTGGCTGGCCTTGCGGTACTCGCCTTGCCGGCTATGGATCAGTCCACCGATGAGATGCAGTTCCAGCGACGAGGGCGTTAGCCGGTCGCCCAACACCGACAGCCCGCGGTCAATCCACTCCAGCGCCGGCTGATACTCGCCGCGCAACTCCTGGGCGCGGGCCAGCCAGCGGCAGGCGTGGGCCTGGGCCTCCTGGTCGCCCAACTCCTCAGCCATTTGTAGCGAAGAGCGCAGGTGGTCGAAGGCGGCGTCGCGCTGGCCGACGGTCAGCAGCAGTTCGCCCAGTTCGGCGTGGATCTCGCGGCGCTGGGTCAGCGTCTCGTCCGGCGGCAGGCGGTCGGCGCTGGCCAGCGCCTTGCGGAAGTGATCCAGGCTTTGCATGTTGGCGAACAGCTTCTTGTCGTCAACGCCGGCCAGGAGATGGTAGCGCAGGGAGCGTGGCCAATCTTCGCCCAGATAGGCGTGGTAGGCGATCTGGTCAATGGCCTCCGGCATTTGCTCCTCCAGCAGTTCGGCCAGGTTGCGGTGCAGCTCGCGCCGCTGGGTGAACAGCAGCGTCTCGTAGGAGACTTCCTGCGTCGCCTGCTGCCGGAAGGTGTAGCGGCCGTCGGTGGTGTCGTCGGCGTCGGCCGCCCACTCGCTCAGCGTGTAGTCGCGCACGATGAAATCGCGGTCGGCCAGGGTATTGGCCTGATTGGCCAGGGCCGCCCGGGCCAGATGGGCCGGGTGAACCTGGGCCAGCAAGCCCAACTCGAAGCTATAGCCGATGACGCTGGCGACTTTGATCGTCGGCTTGTGGCTGTCGGGCAAACGATCCAGACGGGCCAGGATGACGCCGTGGATGGAGTCGGGAATGCCCAGGCTGACGGTTGACAGGTCGGCCGCCTCGGCCAGCACCCACGCCCCCTGGTCAGACACCAGCGCGTTGGCGGTGCGCAGCGCGTCAATCATGCCCGCCGACAGCACCCACTCCCCCTCTTCCTGATGCAGTTGGCCGGACTCGCGCAACGTCACGACCAGTTCGTGGGTGAAGAACGGGTTGCCCTGCGCCTTGGCCTCGATGAGCAAGCGCGCCAGTAGCGACGGCGTGCCGCCCAGCAGATCGCCCACCAACTGCCCCACGCCAACGCTGTTGAGTTCGCCCAAGGGCAGCAGGGTATGGTGGCGCAGAGCGCGCAAGCCGGCCAGCGGTTCGACCTGGCCGTCTATGTCCGCCGCCGGGCGAACAACGGCCACGATCATGATGGCCGCGTCGTGGCTACCCTTGGCCAGCGCTTCCAGCAGGCCCCGTGACGTCTCATCCATCCAGTGGGCGTTCTCGAAGACCAGCAGCAGCGGTTGGGAACGCGCCCAGGTGCGGATAATCTCCAGCATGAAGGCGAACAGCGTCTCTTGCCGTTGCCGGGGGTCAAAGGCGGCGGTCGTCGGGTTATCCTCCAGCGGCAGGCCCAGCACGTCGCGCAGCAGGGGAACACGAACGTCCCAATCGGGGTTCATCTGGGTCAGCGTTTCGACCACCGCGGCGGCCTGGGCGGCCGGCGTCTCGCTACCCGCGTCGGCCACCAGCCCCAACAGTTGACGCAGCGCCTGCTGCCAGGGCCAGTAGGTCGTTGATTGGAAGATGTGCTGGCAAGTGCCCGCGGCCACCTGGAAGCCGCTGGCGCTGGCATATTGCCGGAAGACGCTGACCAGATGGCTTTTACCGATGCCAGTCGGCCCCTGGAGAGTGATGATTTGCCCTTGCCCAGCCAGCGCGCTGTCGAGCAGCCGCTCTAGTTGGGCCAACTCCGCCTGGCGGCCGACCAGCGGCAACTCGTACTGAGTACCCTGGAGCGCTTGCCCGTGCTGGCGGCCGACGACCTCAGCCACGGGAATCGGCTCGGCGCCACCCTTGACGGTGATGAGGCCTAGCGGGCGAAACTGGAAGCCTTGCTTGGCCTCGTCGGCCACGCGGCGGCGAACGAGGATTTGGCCCGGCTCGGCCTTGCCCATCAGCCGGGCGGCCATGTTGACCTCATTGCCCATGACGCCGTAGGTGAAGCGCGGGCTGCCGGCGCCAATGCGCGCGCCGCACTCGCCGGCCCACACGCGGCCGCGGCTGATGCCGATCTGCACGTCATGGATGAAGGCCAGTTGCGGCGGCGGCTGGCGCAACTCCAGCGCGGCGGCCACGGCGCGCAGGCTGTCGTCATCGTGGGCCAGCGGCGCGCCGAAGCTGGCATAGGCGTAGCTGCCCTTGTCGCCGATGGTCAGTTGAATCAGGAACCCTTCCTGCTTCTGCACCGTCGCCTGGAGCCAGCGAACGTAGGCGTCGAGCTTGCGGCCGGCGTCCTCGTCGTTGTCGTAGTCCACGCCGCTGAACTTGAGGAACAGGGCCACCGTCGGCCGTAACTCGGCCAAAAACTTGCCCGCCGTCTGCATCCGGCGATAGACGGGTTGGAGGGCCCAGGACTTGATCTGCTCTTCCGGCAGCGCGTCGGCCGGCAGCGGCGGGTGGGGCGTCGCCTCCGGCAAGGCGGCCAGCCCGCGCACCACAGCAAACGACTCGCCGCCGGCCGACTGTCGCCACTCAACGACGTCAAGCTCGCCGGCCAGGGCCGCGGCCACCTCCTGGCCGACGACGACCTCCCCCTTGGCGGCCAGCTTCTCGGCGCTGGCCACGTGGTCGAGGGTGCGCCCGGCCAGCACGTCAATGAGCTGGATGTCGGGGTCGCCGACGACGAAGCGGCGCGCCGGGCCGGCGGTCACGGCGACTTTGATGGCCAGGTTGACGGGCGTGCCGGCCGGCGTCCGCACGGTAGCGAAGGGGCGCATGGCAGCCTGCATGGCCAGGGCGCAGGCCACGCCGCGGCGGCCATCGTCCTCGTCGAGCCAACAGGTGATCGAGTCGCCGGCGAAGCCCATGACGCTGCCGCCATAGCGGTGCAGCTCGGCGATGATGGCTTCGTAGACGGGGTTGATCTGGTTGAGGACTTCTTCGGCCCCGCGTTGGACGCCCAACTCCTGGGCCAGCGCCGCCGTCAGGGGGGTGAAGCCGGAGATGTCGGCAAAGAGGACGGAGCCGCGGGCGCGGTCGGGCAGTTCGCTGCCCGTGGCCAGGGCCAGCCGTCGATCTTCGGGAATAAACGCCAGGAGTGAGTCCATAGTGCCTGACCAGAACCATAGCGGCGGGCGGCCGATTGACCCAGCCGCCCGCTACGGTTCGGTAGTATAGGCACTAGACGCCGATCCGGCAATGCCCGCCGGCGCACTCACACCAAGTGTGGCACACCAGATGCGCCACCCCGGGCAGATGTTTCGCTCTAGGCAGTTTCCATCGGCATGATCAGCCACAGAACCAAATAGAGCAGGACGCCGCCCATGGCGAAGAGGGCCAGCAGCGCGAAGATAACGCGCACAATGGTCACATCAATACCCAGATAGCGCCCCAATCCGGCGCAAACACCAGCAATCATTCGCCCTTCTTCCACTCGTGTCAATCGCTTTTCGTTCATGTTACTCTCCTGTTGAGTTAGGCATCGGGCGGCCGGAGGCGGCCCGACACACACAGTTATCTATCAATACGCCGCCAAAGGGCAACTGGTTGCACCCACGTCCGACGGGGCAACGCCCGCCCGGTGTGGCCCAGTCGGGTGTTTCGTCACCGGCGCAACCAACCGCGTCCGATTGGGTTTTATCAAGCATGGCAGAACACAGTACTGGCCGGGCAGCCAATGGCTTGACAATCAATGGCTTGACAATCGGGGGCAGCGTCTTACAATTCCACACTGTCCTCCGCCTCGCCCGCCAGGCTGTCGCGCCCAATTCTCGCGTCGGGTATCGCCCGGCAACAGTGGGCCGAACGCCGATCAGACGGCCGCGGCGCGGTACATCGAATAGTAACCAAGACCTTGAAGGAGAGGCAGTCAATGAATGACACTGAAGAAAGAGTACGGGCAATCATCGTGGATTTGCTCGGCGTAGACGAAGACCAGGTTGTAATCGCGGCGCGCTTTCGCGAAGACCTAGAGGCGGACTCGCTCGACCTGGTCGAATTGATCATGGCGTTCGAGGAGGAGTTCGCGGGCGAGATTTCCGACGAAGAGGCCCAGAAGATCACCACCGTCGGCGAAGCGGTCACCTACATCAACACCCGCATGCGCTCTTAGCGGCCATTCCGGCTGCCGCCTCATTTAGAAGAAGCTCAACCGGTAGCTTTCCCTGCGGAAGGCTGCCGGTTTCTTTTTCGTCCGGCGATCAACTCGGCCAGGCACACCCCAACCACCAGCAGACAACCGAGGGCATTCAGCCAGACGCCGGGGCCGATGCCCACCGGCTGCCGTAGCGCCGCAGCCATCACCTGCCGCGCGGCCAAATAGTGCCACGAGGGGCCAACCGCGCCGGCGAGGGCGACGACGGCCATTGCCGCCCACGCCCACCGGCTGCCGCGCCGCGCCACGGGCAGGGCCACCGCCACGGCCACAAGCCCGACCACGCCGATCAGCGCCAGCCGGAGCAGCCACTCGCTGCGCGGCTCACTGGTGATGGCGGCCACAGAAGGCAAGGCCAACAGGGCCACAGCCACAGCCAGCCCGCGCGCCAGCCACGTCCGGCCGGAGTTTGGCCACGTGGCCGTCCACAGTGCCAGCAGCAGCCCCAGGACGATGGGCGGCGCGTAGAACCAATCGCGCCGCGGGCCGAAGCCGAGGAACTTGATCCACTCGCCTAGCTCCACGCCGATGAGGCTCAGCCCCACCCCCGGCCCCGGCAGCCAGACGAGGAAATAGCCGATGAAGATGGCCGTCAGGCCCAGCGCCAGCAGGTCGAGGCGCGACGGCCGGCGGCGGCCGATGGTCGTGGACGGGACGCCGGCTGTGGACGGAGTGTTCATCATGGCCGCAGCGTCCGTTCCTCGCGGCGGCGCTCCAGGCGCAGCGCCTGGCGTTGCGCGCCCTCCTCGAACAGTTGCCGCTCGGCGTCGCTCTCCAGGATGAGCGGCGGCGCGTCCGTCGGCCGGCCGGCGTCGTCCAGAGCGACGTAGACGAAGAAGGCGGTGTTGGTGTGGGTCACGGTGGCGCTCATCAGGTCTTCGGCCGTCACCAGGATGCGCGTCTCCATTGACGAGCGGCCGACCCAGGTCACTTCCGCTTCGACCGTCAGCAGGTTGCCGATGTTGACCGCCGAGTGGAAGCTCATCGAGTCCACCGAGACGGTGACGACCGGGCGGCGCGAGTGCTTCATGGCCGCGAACGCCCCGGCTTCGTCACAGATTTTCATGATGATGCCGCCGTGGACGTTGCCCAGGACGTTGGCCATGTCCAGGCCCATCGGCTGCGTAAAGGTGATGCGCGATTCAGCGACGCGGCGTCCGTCCATATGTTTTCTCTATTAAGAAGTATAAACCACAGATTACACAGATTTCACAGATTCAAGAGAGAAATCTGTGTAAACTGTGGTTGAGATTTCCTATGTGACGATGTAGTCACCTTACTTCTACACTCTCCAAAGCCAGGGTCATGAGAAACTGGCGGTCTTCTTCGTCGAGTTCGGCCGTCAGCAGCAGGTCGGGCCGGCGCTGCCACGTGCGGCGCAGAGCGGCCTCGCGCCGCCAGCGCTGGATGCGCCCGGCGTGGCCGGAGCGCAGCACGTCGGGCACGTCGTGGCCGCGAAATGAGACCGGCCGGGTGTAGTGCGGCCCTTCCAGCAGGCCGATGGCGAAGCTGTCGCGGGCGGCGGCGTGCTCGTCGCCCAACACGCCGGGCACGTGGCGGGCCACGGCGTCAATGACCACCAGCGCCGCCAGTTCGCCGCCGGTTAGCACGTAGTCGCCAATGGAGATCTCGTCGTCCACCAGATGCTCGCGCACGCGCTCGTCCACGCCCTCATACCGCCCGCAGAGCAGCAGCAGCCACGGCTCATCGGCCAGCGCCGCGGCCAACGCCTGCGTCAGCGGTCGCCCTTGCGGCGACAACAAGATGCGCCGCGGGCCGGGCAACGCCGCGCCACTGATCGCCTCGACGGCGGCAAAGATCGGCTCCGGCTTCAGCACCATGCCGCCGCCGCCGCCGAAGGGCGGCTCGTCGGTCACCCGATGGCGGCCGGTGGCGTAGTCGCGGATGTTGTGGAGGTTGATGGCGATCAGCCCCGCCATCTGCGCGCGTTGCAGGATGCTCTCGCCCAAATAGGCGGCGAACATGGCGGGGAAGAGGGTCAGAACGTCAATGCGCATACGCTGTCCGGGCGCGACGCCGCGCCGTCAGGGAGTATCGGGGGGAACGGCTGGGCTGTCAAGCGGCAACACCATGCAACACCTGACAGGTGCGCGGCCTCAATTTACGGGGTTGTCAGAGTCCTATTGACCGCGCACCTGTCAGGTGTTGCATTGACAAGAACCGGAGCGCGGCACACAATTGGCCCCCATGCGTATTCTTATCACCGGCGCCAACGGCCAACTGGGCCTGGCCCTGCAACGAACACTGGCCGGCCACACGCTCACCGCCGTTGATCTGCCGGCGGTAGACATTACCGACCGCGCCTCGCTGGCGGCTGTCTTCGCCGCCGTCGCGCCGGAGCTGGTCATCCACTGCGCTGCCTACACCGACGTGGACGGCTGCGCCCGCGACCCGGAGAGGGCTTACCGCGTCAACACCTTCGGCACACAGAACGTCGCCCTGGCCTGCCGCGCGGCCGGCGCAGCGTTGGTCCACATCAGCACCAACGAAGTCTTCGCCGGCGACGAGCCGGGCGGCTACGAGGAGTGGATGCCCGCCGCGCCGCGTAACCCCTACGGCCGCTCCAAGGCCGCGGCCGAGGCCCACGTGCGCGCCCTGCTCAACCGGGCCTACATCGTGCGCACGGCCTGGCTCTACGCCCCCGGCGGCCGGAACTTCATCCACGCCATCCTGCGCCGCGCGCGCGAGACGGGCGAGGTGCGCGTCGTCACCGACGAGGTGGGCAACCCGACCTATGCCGCCGACCTGGCCGAAGCTATTGCCCGGCTCATCGAGACGGGGCAGTACGGCGTCTACCACTTCGTCAACAGCGGGGCGTGCTCGCGCTGGGCCTTCGCCAACGAGATACTGCGCCAGGCGGGCGTGACGGCGCGCAACGTGCCCATCCTCAGCAGCGCCTACCCGCGGGCCTCGACGCCGCCGCCCTTCGCCGCGCTGCACAACCGGGCCGGCGCGGCGCTGGGCATCACCCTGCGCCCGTGGGCCGAGGCGCTGGCCGACTATCTGCGGGCCGAACTATGAGCGCCGCTGCCCCGCGCGTGTCGGTCGTCATCCCCCATTGGAACGGCCGCCACCACCTCGACGACTGCCTCAACGCCCTGCGCCGCCAGACGTTGGCCGACCATGAGGTGATCCTGGTGGACAATGGCTCGACCGACGGTTCGCCAGCGATTGTGCGCGACGCCTTTCCCGAAGTGCGCCTGCTGGAGTTGGGCGAGAACCGGGGCTTCACCGGCGCGTGCAACGCCGGTTACGCCGTCAGTAGGGGGGAGTTCGTCTGCCTGCTGAACAACGACACCGAGGCCGGCCCCGGCTGGCTGGCGGCGGTGGTGGACGTGTTCGACCGCTGCCCGCGCGTGGGCATCGTGGCCGGCAAGCTGCTGCTCTTCGACCAGCGCGACACCTTCCACGCCGCCGGCGACTTCTACCGGCTGGACGGCATCCCTGGCAACCGCGGCGTGTGGCAGCGCGACGAGGGGCAGTATGACCGCGAGGAGCCGATCTTCGGGGCTTGCGGCGCGGCGGCGGCCTACCGGCGAGCGATGGTGGACGAGATCGGCTTCCTGGACGACGCCTTCTTCTTCTCCTGCGAGGACGTGGACATCGCCTGGCGGGCGCATCTGGCCGGCTGGGAGGTGCGCTACGCCCCGGCGGCCGTCGTCTATCACAAGCTGAAGGCCTCCGGCGGCAGCGGCGTCGTCGGCAGCTACCACGACGGGCGCAACTTCCTCTACGTCATCTGGAAGAACTACCCCGCCTCGTTGCTGCGCCGCCACGCGGGCGACATCCTGCGCGCCCAGTGGCGCATCAGCCGCGAGGCGCTGCGGGCCTGGCGCGGCGCGGCGGCGCGGGCGCGGTTGCGCGGGCAGTTGGCCGGGCTGCTGGGGCTGGGGCGCATGTGGCCGGCCCGCCGCCGCATCCAGGCCGCGCGGCGCGCCGATGACCAGACATTGGCGGCCTGCCTGTCGCCGGTTGACGCCACCGCCCGCGGCGAGTAAACTAATTTGTCTTGCCGGGCGACGCCCAAATTCGCCGTCCACGCCCGGCGCGACTTGTGAGTCGAATGAGCACAGCCTCCCCCCTCCTCAGCCTGATCATCCCCGCCTACAACGAGGCCGAGCGCTTGCCGGTGACGTTGCCGGCGGTCATCGCCTTCCTCGACGCCCAACCCTACGGCGTCGAACTCATCCTGGTGGACAACAACAGCCGCGACGACACGCGCCGCATCGCCGCGGAGTTCGCCGCCACCCGCCCCTACATCCGTATGCTGAGCGAGCCGACGCAGGGCAAGGGCGCGGCCGTGCGCGCCGGCATGTTGGCCGCCACGGGCGACTACCTGTTCATGGCCGACGCCGACTTCTCCATGCCGGTCGAGGAGATCGCCAAGTTCCTGCCACCCAACCTGAGCGCCTATGACGTGGCCATCGGCAGCCGCGAAGCGCCCGGCGCGGTGCGCTACAACGAGCCGGCCTATCGCCACCTGATGGGCCGGGTCTTCACCTTCTACGTTAAGGTGCTGGCCATCCCCGGTTTCGAGGATACGCAGTGCGGCTTCAAGTGCTTCCGGCGCGAGGTGGCCCAGGACATCCTGCCCTACCAGACAATTGACGGCTGGGCGTTCGACGTGGAACTGCTGTTCATCGCTCTGCGCCGCGGCTATCACGTCGTCGAAGTGCCCGTCAACTGGTACTTTGGCGAGAACAGCCGCGTCAGCCCGGTGCGCGACTCTATCAACATGATCCGCGAGGTGTTGCGCATTCGCCTCAACGGCCGCGCGGGGCGCTATGAGCGGCTACACGGGGCTACCGTCGTCGCGCCCAAGGCCAGGTAGGATGGGGCGCGCGGCGGCGGTTGTGCCCGATCTGCGACTGGAGCAGGCCTTGGCCGTCGAGTGCGGCGCGCGCTGCGTGGCCGGCATTGACGAGGCCGGGCGGGGGGCGCTGGCCGGGCCGGTCTTCGCCGCCGCCGTGGCCCTGCCTCTGGACGATCCCCTGCTGCTGGACGCGCTGGCCGGCGTGCGCGACTCCAAGCTGCTGTCGGCCGCCGCCCGCGAGCGCCTCTACCCCATCATCCGCGCCCGGGCGCTGGCCTTCGGCATCGGCCAGGCCTCGGCGGCGACCATTGATCGGTTTGGGATTCTGCCGGCCACGCGCTTAGCGATGGCTAACGCTGCCCAGGCGCTGTCGCCCCCGGCCGCAGCGCTGCTCATTGACGGCCCCATCCGTCTGGCGGCCGTGTCCCTGCCCCAGCGGGCCGTCATCCGCGGCGACCAGCAGAGCGTCAGCATCGCCGCCGCCTCCATCCTGGCCAAGGTCAGCCGCGACCGCACCATGATCGCCCTGGACGAGCGCTTCCCCGGCTACGGCTTCGCCCAACACAAGGGCTATGGCACGGCCGCCCACCGCCGCGCCCTGGCCGCGCTTGGCCCCTGCCCGGAGCATCGCCTCACCTTTAGGTTTTAGGGGCCGGGGGACAGGTTCCAGGTTCCAGGTTCCAGGGGCCAGGGAAAGAAGCTCTTCCCTGGCCCCTGGAACCTGGAACCTAGCCCCTTGAGAAGCGGGCGCGCAGCAAGTCGGTCAGCGTCGGCCGGCCAATCTCCTGTAACTCGTAACGCACCCGCTGGCTGGGCTTGTCAATGTCCACCAGCCGCGCCAGGTCAATCGGCGTGGCGACGAGGACGAGGTCAACCGGCGTGCGATTGATCGTCTCTTCCAGGTCGGCCATCTGTTCGCGGCCATAGCCCATCGCCGGCAGCACCGGCCCGGTGGTGGGGTACTTCTGATAGGTGGCGGCGATGGTGCGCACGGCGTAGGGGCGCGGGTCTACGATCTCGGCCGCGCCATACTGCCGCGCGGCGACGACGCCCGCGCCATAGGCCATCTCGCCGTGGGTCAGCGTCGGGCCGTCCTCGATGACCAGCACGCGCTTGCCGGCGATGGCCGCCGGGTCATCTACTGACAGCGGCGACGCGCCGCGCACGACCGTCGCCCGCGGGTTCATGGCCCGCACGTTGGCCAGCACGGTGTCCACGCCGGCGGCGTCGGCCGTGTCAATCTTGTTGACGACGATGGCGTCGGCCAGCCGCACGTTGGCCTCGCCGGGGTGGTAGCGCAGCTCGTGCCCCGGCCGGTGGGGGTCAACGACGACGATGTGGTAGTCCGGCCGGTAGAATGGCAGGTCGTTGTTGCCACCGTCCCAGATGATGACGTCGGCCTCCTGCTCCGCCTGGCGCAGGATGGCCTCGTAGTCAACCCCGGCGAAGATAACCGCGCCGCGCTCGACGTAAGGCTCATACTCCTCGCGCTCCTCGATGGTGCAATGGTGGCGGTCCATGTCGGCGTGGGTGGCGAAGCGCTGCACGGCCTGCTCGGCCAGGTTGCCGTAAGGCATGGGGTGGCGCACGGCGACGACGCGCTGATAGCCCAACTCCTTTTGCAGGATGTCGAGAATGCGGCGCGAGGTCTGGCTCTTGCCACTGCCGGTGCGCACCGCGCAAACGGAGATGATCGGCTTGCTGGAGGGCAGCATGGTGCGGCGCGGACTGACCAGCCGGAAGCCCGCCCCCGCGGCCAGCACCCGCGAGGCCAGGTGCATCACCGTTTCGTGCGATACGTCGCTATACGAAAAAACAACGTCGTCTATCTCGTGTTGGGCGATCAGATGCTCCAGCTCCGCTTCCGGGTAGATGGGGATGCCCTCCGGGTAGAGCGGCCCGCTGAGCGCCGGCGGATAGAGACGCCCCTCGATGTTGGGAATCTGGGTAGCGGTGAAGGCCACCACCCGCACCCGCTCGTCGTCGCGGAAGACGGTGTTGAAGTCGTGGAAGTCGCGGCCGGCCGCGCCGGCGATGACTATGCGTTGTGGACGAAGGGAACTCATCACAAGTGCCTGCTCCTTTCTAGAGTATTGCCTGATTCAGGGATTTGGGAATGTCTGCGCCTGACTGTTTAAAACACCTGACAGGTGGGCGGCTAATGGTGCTTGGATAAGAACGAGACGTATGGCCACCCACCTGTCAGGGGTAAGCAGCCGCAAAATGGAAACAAACATGAGGATGCTATCCGAAATTGCGCCAACAGGCATTTGATATTATGAAAAGTAATGTTATAATGCCCATAGAGTTGCATGACATAATCTGCGTGGCCTGCGCGGGGAGGGTTCCTCCCCGGCCACAGCGAGGACGACAGCGACTTCTGACTTGAGAGGAGATAGATTCGATCTGGCTGCCCGCCACGGCCAAGCTCCCTCGTGTTTGCAAGCATCCGAACCATCCATTCGGCTACCGGTCAGGGAGTAAGATGCCATGGACGAGCAATTACTTGCCTTCCTGTCTTACCTGGAGCGTGAGTACCAATACTCGGACAACACCATAGCGGCCTATCGCAACGACCTGAACCAGTTCCTGGAGTATTTGGAGCATCAGGCCGGCGCGCCCGTCTCAGCCTGGTCGGCCGTCACCGAAGACGACATCCACGCCTATCTGGAGCATATGAAGCATAAGGACCAGCCCTATGCTTCCTCCACCATCGCCCGCAAGGTGGCCGCCATCAAGTCGTTCTTCAACTATCTGACGACGCAAAACGAAATCGAAGACAACCCCACCCTGGAGATCGAGTCGCCCAAGGTCAAGAAGCGCCTGCCGCAAACGTTGAACCTGGGCGAAGTGGAGCGCCTCATGACCGCGCCGCTGGGCGGCGATTCGGCCAAGGCGCTGCGCGATGTGACCCTGCTCAACGTGCTATACGAAACAGGCATGCGCGTGACCGAGGTTGTGTCGTTGCAGGTAGAAGACCTCAGCCCGGATAGAACCACCCTCTCCTCGCCAACGCGCCAGGGCGAGGCCCGCGCTATCCCCATCCCGGAGACGACGCAACACCTGATGACGCAGTATCTGGCCAACGGCCGGCCGCAGTTGGTGCGTGACGCCGGGGAACGGGCGCTGTTCCTTAATCATCGCGGCGAGAAGTTGACACGCCAGGGATTGTGGCTGATCATCAAGGGGTATGCGCGGCAAGCGGGGCTGAACGCCGAAGTGACGCCCCACACCCTGCGCCACAGCTTCGCCGTCCACCGCCTCAGCCGTGGCCTGAAGCTGGAGGAGATTCAGCATCTACTGGGTCACGCCAATATCTCGACGACCCAAATCTATACCCAGATGGACGCCGGCGACACTTCGCCGGCCCCGGCCGATGCCATTTAGCTCTGGCTCAGGCTTCGGCCACAGCCGGCAAGATCAATTCTGCCAACCTGTGATCTGTCTATGCCCACACCTAACGCTATGACTGAATTTGTTACCCCCGAACAAATCGGCCGCGCCGCCGATTTCGTCCGCGCTCATACCCAGCACCAACCCGTCGTGGGCCTCATTCTCGGCTCCGGCCTTGGCCCGCTGGCCGACGCCATCGCCGCGCCCGACATCATCGCCACGGCCGACATCCCCCATTGGCCGGCGTCCACTGTGCAGGGCCACACCGGCCGGCTGGTGATCGGCCCGCTGGCCGGGACCACGGCGCTCGTCCTGCAGGGGCGCACCCACTTCTATGAGGGCTACGGCATGGATCGGGTCACGCTGCCGGTGCGGGTCATGCTCGAACTGGGCATCCAGATGTTGATCGTCACCAATGCTGCCGGTGGCCTGAACCCCAACTACCGGCCGGGCGACCTGATGCTCATCCGCGACCACATCAACTTCCCCGGCATGGCCGGCAACAACCCGCTGCGCGGGCCGAATGAGGAGCGCTATGGGCCGCGCTTCCCAGACATGACCCAGCCCTACGACCCGACGTTGCGCGCTCTGGCCCACCAGGTGGCCGCTGAAGCCGGCTTCGCCCTGCGCGAGGGGGTCTACGCCTACGTCGCCGGGCCGAGCTTCGAGACGCCGGCCGAGTTGCGCTTCCTGCAGATGGTCGGCGCGGACGCGGTCGGCATGTCCACCGCGCCGGAGGTTGTTGTAGCTCGCCATTCCGGCGTGCGCGTGCTGGGCATCTCCACCATCGCCAATCTGGCCCAAACCGACCCCGCCCAGGGGAGCGTCGTGACCCACACCGAGGTGCTGGAGACGGGCGCGCTGGCCGTGCCGCGGCTGATCCAGGTCGTGCAGGGTGTCATTGGCCGCCTGAGCGAAGCCAACTGACGGAGCGGTCATTGTCGCCTGTGGCGCGACGTGAGCGCTCGCGCCCGACAAACAAAGCCGCCAGCCCATGGACCGCATTTACTTCTTCCTGATCCACAACGACGTGTGGATCTATATCCTCTCGGCCTTCGGCCTGGTGTGGTACACCACGGAGTTGATCCGCGCCCAACGCGCCCTGGGCCGGGCGATGTTCAACCTGGAGCGGGAGACGGCCACCCGCCTGCGCAACCACGCCCTCAGCTTTGTGCTGTTCTTCGCCGTCATCGTCGGCGTCGTCTACTACGTCAATCGTTTCGTCGCCCCCGATCTGCCGGAGGAAGTCCTCACCCCGCTGACGCCAACGCCCGACATCTTCGCCACCCCGCTGGCCTCGCCCACACCGCTGACCACCCCTCTGGCCGACGGCGCTATCGCTGGATTGCCCGTGCTGGCCCCAACGGCGACGGTGTTTGGCGAAGTGGGCGCGCCTATCACCGACACCTTGCCGGTCGAGGATGCTGAGGCGGCCCCCACCCCGTTCGCCGCCTGCATCCCGCAACTGACAATCACCGAGCCGCTCAACGGCTCCGTTGTCTTCCAGCGGGCGCGCTTCCGCGGCACGGCCAACACCGGCGAATTGCACCTGTACGTCGTCGAGATCAATGGCCCGGGCACGGACGGCACCTGGCTACCGCTGACCGATGAGCCGGTCAATCAGCCGGTCGTCGAAGGCGACCTGGGCGAGTTGGATATGAGCCAGTGGGCAGCCGGGCCTTACCTGGCCCGGCTGCGCGCGTTGGACACGGTGGGGCAAGAGTTGGGGGTGTGTACGATTCAGGTGACACTGGATAATTAGGGGCCAGTAGTCAGTATTCAGTGGGTCAGTGGGTCAGTGGTCAGTGGTCGTTGGTCGTTGGTCACCCGCCACTTGCCACTCGCCACCCGCTACTCTTCATTCGTCGTTCGTAGTTCGTCGTTCGTCGCTTGCGCGCGTTGGTAGAAGCAAAGAAGGGTGCTGCCATAGCGCCGTTTGTCGGTCAGGGCCAGTTGTTGCAGGGGCAGTTCCTTGAATTCGCGCGGGTCAATCTGCACGATGGCCTGCCCGTCGGCCGACAGGTAGCGGTCGGCGGCGGCGTCAACGGCCGTCAGCGCGGCGATCCATAGCTCCTTGTACTGCGGCGGGGCGATGAAGACCACGTCGAAGGGGCGTTCGCCGCTCTCGCGCAGATAGCGGAAGGCGTCGGATTGCACCACCCGCGCCCCCTCGCTCAACCGCGTGAAGGCCAGGTTATCGCGCACCGTCTGGATGGCGGCGCGGGCGCTATCCACAAAGACCACTTCAGCCGCGCCCCGACTCAGCGCTTCAATGCCCACCTGCCCCGTCCCGGCGAAGAGATCGAGCCAGCGCGTGTCGCTTACGTCGCCCAGGATGTTGAACAGGCTCTCCTTGACGCGATCCATGATCGGCCGCGTCGTGTCGCCGGGCACGAGCTTGAGCCGTTTGCCTTTGGCCTTGCCGCTAATCACGCGCGCCGACATACTACCGCACCTCCAGCGTGAACAGCGGCTCCGCGTCGCCCACGGCCGCGCCGCTCTCATCGAACACCGGCAGCCGCCAGCCCTCGCTCTGCACCCACAGCCCGGCCGACACCGTGTAATTGCCGGGCGGCAGGTCGGCCGGTAAGGTCAGCCGGTGGGTGTCGGGCACGTAGCGGTCGGTCGGCCAGCGGTGGGTTGGGAACTCACCGGGGTTGAGCTTGTCCGACTGGGCCACTAGTTGGCCGTCGGCGCTCAGGACGTGGACGAAGGCCTGATACTCGATGTCCAGAGGACGCTGTGCCTGCCAATACAGGGTCAACTCTATCGTGTCGCCCGGCGCGGCCGTTGTGCCGGCCACATGATAGCCCAACAGGGCGATCTGGTCGCCGAAGTTGGTGTAGTGGGCCGTGGCCGGGATGTCCAGCGCGCCGCCCTGCGAGTGGTCGTGGAAGAGGCCCAGCGGCTCCAGCAAGATGGCCCCCAGGGTGATGGCCCCGACTACCGCCAGGATGGGCCAGTCCCCGCGTAGCACAGGATTCTTAGCCTGTGCCGTCGAAGCACAGGCTAAGAATCCTGTGCCACGCAAGCGCCAGGCGACGACGAGCGCCAGCAGCAGCGCCGCGCCACTGATAACCCAGCCCACCGTCCGCGCCGGCGTCGAACCAAACGCCACCTCGACCACGTGCTCCCCCTGCGGCACAAGGATGACGATCGTGCCCTCCGGCTTGGCCAGCTCGGTGGTGGCCGGCTGGCCGTCAATCGTCACCTGCCAGCCGGGGAAGTCGAACTGATAGAGGCGCAGCCGGAACTGCTTGGGGGCGCTGACGTGGTAGCGGGTACGCAACGGCGTGACGACCTCGGCCATGACCGCTGCCCCGTCGGGCATGGCTTCGTGGTTGATACGGTCGGGCGGCAACCCCTGGGCGATGGCGTCCACCATTTGCAAGCGGCGCGGCGGCAGCATCTCGACCGTGACCGGCACGTAGTCGGCCGTCGAGGTCGTGCCCAGCCAACGGCCGCTGTTCTCGATCTGCGACATGCGCAGCGTGTTGACCTCGCCAAACGGCGCCCACGGCGCGGGTTGAGTGAGGGGGAGGGCGAGGAGCATTGGAGTAGCAATGGCGATGAGATACGTGATGAGAGTGGCGAGTGGCGAGTGGCGAGTGGCGGCCGACACAACTGCGGAGTGCGCATCCTCAGATGCGCCTCCCCGCCACGCCAACTCGCCCACATCTGAGGATGCGGACTCCGCCATTGGGTTACGACCACCCGTGGAGTGCGCATCCTCAGATGCGCCTCCCCGCCACGCCAACTCGCCCGCATCTGAGGATGCGGACTCCGCATTCGCCGTACGCCACTCGCTACTCGCCACCCGCCACCCGCCACCCGCCACCGCTTCAACTCCCGCCCCCCCCAACACCGCCAATAACACCGCCGCCGCGCCCAACAAGCGCCAGGGGAACTGGAAGTAGGGCAGGAACGGGATGGCCTCCCAGATGGGCCGGGCCAGGGGGGTCATGAGGAAGATGACTGCCGCCGCGGCCAGGGCAAAGAAAAGCACCTGCCGGCGTTGGCGCACGCGGCCGAGGGCCAGCATGACCACGCCCAGCAACCCGCCCAACCACTGAGCCACGCCCAGGTTGAACAGGAAGGGGGATTGCGTCGCCCCCCAGTCCGGTTGGCGCGAGAAGGCCAGCAGTTCCCCCAGGCCGACGAAGTGGGTGTGAAAGTCGTAGTTGTCGTTGGCCCCGATGAGCGTCGTCAGGTTGACCGCGTCGCGCTCCAGAATGACGGGGAGCCAGAAGAAGGCGGCGGTGGCCAGACCGAGAAGTAGCGCGCTGAAGAGCAGGGGAGCAGGGTAGCGGGGGAGCGGTGAAGCATCTTCTCCCCCCTGCTCCCCTACTAGCCACTGCCAGACTACCCAGGCCGCCAGCAACCCAAAGTTAAACAACCCCATCAGGTTATGGCTCAAAATGACGGCGGCGACGAGAATGACTGAGGCCAGCCACGGCCCCGGCGCGGGGCGGCGGCGCAAGCGGTCGAGCGCCCACAGCGCCAACGCAAAGGCGGCGAAGCTGAACGCCTCCGGCAACGCGCCGCGGATGTGGGGGTCAACGTAGTGGAGATAGGGCGAGTAGACGACCAACGCCGCGGCCACGTAGCCCGCCCGCCGCCCCCAGTTGTCGCGCACGAAGCCGTAGACGCCCAGCCCCGTCAGCAGCATCCCGGCCACCAGCACCGCCTTGCTGGCCGCCGTGGCGTCGAACTGCGGCAGCAGCTCCAGCGGCAGGGCCAGGTAGTAGGTCAGTGGCGCGTAGTAGTTGAAGATGGGGTAGCCGTAGCCGTGGTAGAAGTTGGGCGCCCAACGCGGATAGAACTCGCCGCCGCGCACCAACTGGCCCAGTTCGTGCAGCCGGAAGATGTGCAGCTCGGCGTCGGTGCCTTCTGGCAAACTGGCCCGGCTGAGCAGCGGCCAGACAGCCAGCAGGCTAATGAGCAGGACGACGAGGAAGCCTCTGTCGAACCTGCGCCACAGTCGCGTCATGAAGCGAATTAGGAATTAGGAATTAGGAATTAGGAATTAAGAACTCTTCAATTCCTAATTCCTAATTCCTAATTCCTAATTCACTAGGCGATCATGGCCACAATCCGATCCGGATTGTCCGCCACCTGGACGCCCGCGGCCTGCAGCGCGGCGATCTTGCCCTCGGCCGTGCCGCTCTTGCCCTCGACGATGGCCCCGGCGTGGCCCATGCGGCGGCCGGCCGGCGCGGTGCGCCCGGCGATGAAGGCCGTCACCCGCTTGCTCATGTTGTCGCGGATGAAGGCCGCGGCCTGCTCCTCAGCGTTGCCGCCGATCTCGCCGATCATGATCACTTCGGAAGTCTCCGGGTCGTCCTCGAACAGGCGCAGCACTTCGATGAAGTCCATGCCCTTGATCGGGTCGCCGCCGATGCCCACGCAGGTGGACTGGCCGATGCCCCGCTGCGTCAGGGCGTAGACGACCTCGTAGGTCAGCGTGCCGCTGCGCGAAACGAGGCCGACGCTGCCGGGCGAGACGATGGAGCCGGGAATGATGCCGACCTTGGCCCCGCCGGGGGTGATCAATCCGGGGCAGTTGGGGCCGATCAGGCGCGTGTTGCGCTGGTCGAGGTAGGCGCGGACGGCGATCATGTCCAGCACGGGGATGTGCTCGGTCAGGCAGACGACCAGCGGCAGCCCGGCGTCGGCCGCCTCGTACATCGCATCCGTGGCGAAACGGGCCGGGACGAAGATGATCGAGGCGTTGGCCCCGGTGGCTTCGGCCGCCTCGCGCACCGAGTCGAAGATGGGCACGTTGGCTCCCTCGCCCTCGAACGTCTGGCCGCCCTTGCCGGGCACGACGCCGCCGACGACGTTGGTGCCGAAGGCGATCATTTGATTGGTGTGGAACGTGCCTTCGCGGCCGGTGATGCCCTGGACGAGAAGGCGGGTGTTCTTGTCGACGAGAATGCTCATGATGCCCTCCCCGTGGTCTGCTTGGCCGCGGCGACGGCCTTTTGTGCCGCCTCCGACAGCGTCGCCGCCGTCAGCATGTCGGCCTCGGCCAGCAGCGCCAGCCCCTCTTCGGCGTTCGTGCCCGCCAGCCGGACGACCATTGGCACGTCGGTCTCAATCTGCTCCAGCGCGGTCAGAATGCCGCGCGCCACTTCGTCGCCACGGGTGATGCCGCCGAAGATGTTGAACAGTACCGCCTCGACCTTGGGGTCGGACAGGATGAGACGCAGCGCTGTGGCCACCTGGTCGGCCCGCGCGCCACCGCCGATGTCAAGGAAGTTGGCCGGATCGCCGCCATAGAGCTTGATAATGTCCATCGTGGCCATCGCCAGCCCGGCGCCGTTGACCATGCAGCCGATGTTGCCGTCCAACTGGATGAAGGTGATGCCTGTCCGGCGCGCTTCGGCTTCGGCCGGCGGCTCCTCTTCCACGTCGCGCATCTCGGCCAGCCGCGGCTGGCGCGAGAGGGCGTTGTCGTCCACCGAGAACTTGCCATCGAGGGCCATCAGCTTGCCCTCGCCGGTGATGATGAGGGGGTTGATCTCGGTCAGCGAAGCGTCGTTGGCCTTGAAGCAGCTGTAGAGGTTGGCGACGATGTTGTGGAAATCGCGCCACAGTTCGCGCGGCAGGCCCATGCGCTGGGCCAGATAGGTCGTCTGGTAGCCGCGCACGCCCAGGGTGGGGTCTACGTGGACGATGTGGATCTGCTCCGGCGTCTTGTCGGCCACTTCTTCGATGTCCATGCCGCCGGCGGCCGAAGCCATGATCATCGGCCGGCGCTGGCCGCGGTCAATCAGCGCCGCCAGGTAAAGCTCCTGGGCGATGCCGCCGGGGGCCATCTCATCCACCAGCACCTTGTTGACCTTCAGTCCCTTGATCTTCATCCCCAGAATGTCGGCGGCGCGCTGCTCGGCCTCGTTGGGGTTGGCCGCCAGCTTGATGCCGCCCGCTTTGCCCCGGCCGCCGGTCAAGACCTGGGACTTGACGACGACCTTGCCGCCCAAATCCTGGGCAATACGGCGCGCCTCTTGCGGTGTGTAGGCCACTTCGCCGCGCGGGATGGGGATGCCATGCTCCGCGAACAGCCGCTTGGCCTGGTACTCGTGTAGATTCACTGCACTCTCCTTTCTAGAACGTGGGAGCCAAGTATAACAAAGAAAGGATGAAGGATGAAGGATGAAGGATGAGGAAGAGGGCGCTCTTTCTCATCCTTCATCCCTCATCCTTCATCCCTTCCTCGTTGGCGCATGATCTCAAACGCCAGCGCCGTGGCTGCGCCGGTCGTGCCCAGGGCGTGGGCGAAGGGGCGGCCGTAGGGGATGCGCACGCGCAGGTCGGCTGCCTGCCGGAAGGAACGGGTGACGCCCCGCTTCTCGCCGCCGATGACCAGCAGCAGCGGCCCGCGCAGGTCGCTCTCCCCCATCGGTTGCCCGCCTTCGTCCGCTATGGCTACGCGAAAGTCATGTGCCCGTAGCGCCTCGGCCGCTGCTTCGGGCGACTCGACTTCGGCCGTGGGCATGAACTCCGTCGCCCCGGCCGAGGCGCGGACGGCCGTGCCCACCGACAGCCAATTGCGCGGACGCACCACCAGCCCGTCAATACCCGCGGCATAGAGCGAACGTACCGCCTGGCCGAAGTTGAACGGGTCTTCCACGCCGTCGAGCATCACCACCACCGGCGCATCACCAACGGTCAGCGCGTCCAGCGGCAGCATCCGGCGCGGGCCGACCTGAGCCACGACACCCCCGTGGCTGTCTGACCCGACCAGCGCCGCCAGCGCAGCTTCGTCCTTCTCTTCGATGGGCACGCCGCGCTCGCGGGCCAGCCGGCGCAAACGGGAGACGCGGCTGTCGAAGCGGTCGAAGGCGCCATAGATGACCTGTACATCGCGGCTCTGGGCCTGCAAGACCGACTCAACGGCGATCATCCCGGCGATCCACAACCAGTCGCTCATCAATCCTCGATACCAATCAAATAGAAAAGGCCGGACGAGCCGGCCTATTTGACATTGTTAAACACCTGACAGGTGTTGCCCCAAGGCCGCGCACCTGTCAGGTGTTGTTCAAAGCGGGTTACGGCTCCGGCGTGGCCTCAGTCTCGGCCGTCGGCTCGACGATCTCGACCGTGGGCACGACTTCCTCGACCGGCGCAAGCTCCGGCGTGGCCGTCGGTGCCGCCAGGAACTTGCTGTCTAAGACAGGCAAAGTCGGCACGCGACTGCGCCACAACTCGTTGAGTTGCAGATTGCCGGTCAGCGCCTCGTCGGCGAAGGCCTGCACCAGCGCCGTGCGGCGCGTGTCATACTCGCTCTGGTCCAGTTCGCGCTCTTCGCGGCCACTGACCATGATGATGTAGTACGAGGTCGTGTCGTCGCCGTTGTCCACGGCGATGGGCGCGCTCGGCTCGTTGACGGGCAGCTCGAACGCCGCCGCGGCCACATCCGGCCCCACACTGGATCCCAGCGCGTCCTGCGTGCGCCACAGCAACTCGAAGGACTGCGTCGCCGGCGCTTCCGTCGCCTCGGGGTCGTCCACGCGGCTGGCGATGGTGTTCCAGGCGGTCAGGAAGCCGTCGGCCTCGATCTGGGCCTGCACTTCGTTGGCCACCTCTTCCGTGTCGGCGGTGATGACGAAGATGCTGGCCTGCGGGGCCAGGCGCGACAAGGACTGCTCCTCGGCCAGGGCATCGGCCAGCCGGTCGCGGCACATCTGGGCGCGCACGACGCTGCGGTAGGTCGCCTCGCTCGCGCCCAGGTCGGTCACGGAACCCATGATCTCGCCAAACTGCTCGTCAAAAGCGGTCTGGGAGAGGGGCGTGGCCGTTGGGAAGGGCGTCAGCGTCGGGCCGGTGGTCGGCGTCGGGAAGGGCGTCTCGGTCGGCGCACCGTCGGCGCCGCCCGGCGTGGGGATAGGCGTCAGGGAAGGCGTCGGCTGAATGGTCTGCGTCGGCTGCGGCGTGTCGGTGGGCGAAACGCCATCGCCAAAGAAGCCGAAGTTGACGTTGATCTCATTCTGCACGTCGGCGTCGCTGATCGCGATGCCGCGTTCGGCCACGGCATCACAGATGACCAACTCTTCGGCCATCACATTCAGCACGTTCTCGCCCAACCCCTCGGGGTCGAGCAACTCGTTGATAACGCTGCCACCGAACTGCTGGACGATGCCGACATCGCCGCCGAACGCCTCTAGCTGGTTCTCCAGGAAGATGATGCGCTGGGCGCGTTCGTAGGTAACGCGATGCTGCCACTCTTCCAGGGCGATTGTCCGGTCACCCACCGTCGCCACAGGGCGGTCGGGCGTAATGAATAGTTCATTGACCACGGCGACGACGATAACAATGGCGATGAGCGCCAGAATGACAACGCCGGCAATACGCAGGTTACGCACCTGGCGCTCGTGCTTGCGGGCGATCAGGAGTTCCTTGCGCGACTGGCGTTGTTGCGCCTCGCTGTTGGTCGGGGTTTGAGGTTTCTTGGCCATAGGAGGTCTGCGCCGCGGTCGGCCTAGTCAGAAACAAACGGCAGCAAGGCGATATGACGGGCGCGCTTGATCTCGCGGGCCAGATGGCGCTGGTGCCGGGCGCAGGTGCCCGTCTGGCGGCGCGGCCGCATGCGGCCGAACTCGTTGACGTAGCGGCTCAGCACGTCCACTTGCTTATAGTCAATGGGGGTCTTCTCGACGCAGAACTGGCACACCCGCTTGGTGGGCCGAAAACGCCGGTTAGGACGGTTGGAAGCTTGCATGTCTATCCTCTTCTAATCTGAGAGCACTATCAGTTCCTGGGCGACCACTTCCGTGCGGAAGTGCTTGCGGCCGAGGCTGTCTTCCCAGCCGCGCGTCTGTAGCCGCCCCTCAATGTACAGTTGCTGGCCCTTTAGAACGCGCTCTTTGCACATCTCGGCCAGCGCGCCCCAGGCGACAACGTTGAACCACTCTTTCTCTTCGTGCTTGTCGCCATCGGACGCAGTCCAGGTGCGCGCCGTCGTCACGCTGAAGGAAGCCACGGTGCGGCCGCTGGGCGTCTGACGAACTTCGGGGTCGTCCTCCAGCCAGCCGATGACCATGACTTTGTTCAAGCCTTTGTGCGACGCCAT
>WBZP01000999.1_pt1 | contig 36562 bp, 32 predicted proteins | sample 5204301 | NCBI WGS metagenome assembly WBZP01 (sample SAMN12412401, study PRJNA552823) | activated sludge metagenome | isolation source: activated sludge from nitrification reactor of wastewater treatment plant... | place: USA: Pennsylvania | collected 2017 | reverse complement strand
GCGAGCGCATCAAAGTCGCGGTCAGCGCACCGCCCGTCGACGGTGAGGCCAATGACGCAGTCCGCGCCGCCTTCGCCAAAGCACTCGGGGTTCCCAAAGGCAAAGTCGAGCTCATCCACGGTGAAATCGGTCGTCAAAAAACCCTGTCTGTTTCGGGTGACCCGGGGCTACTCTCCGCCAAAGCGAAGGCGCTCGTCGGAAACGACAACTCGCGCAGCTAGGGATAGAGATGTTTGGATCGCATCGTCAGGTTTCAGCCGTGGCAGCGTCGCTGCTGCTACTGGCTTGTAGCAAAAACCACAGTCTCACCATCAAGATCATCACGCCGCCGGGGATGGCTGATCCGTTTCTGCTCGCCAGCCAGGTGCGCGTGACGATTGGGGACAAGCAAACCTCGTCGCCGGTGGCGGCCGGTCACTTTTCGACAACGCTGGAAATCGAATCACCGACGGAAGGCCAGCAGACCCAGCTCCTCGTCGAAGCGCTCGATGGTGCGGGACAGGTGGTTGGTCGGGGCCGCACTCCGCCCTTTGGTCTGTCTTTGTCCGATGCCGAGGTTGCGGTTTACGTCGGAAAACCCGGCCAGGTAACCGGCTCCGATCTCAAGATTCCCGACGATGCGATGACGAGCGCGCAGGGGCGCAAGGATCTGGCGGCCTGTGCACTGCGCGGTCGCCGAACAAGCCCAGTGGAAACCGGCCTGGGCGCCATCATCGTCAGCGGCGAAAGCGAAGGCGTGCTGCTGTCGCCGAAAGCCTGGGTCTTTAAGCCTGCCACGTTTCAAATCCTCGACAGTGGAACCATCTCCAAGGGTCGACGTGGTGCGGTGGTGCTGCCCAGCGCTGATGCCACGCTCGGTCAACAGGCTCTTCTCGTGGGTGGTGCCGGAGCGGGCAGCGAGCTTGTGACGCAAACCGAAAAGTTCGACCCAGCGGTGAGTGCGATCAAAGACGTGTGGTCGCTACCCTCGACGGAAATTGGCGACATCGGCAAGCCCGGTATGTACCAGCCAGCGTGGGCCGAGCTGCAAGACAGCGTGTTCCTGGTTGCGGGTGGCTCGACCGATCCCGCGAGCGACGCGCCAAGCGGCCAAGCCGTGATCGTCAAGCGCTTCCCGGCGGTCTCGGCGGACATGCTGGCACGGGTCGGGGTTTCGGTGGTACCGCCCCCAGGTGATCGCCCGACTGCGATGGTGGTCCCTCGGCATCGGCACACGCTGACCGCGCTGTCGGCAGCGACGCTGGCGTTTGGAGGCCTGTCGCTCGGCGATGTCACCGCCAAAAAGCCGGTCGCCGAGCTGTTCTTCCCCGAGCGCAATGCCTTCCAAACACTCACGTTTATGGCAGGCGAACCGACCTCTCGTCGAGGCCACGTTGCCGCGAAGCTCAAGAATGGCCTTGCGCTGATCATCGGTGGCTACAGCGAAGCCGCCAGCGGCATGAAGACAGTGCTGGGATCGACACTGACCGTTGACATCACCGCCCGGACCTTCGTTCTTACCGACGGAATACTGAAGACCCCGCGCTGGGGCAGCAGTCTCCACGAAAGCAGCGGCGAGCTGGTCATCTGCGGTGGTTACGACCAAAACGGCCAGGTAGTGGGTGATTGTGAGTTTTTGTCAACAGAAAACGGACAACAGAGCCGCCCCCCATCGCCACTGCCCATGCCACGGGCTGAACACCTGGCGATTCCGCTCGAAAACGACCTGACGCTGCTGATCGGTGGCGTGGGCAGCGATCGCAAGTCGGTGGCAGCGCTCGATTTTTACACCACCAAGTGAGGTCTCACTGAGCAGACGGGCAGACGCGGCGCGTCACCGCTTTGACATCACAGAGCAACCTATGTTCGGCCGTAGCAGCCAGGACACAGGGTGCCTATGCAAACAGCTACATGTTATGCTGACAGCGACGGTTACAGGATTCCTTTTTGTCCTGTTTGGGGGTCTATATGAAACGCACGTCGTTGCGCAAACTGCTCACCAAGGCACTCCGTGCCGCACAGGCCACTACGGTACTGACCGCAGCTACCTGCGGGGAAAGCGGCACCCATGTCGATCTGTCTCTATATGCTCGGCCAAGCTGTACCGCGACTGGGTATCCAAGTCTCGATGGACTGAATCCGGCTACCCCTGTCGATTACCTAGAGCTACGTGACATCCCAGCATCCACAAGCGGAGGCACTCCCACGACACTCTCACAGAGTGGCATACCCTGTTGGAACGCACCGGATCCCGCGGCCTGTAAAGCGACGCTCGGGAAGGTCACCCCAACGACAACGTTCGGAATCAACGGCGGCTGCTTTCCGTTTTGTAACCCACGGGTGCTTCTGACGACCAAAGACGGAACCGTTCGCGTAATCGAAACCAAGGCCGCGCTCGACGCATTTCTAGCACCGTACGATACAGCGCAAGAAGCGGTGCTGGCTGCGATGGCCGCCGGTCGCCCGCCAAACTGTACAGACCCGGAGACCGGGGCCGTTCGTGCAGTCGATGGTGGCTTCGAGGTGGTTGTCCCGGCCGGTAGTCCGTGTGGAACCTACGGGGTGTACCAGGCGGTGCTGTTCATCGATGCCAGTGGCAGCGTCACCGAACGTACCCGCTACAAACTCCGCGACAGCGATCCAAACTGTGTCGTTGGTCGACGACCGGCTGGTCTCCTACAGACCGCCAAGAGCGTGACACGCGGTTCCTCCTGCTTAGGAATTCACTTTGCAGACAGTGCTCGTCTTGAAGCGGCATCCGTGATTGCCTTCCGCGTCCTCCGCTCCGAGCTGACGCAGCATGGTGCATCGCGCAAACTGTTGCGAAAGGCCAGCGAGTCTGCCCGAGATGAGATCCGGCATACGCGCATGACTCGGCGGCTGGCCCGTCGGTTCCACACCCGCTCCGAACGACCTTCTATCTGTACCCAGCCGCCCCGCACCCTGCTGGAAATTGCGATCGAAAATGCGGTGGAAGGCTGTGTCCGTGAAACGTACGGAGCCTTGGTCGGCCTGTGGCAAGCCGCCCATGCACGGGACCGAGTCATCGCTCGCAGTATGTCGCGAATTGCCCGTGATGAAACCCGTCATGCTGCGCTTTCGCAGGAAGTCGCCGCTTGGTTGTGGCCACGACTCAGTGAACAGGAGAAGTCCCTGGTAAACTGCGCTGCCCGCGATGCAATTGTGGAACTTCGCCAGGCACTGCTCGTGTCTCCCGAACCAGAGCTTGTGACGCACGCAGGTCTTCCCAACACGGCCCAGGCACTGGCACTGCACACGCAGCTTGAGCAGACCTTGTGGCACAGATTCCCAGGATGTGTTCAGAAGTTCGATGAGATTGCGACTCCGTAGCCGGATCTCATCAGCAGCGGAGTCACAGACAACGGCATGGTCAACGTCTCGGACTCTGGCTGTAGATTCCCGATACGATAACGCTCCAGACTCCGCAGAGCCTGCCGGGGACGGGTCGCAATCATCAGCTCACCCAAGACAATGCCGATGCTGGTATTCACCGCCGCACCTTGCGGTCGATCCAGTCCGTATCCGAGCACGAGTCCAAGTCCGACGTTCACGGCAACATTCCCCATGTGAGCGAGCGCATTCCGAGCACTCTCTTGGCTGTCCGCCGCGTGTAGGAGCAGACGCTCGGACTCTGCCAAGACTGTGCAGCGCACGTCCCCGGTTCCCTGCTGCAAAAGGAGTCGCTCCATTCGCTGCTGATCACGCATCACACCAACGGGACGAATGACCACCAGCAGCGCCGCCAAGAGTGAGGTTCCGGTGTTAAACGCCGATTCCACATACTGGCGCGGATCGCTGGACAGCGGCACAAACAGCCAGGTTCCGCCCGCAAGTCCCGTGTAGACCAGACTCCAGCCAACCGCATATCGCCGCTCACTGCGCGCTGTCTGTCGTAAGGTCTGGGAAATGAAGCGCAGGCGCGCATCCGGAGTCTGTGCAGCCAAAGCGGGCGCAGCGGCCACAGGAATCTCACACTCCCCCGCACTCGCCGGAACAGCGCAACCAAACCCCGCCGAAATGGCAACCCAAACCGCAGCCGTCCAGGCAGGGGAAACTCTCCGTTCAGGTTTGCTCATAGACACACTCCGAATCATCGGCGGATCATGCCATGAGAGATCCACCACATGATCGATGAAGCGTCCATTGGATGGAACGAATCTGATGGTTTCGAAGAGGCCATGTCTGAACCGAGGCGGACCGGCTGGTCTGGAAAGAGTGACGGACTCAACCATGAGTCGAAAACCACCAGCACGTCTTATGCTAGCCCGTCGGGAAGCGTCCTCTCTAACCAGATTCAGAACTTGTGGGGGACATTGTCTGCTACAAATTTACCGTCGAGAAACTACTTTTTATGCTGCCATTGGGGAGTTAGCGGAATGCGGCATGTCTAGTGTTTGTCGTCGAGAGGTGGCCGGTATGGGCGCTGTGCGTGAACTTGAGCGAGCAGGTCTAGCTGCCGCACGGTGGGCCATTCCTTTTGCAAGCGGACCCACTCGACAAGCGTTGTGGACTCACCGGCCAGAGTCTCGGCAACCTTGTTCGTTCGGGAATCGGCGACGCTCGACTCGCTGGCGCAGTGGCATTCCGTCATTGCACAGGAGCAGTGGCCTAGTGCTATCGCTGCAGCATCAGCGGTGGCACTTGACGGTGGCACCCTGTCCGTTGTTCTGCCGCACAACATCCTTCCCGCCGTATCATTCACACAGATGTTCCTGCTACTGATTGATCCAGCCAGGACAACAACCGTGCCTCGCCCCTTGCCGACACTGCCCATCGCGGGGTCTGGCCTGCTAGTGGTTGGTCGATGCTGCAGCGCGATGACCATGAGTCTCCGTAGGCCGACGCGCAAGCAGAGTAAACAGCACAGGAATCAGGAACAGCGACAGCAGCGTGGAGGAAGTCAGTCCTCCCACCACCGCCAGTGCAAGCGGACGATTGGAGTCCGCCGCCTTTTCCAATCCCAGCGCAATCGGTAGCAGTCCGGTGATGGTTGCCAAGCTGGTCATGGCAATCGGAGTGAAGCGTACCCGAGCCGCCCGGACGACCGCATCAAACATCTCATCCCCTTCATGAAGAAATCGATTCGCGGAGTCAACCAGTAAGATGCCATTTGAAACGGCAATTCCGACCACCATTAGGACTCCCATCAGCGCGGTGATCGAAAAGCCCTGCTTCGCGGCGAGCAGCGCCAGGACAATTCCGACCAGCGCAACCGGAATCGTAAACAGCATGATGAGAGGGAGCCGCAGCGACTTAAACTGCGAGGCCATGATCATAAACACCACCATCACCGCAAGTCCGATCGCGGCACCAAGTCCGGCGAACGTAGTACGCATCAGCTCCACTTGGCCCACGAAACGGAACTTCAGGCTGGCAGTGCGTGGATCGTGATGGAGTCGTTGTTCTAGCTCGGCGGCAGCACTTCCGACATCGCGTCGCTCCGTCTGCATGTAGACCGTCGCAACTCGCTCCAAGCGATTCCGCTCGATGGAAATCGGCCCGACCGAGCGGCGCACTTGTCCATAGGAACCGAGGGTGACAGCCTGTCCCGATTCACTGATTCGTACCGGCACCGAGGTGAGTGCGGCCGGGTCACCAATCCATTTGCTATCAACAGAGGTCACGACGTAATAGGACTGACCGTTCTGGCCATCGACCCACACACTGGGACTGTTGATGTTGCCCAGGGTCGCCTCCAAGCTTGCCTGCGCCGCACTGCGCGGAGTCACTCCCACCATGCCCGCTTTGGTGCGCTCGGTTTCGATGCGAACTTCGGGATAGTCGATCTGGAGCTGGGGATATATGTCACGGATTCCCGGTACTTGACGAGCCACTTCCGCCACGGAAGCGGACTGCTCGGCTAGGTCGGTAAGAGAGTCTCCGCTCAGCTCGACCACAATCGGGGCCAGATAGCCGTTGGAAAACACGCTGGCAACCAGTCCTCCCGGCCACTGTAGGAATCCGACTCCGGGATAGTGACTGGTTAGAATCTGGCGTGCCCTATCGGCCAGCTCACGCTGCGAGGGTCCACGATGTTCTGCATCGGAAAGCTCCAAGCGGATAAAGCCCATGTGAGGACCGGCATTGGGACTATTCATCGCAGCGCGGGCGTTCTGCGGACTCCCGACGTTGGCCAGCACCAATGACACAGTTCCCGCTGGTAGTTCTTTGCGGAGTGTCTCTCCCATCTCCCGAACTCGCTGCTCGGCTTGCCGAAGAGAAGTCCCTGGGGCCAGGCGGACGTAGATTCGCTCCATGCTCTCATCGATCTCTGGAAAGAACGTACTCGGTAGCTTGCTGGCCAGTAATCCGCTCATTGCCACCAACGCCGCCGACCCGAGGATCAGCACCGTCCGAAATGGCAGCACTGCCCGAAGCTGACGAGCATACCAATCTGCGATCCTACCAATCACTCTCTCCACACGCTGCGCCAGCGGTCCAGGAACGCGATGCGGATCACCCAGCAGATAACGACAAGCAACGGGGATCACGGACATGCTGATGATGTATCCCGCGACCATACCCACCGCAACGGTCAGGGCCAGTGGCGCAAACAGCTTCTTGGCCAGGCCGTAGAGCAGGAGCACCGGAATCAACACCGCAATCGTAGTCAGCGTTGCCGCAAGTGTAGGAAGAGCCACCGCACTGGCTCCGCGCTGCGCCGCTTCAGCCTCTCCAGAACCGGCGTGACGCTCTCTGTGAATCGACTCCAGCACCACCACCGAGATATCGACCAGTGGTCCCATCGCCAATGTCAAACCGCCCAGCGTAAACGCATTCAGAGTCTGCCCAGTCGCGTAGAGCACGAGCAGAATCGTCGCAAAGGCAATCGGAATGGCCAGAAGCGCCACAAACACTGCGCGCACGTTCTGCAAGAACAGCAGAATCACCAACGCGACCAGGACCAGCGCTTGCACGACCTCTTTACGCAGCCCGTCATAGCTTTGCCGGACGAAGGTAGACTGATCAAAGATCGCACGCACCTTCATGCCTTGCGGCAGCGTCGCCTGCATCTTTGCCACCGCACTCCGTACGGAATCAACAATCGCGATGGTATTCCCACCAGGAACCCGCAGGACGTTTAGATAGACCGCCTCCCTACCATCCACAGACACTGCTTGCGTCTCCGGCGCTCCACCATCTTCAACGCGGGCCACGTCCTTGAGCAGCACCGGATGTCCGTGCTTTTGTCGCACCACAGCATCCCCAAGCAGCTTGATCCGATCGGGAACTGCGTTTGTGTACACGTTGGAGTCAAAGTGCTCAGAGAGAAACTTTCCTGACGGTAGAAGCGCGTTGGTTTGTGAAACGGTCGCCACCACTTCTGCGGAGGTAATGCCCCTGGCCTGCGCGCCAATCGGATCGATGACCACGTTGATCTGTCGCTGCCGACCTCCATTCGGAGATGCACTAGCGACACCCGGAATGCCCTCAATCACCGGCTCGATGACGTTCTGCGCATAGTCGTAAAGCTGTGGTCCGGTGAAGCCTTCCCCTGAGACCGATATCTGTACCACCGGCGCATTGGACGGGTCGTACTGAAGCACAAACGGAGGCAGGACTCCGAGTGATTTGGGTACTGCGGCCATCGCAAAGGCAACCTGCTGCTGCACCAGCACCTGCGCAGAGTTGAGATCCGTTCCCCACTTTAGCCACACATACACGATCGACAGATCACTGCGCGAGACACTCTGGACATGATCAACTCCAGGCGTTGCGCTGACGTATTTTTCAATGCGCCAAGTGATCGTCTTTTCGACATCTTTGGGACCAAGTCCTGGGGCCAACGCACCAACGACCAGCACCGGCGGTGTCAGCTCAGGAAAGGTGTCTACACTTAGGCGCGGTACCACCACGATCGCAAAGATGATAAGCGCCAAACTCACCATCAAGACTGCGATCGGATTGTGAAGGGATAGGCGAGTCATGGTCGACCCTCCTTCTGCAAAGCGGACTCCAGCTTGTCGATCACACGATCACCATCCTTGAGCAGAGATCGTCCTTCGGTCACGACATGGGTTCCAGCCACAAGGGTAGGAGACAGAAACACCCGACCTTGTGCTTCACCAAGAACCGCTACCTGTTGCTTGTGCGACACCCCATCTATGACCACAAACACAGAAGCAGAGTCGCCACGGATCGCTGCGGCACGGAGGGGTAGCTCAACAGCAAGCTGCGGATCCCCGACCTCAATGGTTAGCTCAGCGGTGGTTCCAACTGGAATGCGGCGCTCAGAATCACTCAGGTCAATCTCGGCATGTACGGTTCTGGTTCCCGCATCAGCAGAAGGAGCACGTCGTGAGATGAAGCCACTGTGGGTACTGCCGAGCGCCACCAACCGCATGTGAACCGGAGTTCCGACGATCACTACTGCAAAGTCGCTCTCTGGAACATCCAGCAGGACACGTACCTTTTCGCGATCGAGCACGGTCAGGATCGCAGCCCCCGGTCGCGCAAATCCGCCGGGATCAATCGCACGATCGGATACTTCTCCCTCAAATGGGGCCCGCAGTACACAGTCATCGACTTCCAGGCCGGCGCGAATCAAGCGAGCGTTCGCAGCAAGCAACTCGGCTTCCTTGCTGGCGCTATCCGCGCTGCGCCGATCCACTTCATTGGGAGACACAAATCCACCCGCAAGGAGTCCGCTAAGTCGCCCCGCTTCTTTGGCCAGTGCTTCCTGCGTTGTACTGAGCGCCCGCGCTTGCTGCTGAAGCACCTTGCTCTGCGCCGACGCACTCTTGCAATCGAGCGTGGCCAATACCTGACCCTTGCTGACTCGATCGCCGGGACGTACCAGCACGGTGTCGACATATGCGGCTGTAAACTGTGGACCAATGCGCGCTTCCAGCCATGGGGCGATCGTGCCGACATAGTGCCGCGTCGGTCGGTAGCGTGCCGCCAGAGCGGGAATCGTCGAGACTCCCTTTGCCTGTTCAGCAAGTGTGACCTGATTCACTTCAGAGCGAGCGCGCACAAGCAGAGCGAGCGCAAGGAGTCCAGTCAGGAGTACGAAAAGACCGATGAGCAGAGGAATCCGCCATTGCGCTCGGACCTTGATTGCAGGTTCTACAGACATCTTCTGACCTCATAGGGAGTTGTGCAACGTTACAGACTCTGCGCAATGCTGCGACCAAGAGCAGCACGTGCGCGAGCTACTTCAAACTGACCGATGGCAAGCTGAATCTCGGCATCGGTACGCAGTGCTTCCGCATCGGCCAGCTCGACGCTGGTGCTAAGTCCGGCGCGGAAGCGAGCGCTGGCCTGTTCATAGTTTCTCTGCGCCGCAGAAGTAGCCTCGGCCAGAGCAGGAACCGTAGACGCCGCAACGCGATAGCCGGTGTATGCTCGCTGAATCTCTGCGAGCACGCGCCTGCGAGTCACAGACAGCTCATGACGCAGCACCGCTTCACTGGCTTGACTAAGACTGCGACGGGCTAGCAGGACTCCATCGAATACTGGCGCTTGCAGCACAAGCCCAACATCCCAGTTGGGAACGACAGGTAACCAGCCAGAGTGTTCAGAGGAACCACCGCTAGATGGTGCCCCTCCTGCTCGACCACTGACTCCTGCGGTAAGGATCACACTCGGAGCCCAGGATAGGGTGACGGCGCGAGTCAGAGCTTGTTGACTCTCCAGCTTGGCCAGTGCGGCAGAAACGGAAGGGTCGTGATCAATCGCTTGAGTCAGGACTTCTCCCATCGCGGGCAGCGGCACTGCCTGATCTACCGTTCCACTAGCATCGAGCAGAGGCTCTGAACTTCCCACCGCTGCGGCGAACATCGCTTGCGCTGCTTCCACACTACCCCGTGCTCGCACTCGCCCTACTTCGAAGCGGGTCAGGTCTGCTTCCGCTCGCGTTACATCAATGCGGGCGCGAAGTCCGCGCTCGACTGAAGCCTTCACCATCTCATGGCGCTGACTGGCCCTCTGATAAGCGTCAGCAGCGGCGCGCTCGACGGCTTTGGCGGCCTGTACTGCATAGAACTGTGACTCTACTTGGAGCGCAACCTCCAGTTGTTCTTGAGCGGCCCGATGGACACTCACAGCGGTCTCTGCGTCAGCAGCCATGGTCAGCGCAGCCAGTCGACCAAAGTCATAGACGTTTTGCCTAAGTCCAATTCCGATCACCGTAGAAGGATAGGAGTCACTCCATCCGCCCCCACTGCGACTCCCTCCAATACGGGGAAGATCAACCGTGCGTGCTCCCAGAAACATCGCGGTGCTGTTGTTCATCGTTCCGTAGAAGCCCTGCACCGTTGCTCCGACCTGGGGCAGCCACTCCGCACGAACCGCAGACACTGCACGCTTGGCCACCTCTATTCGTGCCTGCGCTGCTAGCAAGGAAGGCTGGTGCTGTCGTGCAAATGTCAGGGCCTCACGTAACGTCATCGCGGGTGGCTCTGCCTGCGTCGCCAGGGCCCGCGTTGGGCCAAACAGTCCGAACAGAAGTAGCAGCGATCTTCGCATGACTACGCGAGATGCATCGCTCGTGCCAACGCATGTCCACGGCTTGGTCACGTCGAGATGAGCGCTCAACCTCCCATCGTTTGCGGAAGCTGCTTGGTACTCGGCGGGAAGTTTTCCCGATTCACCAGCCCCACGTAGGCCGACTCTGGCCGCACACAGACGAGACATGGTACGAATGCGGCTATCTACTGATCAGGAATAAATCCCGATTCGACCGGAGAACTTCCCCTTCCTACCGAGCTGTAACCCAGAGCCAGGAAGGAATGACTGAGCGATACCACGAGCGACTACGGAGTCATTGCCCGATGACCTGGCCTACCGCTTGCTTTGCAGACATCGCATTCAATGCGCGACTTTGCGAGGACTCCCATGATGACCCCACTTGATGAAGGAATCCCTTATCCTATGCGATTATTGCGCTCACGATCAGGACTCCTGATACTTGGTATGCTGCTGGCGATTGGGTTTATTGCAGGCCTATCAAGCTGGGATGTAAAGCGACGCAGTGCAGAGTCGATGGAAGACTTCGGACACCATCAAGAGCGCCTCGCACGCAGTCTAGCCGCCAACCTGGAAGCTCACTTGACCGACGATGGACCCTGTCATCAGCACGACTTTGGCACAGCGCTTCAGGCCTTGCAAAAGCTGGAGCTGCCCGGCACTCTGCTCACGCTCGTCTGGCTGCCACACAGTCCCGGCTTTGTCACGCTCCGAGGTCAACAGATCTCTCAAGGAGTCCTGCAAGCAGCGGTCGCACAAGGTCGCGGCTACGTACGGCTTCACCGTGATGTTGCGGCAGAGCTTGGGCTTCCGAAGCGGGCTGCGGTGGCCGGACTCGCACAGTTTGTGCTTCGCCAGCAGGGAGTCGTTTGGGTGGCTGCGGTGGCAACTGCGGTAAGAGCGCGGGATCGCGAAGAGGAAGCAAGCTGGCGGGTTTTGTTGTCGGTGTTCGTGGCAGCAGGATCGGTACTGGCACTGGGCGGTTTGGCACTGCACTGGCAGTCTCAGGAGCTACGAACCCAGCAAGCCTTAGCAGTGGAAGAAGAGCGGCGAGGTCGCGAAGCAGATCTGGTACGCACAAGTCGTGCAGCAACGCTCGGAACCTTGGCCATGGGAATCACCCATGAGCTGTCAACTCCGCTCGGCATCATTGCGGCTCGCGCTGAGCAGCTTGGGAATCGGTTAACAGGAGATGAGCGAGCACTCCGTAGTACGCTGGTGATTCAGCAGCAAGCGGCCCGCATGGGACAGATCATTGTTGGAATTTTGTCGCTGGTCCGCAATCAACCTCCGAGTACCAATCGACTATCTCCCAAAGAGATCTGTCATGGTGCGATGGCGCTGGTCGCTCATCGCTTCTTTGAAACAGAGACAGAGCTGCGCTGTGAGGCCCCTGCAGAGTCCGATTTGTCCCTTCTGCGTGGCGATAAGCGACTCCTCGAACAGGCCCTCATTAACCTGTTACTAAACGCCTGTGACGCATGTCCAGAGCATGGTCAAGTGGTGCTGAGCGTCACACTCATCGACAACCAGGCCTGCTTTCGTGTGACGGACAATGGTGCGGGAATCTCCGCTGTAGCTGCTGCGCACGCCACCGAGCCCTTCTTTACCACCAAGCCGATTGGAAAAGGGACAGGTCTTGGCCTGGCCATCACCCAAGAGATCGTGAAGAGCCATCGCGGCAGCCTGCGAATCCACGCGCTGCCAGAGGGCGGAACCTGTGCCGAGATCCTGCTTCCCCAAGCAGAGGAGTCTGTGTCCCATGGCGACTGAAACCAATACGAGAGTTCTGATCGTCGATGATGAGCTAGAGATGGCGAGCACTCTATGTGAAGCGCTAGCTGATCACGGCTTTGATGCGGTGGCTGCGCAATCGGGACGAGTAGCTCTGGCACTCCTTTCCGAACAGAGCTTTGCCGCTCTGGTAACGGATCTGCGGATGCCGGAAATGGATGGACTGGCCCTGATGGCCCAGGCTCATCGCTTGATGCCGGAACGACCGACTCTGATCATGACCGCGCATGGAGCGATCGACAGCGCGATCGAGTCGATTCGCCAAGGTGCCTATCACTACTTGACCAAGCCTTTTCCGGTCGATGAGCTGGTGGTGTTTTTGCGACGAGCCATCGCCGATTCCCAGGTCCGACGGGAAGCAGCGGCACTCCGTACTACGCTGCGTGAACGATTCGGAAGGGACGCGCTGATCGGACACAGTGCTCCCATGCGAGCGCTGTTTGACACCCTGGAGAGACTGTCACTGGCCGATGTGCCCTTGCTACTAGGCGGTGAAACCGGAACCGGAAAGGGACTGTTTGCACGGGTGGTCCACGCCGAGAGTCAACGAGCCAGCGGTCCGTTTGTATCCGTGAACTGCTCGGCACTTCCCGAACACCTGTTGGAAAGTGAACTCTTCGGTCATGAAAAGGGGGCCTTTACCGGAGCTGCTCGGAGTCGAAGGGGGTTGATTGCGCAAGCGGACGGAGGAACCCTGTTTCTCGATGAGATTGGCGACATTACCGCGTCACTGCAAGCCAAACTCCTACACGTTTTGGAAGAAGGAGTGGTACGTCCGGTGGGCTCCGATCGCCCCAGCAAGGTCAATGTCAGAGTGATTGCCGCCACCCATCGCGATCTTCGCAAGCTGGTAAAAGAGGGTGTCTTTCGCGAGGATCTGTACTACCGATTGGATGTAGTCTCGTTACAGCTCCCTCCCTTGCGTCAGCGTCGCGAGGACATTCCTTTTCTCATCCATCACTTCCTGCGCGAACACAAGGTCCGTTATCCACAATCACCCGTTGAGGAAATTTCATCCGAAGCCATGGATCGCCTACTTCACTACGACTGGCCGGGCAACGTTCGCGAGCTGTCACATGCTCTCGAACGTGCCCTCGTTCTCTCAAGAGGTCGAGCCGTGCAGCCGCAGGATCTGCCGGAAGCGCTATCACAGCCCGGTCTTGATCGCCCACCGATCCTGGAAGGAGAAATCCTCCCCATTCGCGTTGTGCAGCGTCGCTACGCAGCCTGGGCGCTGACGCAGTGTGGTGGTCATCGCGGTCGTGCGGCAGAGTGCCTAGGGGTTGATGTGAAGACGCTCTACAACTGGCTCACCTAACCTACAGAGTCGATGCCTAGCAGCGAGATTGCGTCTCTGTCTGTCAAGCAGCGGTGCCAATATGTGATGATCGGAAATCAACGAAATGAGCGTCCCCCGTACTTCCCAAGTGATAGCCTAGAACACGAACCACAGAGCCATGCCGCCCCTCAGGACCAGCGTTGGCTTGTCCATTTCACACTCCTTCGGTGTCTACATGTTGCAGACGTCGTGCCATTTGTATCTTAGCGAGAGAAGCGAAACGGGAGGAGGCTCGGCTGGCAACGGAGGCCAAGGTAGCGTCAACCTATGCGCTGATCGAGCCAACCATCGAGCGCCTTCTTTGGCTGCGCACCAACGACTGACTCCACCACAAGTCCCCCATGGAACAAAGTCATCATCGGGATGGAGTGCGCTTGGAATCGCTCCGCGAGTTGCGGATTTTCATCAACGTTTACCTTGACGACCTTCAATCGACCCTGACGCTCGCGGGCAATCGCTGTAAGCACGGGTGCCACAGCACGACAAGGTCCACACCACGGAGCCCAGAAATCGACCAACACCGGAACAGGAGAGGCTTCCACTTCTGCTCGGAATCGTCGCTCATCGGACTCAATGGGAGCACCCGGTAGTAGCACACGTTTGCAGCGACCGCAGCGAGGCTGATCGCCCATTCGCCTGTGAGGAATCCGATTCACCGCACCACAGTCGGCACATGGCATCTCCACGCTGTCCATGACAAAACCCTCCTATCCATGCAACCTGCTAATCTTCTGGCTGCTGTCAAGTCACTTGCTGTGTCTTGGGAGCGCTGGGACCAATTCTGAGTCTCCTTCTCAACTCCCTTTTTCAAAAACCTCCCTGCATCAGCACGGTGTAGTTGATGGTGCACGATCCTCCTATCGGTGCATTGCAGATCGTGGCACCGCTGGCTTGCGAAAATCCCATGCGGGTGACATTCACGTTGGCACGCAGTCGGTTGGCCGCTGTGACCGTGAGATCGAAGGTCGTGGTCTGGCCAAAATTGCAGCCGTTGGCATTCGTGGTACGGCTGTCCGTGAGGTTTCCGCGATTACATGACACCATCCCGGTGGCGACTAGCTGTTCGGAAGGAATGGACGGAGAGTACACAAACAGATTCCCCTTCCCATCGTTGTCGACCCGTTGTTTCGACATAGAGCCGATGCTCAGCGGTGGTGTGTTGCAGGTGTCTTGCTGAACAGCAGTGGTGGAAACATCGTACATTCCCGACCGTACTTCGTACACGGTGGCCCCGTTACAGACCCCTCCGCCATTGGGAAATGGAGGGTCACAATCAGGACAAGTCGTGCAGCCATATCCTATCGCCAGTGCTGGTACCAGAAGCCAGTTGAGTCCACGCATCCTCAAGTTCCCCTTGCTATTGATCTAGGCACTCGCTGCGAGCACGCTACCTACCGATGAACAAGAGAGCACCTCTGCCTTGCTGACCCCACACCGTGATCTTCAGAGTGCGGCACCACGATGTCTGTAGCCCACGGTGCAGTCGACCGCATCGCAGACCTACCCACTAGGTATGGTGCTAGACTGATATGAGTTTTTATGAATGCTTCTTATCCGCCGTCCTACCTTTACTAGTAATCACGATTCACGGACTGGGGAAGGTGCCTCCGCGAGTCTGTCCATGCGGAGCCGGCCTGCCACACCCATCACTTGGTAGGGCCGTTGACAGACTCCGGTGACGAGTTACACATTAGACGGGGGGAAGTATGAAATCGACGCTGCAAAGCGCTTGTTTGGGGCTCGCCAGTCTGTATGCCTGCCAAGGCTGCGGAGATGGCGGTATTCAGGTCCATCTCGTCTCTACTGTACCGATCGCGTTGGTGGAACCTGCGCGGTTGAAGGTTCAGCTTTGGGGCTATGACACGACCATCGCGGATCAGGATGCCTCGCTGCTACAGGAATACACAGACACACTGCCGAGCATCCCACGGACGTATTCGCTGAGGTACCACGAGTCGTTGGCTGGCAAAATCGCTCCCCAAGCATCTGGGCCTTTCTCGTATTATTTGACCTTCTATGCCGATGGGAACGGCGATGGGGTGGTGGGCCCAGGAGACCTTCGGCAGGACTATTCGGCAGCGCCACCGCGTTTCCAACCCACGATGGGCGGGCTGTCCGGCGACTACTTCATCCAGGTGTGTGAGCCGACATTCCCTGCTCGACCGTGGTGAGTAAAGAGAAGCCATCGCTCAGCTCTTCATGATACCGGCTTCTTGGTGTGCGCACGACATGACCTTCCCTCGATAAAGTGGACAGGTGATCCCAGATCAATGGGAGATAACCGTGCGTTTTTTCGGGCAGTTCGGTTTTGCTGCCGTCCGCTCAATCCAAGCGGCTATCATGCAGGAGGACTGACGCAACCGATGCGTCAGGATTTCCAGAGGGGGATTCACCAATGAGCAGCAAGCGCCCAGGCCTTCACCATGTCATGCGAGGTCTACTCCTTGTAGGGGTGGCTTCGTGTAGTAGCAACCCGGCAGAGACCATGCCAACTCCAACCCCAACGTGCGCCGATGGGATCAAGAACGGCGCAGAAACAGACGTGGACTGTGGCGGCGGCACCTGCTCCAAGTGTGTCGACAAGAAAGCCTGTGTTGCCGCATCGGACTGTGGCGGCGGAGCCTGCACAAACAAGGTCTGCTCTGCGCCCTCCTGCACAGACACGGTGAAAAACGGAGCGGAAACGGACGTGGACTGTGGCGGCGGAACTTGCTCCAAGTGTCCGGACACCAAAGTATGCACGGCCGCTTCGGACTGCACGAGCGGAGTCTGCTCTGCCAAAGTCTGCACGGCGGCAAGCTGTACCGATACGGTGAAAAATGGAGCCGAAACCGATGTGGATTGTGGCGGCACCTGCAATCCGTGCAGCCTTGGCTTAAGCTGCACGGTCGGCGCAGACTGTAGCACCAGCCTGTGCAAGCAGGGGAGCTGCCAGTACGCCACGAGTTGCAAGGATCTCTTGGCGGCAAATCCTACCGCCTCCGATGGAAAGTACACGATCGATCCAGATGCGGCCGGACCGATCGCTCCGCTTCAGGTTCTGTGTGACATGACCACCGATGGCGGAGGCTGGACCTTGGTGGGCAAGGGCCGTGAAGGCTGGAGCTGGGTCGACGCTGGGGAAGGAACCGCCAATGAACTCATGAACAACCCCACCACCAACACGGTGGCGTACCTGGACTCTGCCATCGTAGCGGCGATTGTTGGGAATCCCAACTTCAACGCTTGGAACAGCAGCCTGAAGGTCCATCGCGACAGCGGCTTCAATGACGACTATAAAATTCGTCCCAATGCTGCCACCACATTCAAGTGGAGCCTCTTTTCGGACAATCGCCACGGATGTGGAGGCAATGCCGCGAGCCCACTGAGCGGCTCGGTGAACGTCTCTGCCAGTCCGCTCGGACTTGGTGGATTCAACAGCAGCAATGCAGACCTGAAGGACTTTCAAAACACCGGCAATGACTGTACCCGCATGTTTACGCCACTATGGAACAGCCATGATTGCAAGGGCGGATGGTCTACCGGAGTAAGCTGCACTCCGACGGCCATCGCGGGAATCAACAACTGCTTTATGGCCACCAACGAAGCCCACTGCATCCCGCACGTCCGTGTCTGGGTACGGGACTAGAGGAACGGCTCAAGGAAGAGGAAGCCGTTCTGCCGCAGCGGTTGACCTGCGTTTAGGGCCTTTCGAACAGCGAATACACCGCGTAGAGCTCGTCGATGCGAACGGACAGTGGCGGCTTATCAAAGCCGAGCGCGGTGGCGTACTGACGGGCAATCTCGGTGTCGTTGCGCTCGAAGTCCCGCACGATGAAACCGGCGGCTTGCCAGTCGGCGCGGGTCCACGGGTTGCGGCAGTCGCTGTCGGGATCGTAGACCGCCGGGTTGGGACTAGGACAGACGTTGTAGACAAGCAGCCGTCCACCCGGTCGCAGCGTAGCCAGCAAGCTCCGCAGGTAGTCGGCATCGGGCAGACCCAAATTGATCAGGCTTTCGGGCGGCACATCGCTGGTCGGATGGATGTAGCCCCGCTTGAGGACATTTTTGGCCAGCACAAACTCGTAACCGCTGCCGACCTGAGCCCGCACCGCCGGATCAGCGGGAAAGTTCCCGTACAGAAACGTCACGCGGCCACTGACATCACGGCCCGGAAGCCGCACCGAACCTTGATCCCCAACGTGGGAATACAGCGCACGCAGCTTCGGCGAGGACGAAATCCCGACCGCATCGAGTCCGGCGCTCGCCATCAGCTTGAGCGGGCCGATGGCACCGGCGTACAAATCCAGGCTGCGTTTACCGACGAGCTTGGCAAGCTGTCCATCCGCGACGATGTCGATTAGTCGAGCGTGAAACAGCGGCGATCCGAGGCTACCGACGTAATAGCCCGCTTCATCGACTGTCTCAACGGAGGTACCAGCCAGGGCCGACTGTTGGTTGCGTACCTCGGCTTCGGTGAAATAGGCGCGACGATCGCTGGATCGATACAGCCGTCGCGGAGAAATCGGCACAAGCTGCGCCACCGACGCAGTGTATTCGACCGCCCAGCGCGTCCGGAGCAGCGGTGGCAGCGCCGCAGCCTCAGTGGTGAGCTTGGCCACGGTCGCTCCGATCGTCTCGGGACCGGCCACGCCCGGCGATGACAAGGGCGGCCCGCTCTGACACGCCACAAGCGACAAGGCCAAGCCGCTCGCGATCCCTGCGCTTCTCTTCGAGAAAATCATCTGTAGAAACCCTTGCATCCGTGTTTCAAAGCCGATGGTCACTCGTCAATCTACCACCTGACTTTGCCATGTTATAAGGGCCGCCATATGCCTCGTAAGGACAATAAGACGTCGTGGGCGAGCACGGCGCGGACCAAGCAGATCATCGCCGACCTCTTTGTGCATCCGCCGGTGAGCCATGCCGATCTGCAACAGCGGCTCGGCGTGGCCAGCGCACTGGACGCACGCAAATACCTGCTCGATCGCATGAGGAGCGGCCAAGTCGAGTCGACCGATGTCGAGTTGTACGGCGACCTGTTTCACATCCTGGGACTGGGCGGCGAGGCCGAATCGCTGCTCGGGCTGGTGGGTGATGCCGCGCTCGATCTGCGGACCCGCTCTTGTGCGATGGGCATCTTGCTGTCGGAGGACGCCAGCTTTGCGCCACGACTGCAAGAGCAGCTTACGCCCGAGGAGATGCTGCAAATCATCGCCCAGCCTCTGTCCGACGCGCTGATCCGCATTGAGTCCGATCCGGCCGAGGGTGAAGGGCTCGCGACAATGCTCAGCGCGATTCCTGGCGACATGATGATGCTCCTATTCGACGAGCTAGACCGCTGGCGGATCGGCGCTGGGATCGCGGCCAGCGTTGCGTACGAAGCACTGCTGCGGAACAAATCGTTGCCGATGCTGTTGCCCAAAATCGTCGAGACGCTGCTTTTGCAAGGCGATGAGGACGCGGTGACGCTGCTCGAGTCGGTCCGCGCCGAGGTCACGGAGCGCACGCAGCAGCGATTGATCCAGGGCGCGCTGCTCCGACTTCGCACGAGGCTGCTCGACGATCACAAGACCAAGTCGACGGCGGCGGTGGGATTTGTGTCGGGCTGCGACACGCTCGGTTGTTATGTGATTGTGGCGCGACGCGAAAACCCCGACCAGACGACAACGCTGGCGGTCGTGTGTCTTCATGTCAGCGGCGAGGTTCGCTCCGGTTACGTGCTGACCGGCCAGTCTTCCGAACGCGCTCAGAGCCTCTGCCAGGAGGTTGCCAGCGAGAGTGGAACGCGCTTTATTGAGGCACCGATTGCCAAGCTGATGCCGCTCGTCGAAAACGCGGCAGAAAAGACCTTGCTGGGCGGGCGACAAGTTCCCGTCGAAGCGCTGACCGCACTGCGCTTTCTGTCTCGCTTTGCGTCGGAACCACTCCATCTTCCAGAGGCGGCCGGACGACTGACCCTGACCGCACTGCGAGCGCTGCTGTCGCGACCCGAGTTTGGTGATGGTTGGCGTTTTACCCAGAGCGAACTCGACAAAGCCCCAGCGCCCAAAGCCGCCCCACGGACCCGGCGAGCGAACAAAACGGATGCTGCCCCAGCGACGAAACCGGTACCACGGTGGCAGCTCATGGCAATCGCGCTTTCGCACAATCCAGCCACCAAGCAGCGGATCAGCAGCATGGCCCGTCACATGGCCCGCTACTACGTGATCGCGGGTGAGCCAGAGCCCGCCAAGCTGTGTCTGCTCGCGGCTGCCGACGTCGAGAAAGACTTTGCGCACAGCCGCCTGGTGCAGATTTTGGCGCAGCATACGATCGAGTGGCTCGGCGGACTGGCCGATGGGGCACTCCACCACGCGCAGTCTGGTCAAGGCTCGTCACTGATCAGCGCAGACCGGCTGTCTTGGCGACAGCAGTTAAAGAGCCGCTTTTTTGCCGGTGTGGAAAAACCGACCTCGCACGACCTGCTGGCGCTCGATTATGCGGACGAGGCGCTACAGACCATCGTGGCCACGCTGTCCTGCGCACCATCGGAAGAGTGGCCGCGCTTCGAGCTTCAACAGCAGACCGCGTTCGAGCTCGCGGTCGCGTTCCGGGATCAGCTCATCCGGCAACGCGGCCCCAGCCTATCGCGCCTGCTCACTCAGTCGTCACGGCTCGTTGAGCAGACCATGAAGGTGTCGCGCTCGCTGGCAGGGCTCTTGTCATCAGCGGTGCTGACCCGACTTGCAGGCTTTGCGGGCGAGGTGTGCAGCACTTGCAAGGTCGACTGCCTCAACCACATCCACTCCAACGTCAGCCGCGAGTTCTTCTCCCTCGACCACCCTGGCCGCAAGTAAACTACTACTGGCTTTGCGAACCACGGGGGGGAATCCATGCGGACACTTTTCACAACGTGCCTTGGCCTTGGACTTGTCGCGATGACATCCTCATCGGCACTGGCTGTCGGTGAGTCGGTAGGTGGCTTTCCAAACTGGCGTGAGCGCACGCTGCACGAGTTTATGAACCGCTCCCGCGTCGATCCGGCGGCGGATCTAGCGGCCTGTCCAGCGGCAAACTGTTTGGAAAAAGCCTGTTACAAGCCGATTGCGCCGCTCTACTTCGACCTAAACCTGGGACGGGCGGCCCGCTTTCACTCGGACGAGATGAAACAGCAGGGCTACTTCGCCCACGACTCGAAGTGCCAGGTCGTCAGCAACATCTCGTCGATTTATCCCACGTCCTGTAAGGGCGCGGCAAGCTGTGCCTGCACGGCCGGCACTGCCACGGCCTGGAACGCCCGCGTGGCCTTGTTTGGCACCAACACCAGTGGTGAGATCATCGCCTCACCAAGCGATCCCAAGTCGGCCTATTACCTGTGGCTGTACGAGCCGACCACGGTGTCGACCTGCGGCTACAACTCGCAGAACGGCCACCGCTACAACATCCTCCAGGCCGGCCCATCGGTGGGAACCGGGGTCACCGATGCCGGAGCGTCCGTGGGTGACTTCGGCGGCGCGGCAGCAGGCAGCTACAAGATCCCGTCCGGTTCGCACTATCCCCAGAGCGGGGCCAGCATCGACATGTGGGCGAACTGGAAGGACGCCGCCGCCCCAAGCCAAGCGCTCGTCAACGTCGAAGGCACCTGCACGGCGATGACCATGAAGTTTGGCACCGCCCAAAGTGGCGCATATTCGACCACCCTCGCGGGACTCGGCACCACCTGCAAGCGCTACCGCTTCGAGTTCAAGGACAGCACCGGCACCGCCGTCATGTTTCCCCAAACGGGTGCCTATTACGTCGGAACGGGCTGCGCAACGGATGGCTCGGACTTTTCGACCAGCCCGCCACCGAGCTGCGGCTGTACTCCGAGCTGCGGCGGCAAGCAGTGCGGCGACGACGGCTGTGGCAGCGTCTGTGGAACTTGCGACGCCACCGCGACCTGCACCGCCAACCAGTGTGTGCCAAACTCGACCGGCGGCACCACGGACGGCGGCACAACGGACGGCAGCACCAATCCCGATCCGATCGATGTCACCGCCACCGGCTGTAGCTGCAACGTCGGTCAGTCCACCGGCCCGGCCGCCGCCCAGCTCGCCACCGCCGCCATGCTACTCGGACTCGCACTGCTTCGCCGCGCCCGCAAAAACCCGGTGTAACATCGCAAGCTATCCATCATGCGCATTGATCTTGAGGTAGGAAGTCGAGGGGGGACCGACTCAGCTCGTCGTTTCAGCTTCGACCTCCCCTGCATCCGAGTGGGCCGTGGCGAAGACTGTGAGCTTTCGGTGCCCACCGACTTGCTACTGAGCCGACGACAGTGCTCGCTCGAATGGCACGTTGGCACGCTGTTTCTGTTTCCCCTGCGTGGCCAAAGCGACACCATCCTAAACTCAAGTCGGGTGTCCAGACCGCTGCCGCTGTCCTCGGGCGACATCATCGAAGTGGGGGGCCAGGTCGTAAAAGTCCTGTTCCAGCAGCCCGAGCTGTCCTATCCAAGTGGGGCCGAGCGCCGTCTGACGCTGCGAGTGACTGAGCCAGGCGGTAGTCCGCACACCGTCGACTGCACCCACTCAGCGCTACGACTGTGTCAAGGCACCGCCAGCGATATCTACATCGGCGAAGCGAAGCCAAGTCGGCTGCTCGTTTCCGATCCGGTCGAGGCGGTGATCTTCTGGTCGGCGGCGGGCATGCCTCATCTGCTGGTGCACAAGTATTCGGCACCGATCGAGCGCAATGGCGAGCCGGTGGTGAGCTGTACGGTGCTGACGGAAGGCGACCTGCTCACGCTCGGGGGTGCCCAGATCGAGGTGCGCGAGATCATAAGCCCCGCCGAGCCGCCACCACCACCGCTGGGACTGCTCATTTTCGACGGTGATGCCCCGCCCAGGTGGCAGTGGTTTCCACGCAGCCGCGTCGAGGTGGGTGCAGCCAAGGGCTCGGACATCGTGCTCGCTGACACGCACCTGCCATCGCTTTGCTTTGCCATCGAACGACGGGGCAAAAAGCCGACGCTGATTCCGACCTCGGCGCAGCACAACCTGTACGTAAACTATCTGCGACTGACCGCCCCCATCGAGCTACTCGACGGGGACCGCATTTCCTTTGGCGAGCTGCTGCTGCACGTCGATCTCAAGACGCCACCGCCCGCCAAAGCCCAGCAGGGCGAGCGCCGGATCGTGCTCACGATGACCGAGTCGAGCGAGGCCGACAACGATCCCAACGAGCCACGCGAGGTCTTCCTAAAAGGCGAGTCCGTCCGCCTCGGCACCACCCCCCAGAGCGAGGTCGACTGGCCCACAAACGACGAGCTACTCATCGACATGACCGTGCTGTGGCACCCAAATGGCACGCCCTTCCTCCATGTCGGGATGTGGTCCGCCGAGGTCACTCTCAACGGTCAGAAGCTGCGCCGCTGCACCCTTGCCCCACTACAGATCGGTGCCACCATCGAAGCCGCCGGTACCACCGCTGTCCTCCGCGAGATCGTCCCCCGTCCACTCGCCCAACCTGCCCAATAAGGGTCCGCCCTATCCCCGGCCCCCCTCAACCACCACAAAACATACCCCGGCCCTATCCCTGATTTGCCGTGCCATCTCTGGGTGGTACTTGGGGTATACAGCTCGTCGTGAACTCTCCATTGGATTCTGCGCCGCCACCGCGCACGCTGGCCTCGCTGGTGGTGGTGTACTTGACGGTGTTTCTGGATCTGCTTGGCTTTGGGCTGATCCTGCCGCTGCTGCCGTTTTACGCGATGCGCTTCGGGGCGCACGGCAAACAAATTGGCCTGCTCTTCGCGTGCTTTTCGATCGCCCAGCTCATCGGAGCGCCGATCCTGGGCCGCTTGTCCGATCGCGTCGGTCGTCGTCCGGTGCTGATCGTGTGCCTACTCGGTTCGACGCTGTCGCTGCTGGCGACCGGGCTGACCGACACCTTATATACGCTGATGGCGGCCCGCGCCTTTGCCGGACTCTTTGGCGGCAGCATCGCCACCGCGCAAGCCTATGTGGCCGACGTCACGCTGCCCACCGAGCGGACCAAGTACATGGGTCTTGTCGGGGCCTCGATCGGGATGGGGTTTGTGTTTGGTCCGTTTGTCGGGGCTGAGCTATCACGCTGGGGCTTTTCAACGGCCGCCTTTGTCGCCGCCGCGCTGTCCGCCGCCAACCTGCTACTCGCGCTGTTTGCCCTGCGTGAGTCGCTGCCACCGAGCGCTCGTGGCAAGAGTCAACGGGTGCCGCTGTCGGTGGCGTCGCTCAAGGCCGCGCTGTCCCGTCCGGTGGTCGGCCCGCTGCTGCTGATTACGATGCTGTCAACGCTGGCGTTTGTGGCCATGGAGTCCACCTTCGCCCTGTTTGCCAAGCAGCGTTACGGCTTTTCCGAACAGACCATGGGCCGGTTGTTTGCGGCGATTGGGGTCGTCATCGCCATCGTGCAAGGCGGCTTCATCGGACCACTGGCGAAACGGTTTGGCGAGATCACGATTGGCACCGCCGGTTTTGTGATCCTGACGATAGGCTTCTTCGCGATTCCTTGGATGCCAAGCCGTGGGCTGACGATGGCCGCGCTGCTGCTGGTCGCGATTGGCCAAGGACTGCTCGCTCCGAGCCTATCGACGCTGCTGTCCCGAGCGGCCTCTGCCACTGAGCAAGGTGGGACGCTCGGCTTCAGTCAATCGCTTAGCTCGATGTCTCGCGCCATCGGACCGATCCTCGCCGGAGCCCTGTTTGACTGGTTCCCACCGCTGCCCTACGCCATGGCCGCCGTCATCACCGCCGCGATGGCCGTCTTTTTGTCGAGGCAGCGCTAGACGTGTTCGCGGGTGCGGTCAAAGACGATGCTCGGCCACTTGTCGATGGTGTGGTTGAGTCGCCAGTCGTTTTCGGCCAAGTAGGTGAGGTTCCCGTCGATGTCGATCGCCAGGTTCAAGCTCGCTTTGCTGCGGAACTCTTCGAGCTTCTTTTTGTCGTCACAGCGAACCCAGCGTGCGGCGCCGTATTCGACCGGCTCGTAGGTTGCTTCGACACCGTACTCATCGCCGAGCCGCGCAATCGTCACTTCAAACTGGAGCACCCCGACCGCGCCCAAGATGTAGTCGTTGTTGCGAATCGGTCGGAATAGCTGCACCGCGCCCTCTTCCGCCAGATGCAGCAGTCCTTTTTCGAGCTGCTTGCTCTTCATCGGATTGAGCAGCCGCACGCGACGAAAGTGTTCGGGTGCAAAGTTGGGAACCCCCACAAACTTGAGCGGCTCTTTGTCGCTCATGGTGTCGCCGATTTTGATGGTGCCGTGGTTGTGAATGCCGATCACGTCGCCGGGATAGGCCTCCTCCACGCCGGTGCGATCCTGGGCCATGAAGATGGTCGCGTTTTGGATCTGCACTTCCTTGGCAATGCGGTGGTGACGGACCTTCATGCCACGGGTGAACTTGCCCGAACAAATCCGCATAAAGGCGATGCGGTCACGGTGCTGCGGGTCCATGTTCGCTTGAATCTTGAACACCACCCCCGAAAACGGCGTCTCGTAGGGAGACACCAGCCGGGTCGTCGAAGCCCGAGGCCGAGGTGCCGGCGCAAACTCGAGCAGCGCATCGAGTAGCTCGGCAATTCCGAAGTTGTTCACCGCGCTCCCGAAGAACACCGGTGTCATCTTGCCTGCCAGGTACGCCTCTTTATCAAACGGCGTCCCCGCACCTTGGAGTAACTCCAAATCGGTCCGCAGATCTCCGACCTGCGAGCCGAGCACTGCATCGAGCGCCGGATCGCTCGCATCGTGATAGACGACCGCATCCTGGACTCGCTCTGAGCCGGTTCCCGAAAACAGCCGCAGCTCGTTTCGAAACAGATTGAAGGTGCCCCGAAAGCGCTTGCCCATGCCAATCGGCCAGGTCATCGGCGCACACTGGATCTTCAGGCTCGACTCGATGTCCGACAACAGATCAAACGGCTCGCGGCCCTCGCGGTCGAGCTTGTTGATAAACGTGATGATCGGCGTGTCGCGGAGGCGGCAGACCTCCATCAGCTTGCGGGTCTGGGTCTCGACACCCTTGGCGCTATCGATCACCATCAGCGCCGAATCGACAGCGGTGAGCACGCGATAGGTGTCTTCGGAAAAGTCCTGGTGACCCGGCGTATCGAGGAGGTTTACCTCGATATCCTGGTAATTGAACTTCATCACCGACGAGCTGACCGAGATTCCACGCTCCCGTTCGATCGCCAAAAAGTCGCTGCGCGCATGACGAGCGGCCTTGCGGGCTTTGACGGCCCCGGCCATCTGAATGGCCCCACCGAACAGCAGCAGCTTTTCGGTCAGCGTTGTTTTGCCAGCGTCCGGGTGACTGATGATGGCAAACGTCCGCCGACGGTCGACTTCACGCGCAATCTCTTTGGCGAGCAGGCTTTCTGGTTCCACGGCTCGGGTTAGTTACGGCAAGCCGACGGAAAGGTCCACGGAAATCGCTCGGCACCGCAAAGCCGGTTCACACGCGGTGGCGGGACGACTACCATGACCGTCCATGGACACGCCCGACCACTTTGACAGTTTTGCGGAGTTTTATCCCTTCTACCTTTCGCAGCATGAAAATCAGACCTGCCGCAGGCTGCATTTTATCGGCAGCTCGATCGGACTGGTCTTGGGAGTCTCTGCGATCGTAAGTCGTAAACCGTCGCGACTGCTCGCCGGACTCGCCGTGGGATACGGCTTTGCGTGGGTCGGTCACTTTTTCTTCGAGAAGAATCGTCCAGCGACGTTCAAGTTCCCGCTCTACAGCTTCATGGGCGACTGGGTGATGTGGAAAGACATCGCCACCGGCAAGATTCCGTTCTGATTTCGATCTACCGGACCGTGCTAACGCACCGATCGGTACCAGCGTGCAAAAGTCCGCGCCTCTTCGCGAGGAAAGAAAGCCCGCAGCGGAACCTGTCGGTGGTACGTTCGGAAGGCCTGGGTGAATGACTCGGGATCTTGGTCAAACCAGGTTGCGGCCAGCTCCGAGCCTTGTAGGAGTCGTTCAAAGCGGAGCCTGGCCACCAGCAAAGCGGTCATTCGGAGCCCATCGGGGTCTACGTTACAGAGTACCTTCCGCAGCTCTTGAGAGATCTCGGGTCGACTGGCTGCGATGTGCAGCGCTGTCACTGGATCCTCATCGCGCAAGACCTCGGCCAGGAGCTTCTCACAGAGCGTATGCTGGCGTGCGATAGTCATGGCGAGGGAGTCATCCGAGCGTGTCGGAGAAGTGCAAGTCGAGCACGGGCCAGCTCGGCCCGAATGAGGGGCACGTCTGCGGGTCCGACCGTTCCCTCCATCCGTTCGAGTGTGATTCCGCGTAGACCGGTGCAGTGCGGCAACACCTCATCCAGCAATTCCCATACAGACTCTGGCACCGCATCATCATGGCTATCGAGCCGCAGAGAACGCCCGGAGCGAAGCCAGCTCGCATCGCTGTGCGTGCCTCCGGAAATGTGCAGTTCGATGACGCGGGATAAGTCAATGCGGCGCAGGTATTCCTGAGCCGAAAATCCCACATTTTGTGCCATCGTAAACACGTTGTGCAGATCGAGCAGCAGATGCATTCCGGAACCCCGCAGCGCTCGCGTCAAAAAGGCTGGCTCATCGAGCGGATCACCGAGGGTGAAGTAAAATACGCTGTTCTCGACCCCGACCAGCGGAATGATCTGCTGAAGCCTGCGCAGCCGTCGATGCAACCGATCCGCCGCAGCCGGAGTCTGCCAGACCGGAAGAGGGAGGGTGACGGCCTGTCCTCCGGGTGCGCTGATGCCCAGGTGATCGGTGTACCAAGCGAAGCGTAGCTTTTGATGGTCTTCGGCAAGCCGGAGTAGCCAGCGCGACCGTCGAGCAGCGTCTCTTCTATCTGCCCCACTCAGAGACAGTCCCACTCCGTGTCCGACCACCGGCTTACCAGTCTGCTTCACCAGTCGTTGCAAGCGCTGGTGGAATCCGTTGTCCACCAGCCTGCCCGATTCATCCTCCCACCACAGCGTCTCAGGAGAAACCTCGAAGTAGTCGACCTCGCAGCGGCACACCTCGTCCAGTAGATCGAGGAATGCAGACTCTGGTTGCAGAGTCAGACCGACTCCGATCAAAACGACTCCCCTTTGGTGAAAAAGTGAAGGAAGCGTCGACTCTTGACGGGAACATGACCCATTCCGCAGGCCACCATCATGTTGCGCGGCTCGCCTTCAATGGTGGTTCCACAGCCGCCGGACACAGCCCACTTGCTCCCAGGAACGCGGGCCTGCTTCAGTTCACGCGTGGCACTTTGCCCGAGCATGGCGAGCAGCGACTTGGTGCGTTCCGGGTTGGTTCCCATCGCGAACGATGCGATGAGCGCAGCCGCTTGATCGATTTCGTCAGCGGTGAGCGTGCCATCGTGATTCTGTCCGAGCTTGAGATCAACGCTGGCTGGGACACCTGCCGCGAGATGAGCCCGCTGCTGGGACGCTCTCTGCGCCAAGACTTCACGATTCGGCATGACCGCATCAGCAACTAGCTGAGCCAGCCGAGCAATTCGCGAATCGACGGCCCGACTCTCGATTCGTTCTTTGGCCTGATACCGTCGCTGCCAGCGCTCGCCTTCCTTCTCTTTGCTCTTTGGCGGAAGCTCTGCATCCAGCTCGGAGTCCTTGAAGGATCCCATCCCTCGATCGGGTGAGAGCTTTGCGTCAAGCCGCTGGACTCGCGCTGGCACCGCATCTGTCTCGATCAGAACCATCAGTGGCTCGCTGTCTCCTGCGGAAGGAACCAGCCGCTGAAGCTGCGCCATGCTCGCACAGATGACTTCGCACAGAGCCAGGGGTGCCATCTGTTCCGGACTCCCGTGATTGAGAAGCTCTCCAAAGTCCCGTCCCCGGTAATACTTCATGCCATCGTCCGCAGGAATCACCAGCACCAACAGGGGCTTCCCGGCCCGCTGCGCCCGACGATATCCCTGCGACAACACCGTCAGCTCGCTGGCTACGTCGATCGTTGGCGAATTCGCCGCGAAAGCGGAAGTAAGCCACGCTGGCCATGAGGCCATCACCGCGGTACGGACTGCTGTATCCAGAAATTTGCGACGGTTCATCGGCCTTCTCCTTCTTCCCCAACCTGCGTGGAAGCGACCTGCTCCGCGAACGCTTCCTTGGGCACAAAGAGCTGCTCGCGATCGTGAAGTGAGTCTGCGCTGGCAGAGATTCCGAGCCGCTTCACGGGCTTGCTGCTCCCCTCACCGCGCAACACAAGCTCGATGCCTTGTAACGACCAGCGACCGACTTCGGGAGTCGGAGTCGCAGACCCCGCAGAACGATCATCGATCACATAGCCCCCCACCGCATCCAAGATGAGCGTCCGATCGCCGCTCGCATAGACGCCCACCAGTGCGGCTTGCTCCGGCGTCACCACATCGGCTTCGACCACTGTGGGTCCATCGCCAACCTGTGTGCGTGCGGTCAGTACAGCACGTACCGCCGGACTCCACAGATACGCCCACGAGCCAATCATGGTCAGGGTGGGCTTGGCGACCGCTACGTCAGGAAGCGCTTGCGCAACCTCTGGTACCGCAAAGGTTTCGCTACAAGCGCCGAGCAGCAAGGCCAAGGCGGCGATCGCTCTTCGTTTCATCGGGCCCTCCATCGCGAGCTAGGTCTGTCCGCTGCTGTAGACGCCAGAACGAGGAGAAAGTTCTCGGCCAGTGCAAAGAAATCTCGCGAAACCCACAGCACAGATGAAGGAAGACCCCGGACTGTGGCATAAAGGCGCAAAGAGGAACCCTAAACCATGGCTACGCTGAAAGAACGGATTGACAGTGATCTCAAAGACTCGATGCGAAAGCGAACCGAGTTGAAGACTAGCGTCCTGCGCATGCTAAAGAGCGCCATCATGTACAAGGAAGTCGAGCCCGGCGGGCAGCCGCTCGATGACACCGGAGTGATGAACGTCATCTCGACAATGGTCAAGCAGCGCCGTGACTCCGTGGAGCAGTACACTGTGGCGGCTCGACCAGAGCTTGCCGAAAAAGAGCTGAACGAAATCGCAATCCTTCAAGATTATTTGCCGCAACAACTGAGCGCGAGCGAACTCTCGGCAGAGGTTGGCAAGCTGATCGTCGAAGCAGGTGCCAAGAGCGCAAAGGATCTGGGTTCGGTGATGAAGCTGGCGACTTTGCGCCTGAAGGGGCGCGCCGAAGGAAAAGCAATCAGCGACGAAGTCAAGGGGCAGCTTAGCAAGCTATAGCCGATGGTTAGTTGACCACTCCCAAGCAGTCCGCCAGCTCGAACAGTAGGTACTCCAAAATGTGCTCTTGGGGAAGCATCGAACCAAGCGGACAGTAGGTGGGAAACGGCTTGGCGCTGGCTCGCTCGCGGGTGTGATAGGAACTAAACAGCACCCGGCCGCAGCCCGCTTGCGGTGGATACTCAAACGCGAGCGTGAGCGGACGCTCTTTGCCACCCGACACTCCTTTCAAGTAGACAGAGGACGGGAAGCGCTGCGGATCTTGGGCCGTCTGCGCGATCTGGACCCAGCCCGGCAGTAGCTCACTGATGGGCACCTTCGAGGCATCCACTGGCGATGGCAGTCGACTCAAAAAGTCGCGCAGCCCGGCTGCCTGAGGAGTCACCGCTGCCGTGATCGGATCACCCAGTCCTCCGCTCGCCACAGCGCTGTGAAAACCATGAGGACTTGTCACCGAACAGTCTTTGTCATCCTCGAAACAGACAAACGGTGCTAGCTCGGGAAGCTGCTGGACAAAATCATACGACCAGTCCGTGGCATACAGTCGACCTCCTTTGCTCAGAAACTCCACCAGATTGCTGCGCACCGCAGGGTTACTCAACAGACCTTGCGAATACGCGATTCCCGAGCAGTTTAGGAATACCATTTGATAACCAAGGAGTCGTGCTCGGTCAGTCAGCAGCGTCGGTAGGAGAGGCTGTCCAGGCAACGATTCCGAACCAGGTTTCTGATTGTTATACAAGTGCACAGCCGCTGGTTTGTCTGGTGTCTGGAACTCGGTACCATCCACTCCAATCTGGCGCAGTACACACTCAATCGCATCGTGATCCCCGGTGGCAACGGCCAGCTTCGGAAGGTCTCCTTCGGTACGATTGCGGGGCAAGCGAGTCTGTTCCGCAGCAAGCTCGGTGGTTTCACAGGAGGGAACGCGGACCTTGACCATCCGACGGAAGCGACCCTTCTGAACCACCACCGGAATGGCATCGCCAGACGGCACCCCACGCAGCTCGAACCGCCCATCGAGCCCGGTATAGGAAAAGGTCACCGCCCGACCGCGAATCGGATCACGACATAGCTCGCAGGACAGCTCGGAGGGCAGCGGGGTCAGTTGTCCGGACTCAGGCACGTAGACGACGGCTCTGCTGAGCGGATCGACTCCGTTTGGAACCGTCACCTTGCCTCGTAAGCGGGTCTCTTTGCCACTCCCACAACGCGCAATCGAACAACCCAGACCTTGACAGGGAGTCTCCGGAATCCGAGGAGGATCGCCGCTCGATTCGACCTGCGCACAGCCGATCAGCAGCACTCCTACCGCCAGACCAACCAGTGCCACCGCAGCAAGGCCTGAGCCCACCACCGCACCCGAAAGGGTCAGGAGTCCGGCTCGCTTCACAGGTGATACTCCACGGTGTAGCTCACCTTCTCTGGCATCGGAGAGCTACAGGTCTTTTCAACCACGAAGTAGATATCCGATCCACCCGAGTATGCACCGCCACCCGTGCTCATGTTGACGCTACCGGAGCCGTTCACATCCAAGGTATCGGTTCGTTTGTTGGTCACTATCGTCAGCCGATAACACGACATCGCACTGCCACCGCTCGTGGAAAAAGTCACCGCGATGTCGTTGGTGCAGAAGGTTCCGCCGGTCGCTCGTACGACCCAGTAATCGGGGGCCGCACCAACGGTGCCACTAAATCCGACAACTGGAGGATTCTTATGTTCACGGAGATCAGAGGGCACCGCCGATCCGAACGTGTCGCGGCTTGCGGTGTCAAAGCAGTCTTTGCTACCCCGACTCGATGCGGTCGATTGGGTATGTCCTGGAGGCGTGACATCCAGGACTTCGCAGCCGTTTGTCGCATTGACATCGACATCGTAGTTCTCTCCACGGCAGCTCATTCCGCATTTCTTGGGAGTGGTGGTCGCATCACAATACACATCGTTGGTCGATAGGCCCTGCCCCGGACAGACATTGCCACAGGCACCGCAGTTGTTGATGGTATCGAGCGTGCTACAGCTACCACCGCAACAGCCGGTTCCCATCCCACAGGTCTTTCCACACGCACCGCAATCGGTAGCAGTGTTTAGCTTTTTGCAACCTCCGCCACAGCAGTCTTCGTCCGCAGCGCATGCGTTCCCGCAGCTCGCGCAGTGGGCCTTGGTTCCCAGCGCATCTGCCGCCAGCGCCAGCGTGCAACCGGGCGGGTCCATGTCACCACAGCGCTTAAACTGCGGAACGGTTGCGGCGCAGCGATCGTAACGGCCTCCGGCCAGGCAGGCTCTCTGTCCGATGCACTGACCCGCCGAATTCTTACGCGCACACGTCTGGGGAAGGGCAACCCGATCACAGTATCCGCCCAAGGAATCGAGACACAGCTTGGTCTTGGGAACGCACAGCTTGCGCGCTTTGCCACCGTCGGTGACGGCCTGGCATTCATAGTCTGAGGGACAGACTCCAGCCGATAGCGAACAGTCCAAATGACAGGCCGGAGCAATGTCGCCCGGTGCCTGCAAACAGCGCTCTGCCATCACCCCACACTCTGCATCTTTTTCGCAGCTTGCGCAGTGATTCGCACTGGGAGGAACGCACAGTCCAGCCGGATCGCCAGCACGCTCGGGCTGACAGGTGACCGAACCGGGCAACAGATCACAATCCGCTTGTGACTTACAGCGCCCGACGCAAATCGAGCTACCGGAAGACCCGACTTTGCGACAGGCCCCGCTCATGCACTCTGTATCGCCCATACAACTGGAACCGATCGGCTTGCCCAAGTCTTCGAGCATGCGCAGATCGAGTGGCGGACTCGACAAGTCCGCTGGTGGTATGGCCAAATCCATCGGTTCAACCGGCGGTTCTGCCAGGTCCATCACCGCGTTTGAGTCTGGACCCGGCACCACTTTGCTCGAACAGCCGAGCACCAGCACCACCAAAAGAGTGCTCCACACGGAACTGCGGAGTCGGTTTTCACGACGCGGATGCAGGATCACTTGAGACCTCATTCGGTACATGCCTCACCTCTTTCTGCGGGCATCCTATCGCTGGCGCGCAGATGTCAACAGCGGAATCCAACGTCACCGCAGACAATCCGCCAAGGACGGTAGCTGGCCCTTGACCCAGCGCGCTTTTGTACCGAGATTACCTAACAAAGAAAGAGAGCGTTTCATGGACATTCGCATTGCCCTGCGTGGAAAAAAGAAAGTCTCTGCTCACTTCGATCAGTTTGAGATCATCAGCGATCAGCCCGAGAGCAGCGGCGGCGAAGGCTCTGCTCCATCTCCGTTTGATTACTTCTTGGCATCGATTGGTACCTGCGCGGGGTTCTTTGTGCAGAGCTTCTGCCAGGCCCGCCACATTCCCACCGATGGCATCGAGATCATCCAGACCATGGTCCGAGATGAACAGACTCACTTGGTATCGAGCATTCACTTGGCAATTCGCCTGCCCGCTTCATTTCCCGAGAAATACCGCGCTGGCGTCATCACGGCGGTCAATGCCTGCTCGGTCAAGAAGCACCTGGTACAGCCTCCCCAGGTCACGGTCGAGACGACGATCGCCGCGTCCTGACACGTCTTCCCTCCGCTGCGAGTTTGTCGACGCCCCTGCGCACCACGATTGTGTTTGCGGAATCGAATGTGTTACGCCGACCGCGTCACCCGGAAACCACAGCGGAGGTTGTCATGCGTACCCAGGTTCCTCACCAGCACTCGGCTCTCTTGGCCGTCGGATTGTCTTCTTGGCTGATCGCCTGCGGAGGTATCGAATCACCACCGGCCTCTCAAGAGCATGCGCTACGGAGCGCGCCGGATCCGAAAAACACTGTCACCATCCACGTTCACGGCTGGAACTTGAGCGGCTCCTCCAAGACCGGCACGGTCGGTGATGATCGCGGTGGTGGATCGACGGTGGACGGCATTCGACGATTTACCGGAATGCCTCATGGCAGCACCAGTCCCACCGCGACCGATCAGATCATTGGCACCGAATACTACGGCAAGATCCTCCCTTCCTATTACAGCGCCGCCGACATCGCCGAAGTGGACGCACTCAGCGGAGTCCCGCGCTACGCCGCGATTGTTGGCAAGTACGCTCGCTACGTCATGCAGCGCTCGGGTGCAGAAGGAGTGAACCTGACCTGTCACTCGATGGGCTGCCTGATCTCGCACTACATCATCGAAAACGATGTCGAAAAGTTAGCCAGTGAGGGCAAGCTCCGGCGCTGGGTTTCGTTCGCGGGTGTCGTCGGTGGTGCCAAGCTCGCGGATCTCGATCGCGGCAAGTGGCTTGATCCGTTGGCCAAGTTGCTCGGCTACGATCTCATCGATGTCGAGCACATGAGCTATGACTGGGTCACGGACAAGGTGACCATCTACGATCACAAGCGTCGAGATGGAAACAACCCATACTTTGGCAACATCTTGGTCCATCATATTTTGGCTACGAATCCCAAGATCGACACCGCACTATCGATTCCGCTCCTCGATCTGCTGGGCTCTGCCAATGCTCCCAACGATGGCATCGTGCTGGATGACGAGATGTATCTACACGAGCAGCAGCCCTCTGCGCGCTGGACGACCCCATCAGGAACCCAGCTCCCGACTTCACAGAGTCACCACTTTGCAAATCACTTTAACATCACCGAACAGGTCTCTGCCCAAGCGCTCGCATCGGCGGCACTGACCGGTTCGCGCAGAGTCCAAGTAAAGCTCAGCAAGATCACGCTCCGCAACGACAAGGAAGACCCCTTCTTTGGCAAACCCCCTGCGGAAATAGTGGTCGAATCGACTGTGAAGTATGCCTATGTGAATGCGATCGACGCTTCGGAACCTACTCTGGATGAGGTTTCGATGGCTCGTCGGAACGCACCGGTGCTGTCGATGAACAAGGGCGAGACCAAGACCCCCAACTTGATGATCTTTGATGGGCCGGTCTTCGATGGTCAGACCTCGGTATCGCTCAACGTCAAGCTCTCTGAAACGGACTTCTATCCTGCGGGCGGAGTGAACGAAAATCTTCTGTCCGCACCGGCCCCCTTGGGTGCATTCAGTGGCGATGTACCCTTGGCGGCTGGTGACTATACTGTGACCACTGCCGATGCGGTGTTCACCCTCCATGTTTCCATCGAAAAGTTGTACTAAGGAGAACCCGTGATGCAGCGCGTACGCGGAGTTGGTGGCGTATTCTTCAAAGCAGTCGACCCAGAACGACTCTCGAAGTGGTATCGAGACATATTAGGCCTGCCAATAGAGCCTTTTGGCGGAGCCTTCTTCCGTTGGAGCCAGCTCGATGCAAGCAAGGGGGCCGGCACGGTCTTTTCTCCCTTCAAGTCCGACACCGAATACTTTTCACCCAGTGAAAAGCCCTTCATGTTTAACTTCGTGGTCGATGATCTTGATGCCATGCTCAAGCAAGCCCGCGACGCTGGGGCTGTGGTCGATGACAAGATCACCGAAGAGTCGTACGGAAAGTTCGGCTGGATCATGGACCCCGAAGGAAACCGCATCGAGCTGTGGCAACCGTTAGAAGCGTAGTTTAGGATGATGGGAATATGCCATCTCACCGACCGACGGACTTCTCGGAATGACGCAGCCCCAAACACAGTGCCGGTTCCGCATCTACGCTCACCGTGAGAAGAGCGGCGAGGTGTTCGACACATTCCTAATCGCCACTGAGGAATCGCTGGCGATCTGGGAACCCATCGAAGACCGCCCGCCCCTTCCGATACCACGCCACGCGCTCTCAGCAGTGTTCGCTCGCTACGGCAAACCGCTCGAAGTGGGACTTGATATCACACCGCTCATCGCCAGCGATGATGTCGATGATCTCCCTCTCCAGATCGAGCTTCCCACTGGCAGACAGGCGACTCTCCAGCGCTTCCGTTTCATGCCCTTTGGCTGGGTTCATCCTGAAGACTATCTGCTATGGACACCGGCAAGCGATGCCACAGCCACCACGCAGGCAGAACCCCTGGCCGCCCCCGCCGCACTCATTGGCGCAGCACTCACGGCCTTGGCCAAAGCCGCTCATCAAAAGTCTCCCCCCTAGCGTTTTTTCGGACCCTACTGCGCAGTGCTCAACAAGATATCGAGCTTTCCGGACAGATGGCCAGCAACCACCAAATCTTCCTTGCTGTCCCCGTTTAAATCACCAAGAGCGAGTCCCCATGGGTTGTTGCTGACGCTGAGTGCAGTCACCGGATCAAACTGTCCTTTGCCTTTGCCCCGGAAGACATGAACCGTTCCGGGAGCAGAGCCAAAGCTGGAGAAGACCAGATCCAATCGACCATCACGATCGAGATCCACGGTCTCGGCATACCGATGATCTGTGGTGCCAGGAATATCGGTGGTCACCACGGTTGCAAAGGTACCGTTGCCATTGCCCGCAAAGAAGTTGATTTTGTTGTTCGCTCCGGTACCGATGACCACCACGTCGGCCTTGCCGTCGCCATCGAAGTCCGTGTAAACGAATTGTCGCGAGCTATCGTGAGAGCTCTTAATTCAGGGGTGTTTGCTCGGACTTTCCGTACTCGATGGAGCGTAGGTTTCAGTACGTTTCATCGAACTACTGTGGGTCAGAGGTTTGGCTATCTATCCGTGCGGAGCGGTTCCATCCATGGAGCGACGATTGGCAACGAAGGCGCAGTGTAGACGAGCTCTCTCAGGTGGGAACGATCCTTCGATGCTCGACGGGTACTCGCCCGAACGTGGCCTACAGCCGGCCTGCTCGCCACAATTTGTCGGCTACGGACATTATTCCGACCAAGGAATTCCATT
>WBZP01000805.1_pt2 | contig 36602 bp, 35 predicted proteins | sample 5204301 | NCBI WGS metagenome assembly WBZP01 (sample SAMN12412401, study PRJNA552823) | activated sludge metagenome | isolation source: activated sludge from nitrification reactor of wastewater treatment plant... | place: USA: Pennsylvania | collected 2017 | reverse complement strand
CGGGTATGACCTCGCCGCGACCACCCAGACCGGAGAGCGAACGATCCGGCAAGGGTGGTGTCGAGTGGAAGGGCGGGAAGCCGGTGGAGGAAATCACTACTCACAAACCACCGGCGGTGCCGCCAAGACCGACGGAACAGACTGAATTCGCTCCGGCCAAGGAACCGAAAGGCCAGAAGCCCCAGGGTGGGGAGGCCTCGTTCCAACAGCAGATGCAGTTGGAGCAACAACGTCGGCAACAACAGGCCCAGCAGGAGCAACAGCGCCAGCAGCAGTTGGAGCAACAACGCCGCCAGCAACAACAGGCCCAGCAGGAACAGCAGCGCCAGCAGCAAATGGAGCAGCAACGCCGCCAGCAACAACAGGCCCAGCAGGAGCAACAGCGCCAGCAGCAGTTGGAGCAACAACGTCGGCAGCAACAGGCCCAGCAGGAACAGCAGCGCCAGCAGCAGTTGGAGCAACAGCGTCGTCAGCAACAACAGGCCCAACAGGAGCAGCAGCGCCAGCAGCAGTTGGAGCAGCAACGCCGCCAGCAACAGGCCCAACAGGAACAGCAGCGCCAGCAGCAGCAACAACAGCAGAGCGAGCAGAAAAAGGGCAAACCACCCGCCCAGTGGCCCTATCAGTAGCTGCGGAAGCAGGTCAGAGGAGATCCAGACCTGATCCACCGTGCCGGTGGATCAGGTTGAGAGGTTTCCGGTCAAAAGGCACTCTCAAATAAAATTATCTGATCCTTCTTGTGCTATCTATAATTTATGATACAGACAAACCGAGCCTATCTAGCTCTTAGGAAGGACCATAACCATGCGCCCAAGCTTGCGTAGCGAACCCATCCCCCAGTCCGCCGCCCCGCCTCGACCACACCTCTGGACGGTGGCGGAGTACCACCGCATGGCCGAGACCCGCTTGCTGGACGAAACGAGCCGGGTGGAACTGATCGAAGGGGAGATTACCGACATGGCGCCCATAGGCACCCTGCATGCGTTTACTCTCAACAGAATTACCCAGCTCTTTTACCGCCATTTCGGTAACCGTTACCTAATACGGGTGCAGGACCCCATCTCCCTCGGCCCCCGCAGTGAGCCTCAACCGGACTTGGTGCTGGCCCTGGATCGCGACTACTCCCAGCACCACCCCGGGCCGGAGGAAATCCTCCTGGTGCTGGAAGTGGCTGATGTCTCTTTCAAGTACGACCGCCACATCAAACTCCCCCTTTATCTGCGCCACGCCATCCCCGAGGTCTGGGTGCTCGACCTCGAAGGGGGTAGCCTCCATCTCCAGCGTCAGGGAGAAGAAGAGCCGCGGGTGCTCGGCAAAGGCGAGACCCTGAGCCTCGCCGGCGTCAACATCCAAGTCGCCCAGCTCCTCCCCTGAGTCTTCGTCGAGAAAGGACGGGGCCAAAACTCAGCGTCTCGGTAGAGGCGCTGGCTCATCGTCAGCCGACGGGCACCGGGCCTCGGCGGAAAATAGCCGTTTTTCGTTCTCCTTAGGAGAACAATAGCTCGATAAAATGTTAATTGTTCTCCATCAGAGAACGAAAAACCGGGCCACAGAGCCCGTGCCCGAAAACGAGTCCAGGTGTAGGCGTCGGCTTGCCGTCGCTCGTGTGGCTGGGATTCGCTTCACGCATCACCTCCCGGCGCGGGTCCAGGCGCCAGCCCTTCACCCGCCGATCAGGCAAAACCGAACGGGAAGGGTATTCCCTTTTCTGACCCGGATGGCGCCGCGGTTGCTCACCTCACCGGCTTTCCACCCGGGTGCCGCGTTGGATGAACAAGCGCTGCATCAGCACCCTGGCCGCCCAGGGAGAGATGCCGGAACGAAGCAGATAGATGCGGAAAAAGAAGTCGAGACCCCATTTGGCCAGGGCGGCACGATCCTCGGCATAGCGGAACAGGTGGCGGAAATTGCGCGCCCGTGAAATCGGCCCCATCGGCAGCCACTTGAAGCGCAGATCCGCCACGTCGATGAGCGCCAGCTCACCGTCCGGTTGCAAGAGGACGTTGCCGAGGTGCAGGGAACGGAAATAGATCCCCTTGTAGTGCAGCAGGGCGATGAAGGTCGCCAAGCGTTCCACCAATTCCCGGTTGCCCCCACTCTTGGCGAAGACCTCCCGCAGGGGTTGGCCGGGTAGCCAGGGATAGATCACCAGATCCCGCTCCACCGCCGGACAACGGTAGGCCGCCTCCACCTGCAAGCTCGGTATGCCATAACTTTGCAAGCGCCCCGCGTTGCGGAAGAAGCGCGAGGCATAGGGGATGAGATTGCCGGAACTGAGGAGCCGCTTGCGGCGAAATAACTTGATGACGCGCCGATCCGGCCTGAGCAGCACCTTGGGGCCATGCCGGTCCTGCTCCAACACCTGGGTGCCGGCGGTCAGGCGTTCAAATTCCTCGGCGGAGAGGGTACGAAGGGTCCGAAACATGCCAATCGTCGAAACAGGGTTGGGAGGCGACGGCCCTTCTCTGCGCCCGGCGGGGTGCGGCAGGCGGCCTGTGGTAACATGAAGGCAGGTTAACCGGCGGTTCACAGCATGTCCATCGACATTCCGAATTTCTCCTCCGCCCGTGTCCTGGTGATCGGCGATGTCATGCTCGATCGCTATTGGCACGGCGCCACCTCGCGCATCTCGCCGGAGGCCCCGGTGCCCGTGGTCCGGGTGGAACGGGAGGAATGGCGACCTGGAGGGGCCGCCAATGTCGCCCTCAATATTGCCGCCCTGGGAGGTGGCGTGCGGCTGCTGGGCCTGGTCGGCCAGGACGAAGCGGCGGAAAGACTGACCGAGATCCTCCAAAGCCGGGGCGTGGACACCCATCTCATCGCCCTGTCAGGCCGTCCCACCATCACCAAGCTCAGGGTGACCAGCCGCCATCAGCAACTGATGCGGCTCGATTTCGAGGAACCGCTCCTCCCGGCGACGGACGATCTTTTGGTCAAGGAGTTTGAAGATCACCTCAGGGCGGTGGAGGTGGTGGTGCTCTCGGACTATGCCAAGGGCACCCTGGCGCAACCGCAGCGACTCATCGAGCTGGCCCGGGCGGGCGGCAAGCTGGTACTGGCAGACCCCAAGGGCCGGGATTTCGGTAAATATCGCGGCGCCTCGCTGCTGACCCCCAATCTCGCCGAATTCGAGGCGGTGGTCGGACCCTGTGCCGGGGACGAGGCCAGGCTGATCGAGCAGGGCCGTCGACTGGTCGGGGAGCTTGAACTGGGCGCCTTGCTCATCACCCGGGGTGAACAGGGCATGACCTTGATCACCGATCGGCAGGAGCCCAGGCACCTGCCGACCCATGCCCGGGATGTCTATGACGTCACCGGCGCCGGAGATACGGTGATCGCGGTCCTGGCGGCCTGTCTCGCGGCCAGGCTGGGTCTGGAGGCGGCCATCCCCCTGGCCAACCTGGCGGCCGGGATCGTGGTCGGCAAACTGGGGACGGCCACCCTGTCCATCCCCGAATTGGAACAGGCCGTCCATGAGCACCAGGTAGCCAGGCGGGGGATACTGGAAGAAGACGAGCTGGCGGCCATCCTGGCCGCGATCCGCGCCCGAGGCGAGAAAGTCGTCTTCACCAACGGCTGTTTCGACATCCTCCATGCCGGCCATGTGACTTATCTCGAACAAGCCAGCCGTCTGGGGGATCGCCTGGTGGTGGCGGTGAATACCGATGCCTCGGTGCGTCAACTCAAGGGCACCCAACGGCCGGTGAACCCCCTGGTCCAGCGCATGACTGTCCTGGCGGCCCTGGCCTGCGTCGACTGGGTGGTGGCCTTCGCCGAGGACACCCCCGAGCGGCTGATCTGCCGTCTGCAACCGGACTTCCTGGTCAAGGGCGGGGATAACGATCCGGATCGCATCCCCGGGGCCGCCTGCGTGCGGGCCGGCGGCGGACAGGTGCTGGTGATGGGCTATGTGGACGGCTGCTCGACCACGGGTCTGATCCAGAGCCTCCAGGAGGGGCCTATCTCCGGTCCCCGCCCCTGAAGTTGTACGGGGGAGATTGTGCATGATGGCTACCGCAAGACTGGACTGTCTCCTCTTCGGCGCCGGTATCTCCGGGCTCTGGCTCGCCGCCAGACTCATCGCCCGGGGGTATGATGTGCTCTTGTTGGAAAATGGGCACACGGGCGGCCTGCAGACCCTGGCCTCCCAGGGCATCATTCACGGCGGGCTCAAATATGCCCTGTTGGGGAAACTCACCGGCTCCTCCGAGGCCCTCGCCACCATGCCGGATCGCTGGCGCTCCTGTCTCGGCGGAACAGGCGAACTCGATCTGCGGGGCGTCCGCCTGCTATCGCCCCATCAGTACCTCTGGTCCACCGAGTCCCTCTTCTCCCGTCTCGCCGGGCTGTTCGCCAGCCAGACCCTGCGCAGCCGGGTGACCCGGATCGCACCGACCGAGCGGCCCGCGCCTTTCGACCACCCGGGATTTCAAGGCGATCTCTATCGCCTGCACGAACCTGTCCTCGACATCCCCTCCCTGGTGGCGAGATTGACGACCCTGGTGGGCGAACGCCTGCGGAGACTGCCGGAGGGAGCCCGGGTCGAACTCCAGGCCGGTCCGGCCCCGGGGCTGCGACTGTCTCTGACGGATGGGGATGAACTCCGGCTCGACGCCCGCCTGCTGATCTTCGTCGCCGGGGCCGGCAACGCCGGGCTGCTGGAAAGTATCGGCGAACGCGGGATCGCCACCCAGTGCCGACCCTTGCAGATGGTCATGGTCCGGGGGAGATTGCCGCCCGTCTTCGCCCATTGCCTGGGGGCCGGAGTGAATCCGCGTCTGACCATTACCGCCTACCCCCTACCCGGCGGCCAACAGCTCTGGTATCTCGGCGGCGACCTGGCCGAGACCGGGGTGAGCAAGAACGCCGAGACCCAGATCGCCGCCGCGCGGGCGGAGGTGCGGGCCTTGTTTCCCTGGCTGTCCTTGGCGGAGATGGGCTGGGCGACCCTCGCCGTCGATCGCGCCGAACCCAGGCAACCCCATCAGCAACGGCCGGAGACGGCCGTCGTCATGGGCGGTGAAGGATTTCTGGTCGGCTGGCCCACCAAGCTGGCCTTCGCCCCGCTCCTGGCGGAGCAGATCCTCGACCGCCTGCAACAACCCGGGCTCCGTCCCGGCGGTCCCGGGCAAGAACCCTGGCAGCGGTTGCCCCAGCCGCCGATGGGACAACCACCCTGGGCCTGAGAGGTTGTGAAAAAATCGTCGCGAGCGATCCGAACACCAGGCGCCCCGCAGCGAGTCCCCGAGACATATCAAGTAGATAGGCGAGGGGCGAGCGAGGACGCAACGCCGTGATCGGATCGCGCAACAGATTTCTTCACAAGCTCTGAGCTGTTCGACAATACCAAGGATTCCTGAGATAGGCCCAGGCCAAGAGCCCAAATAAGGCTATAAATAAATATTATTTATTAATTAACAATCATCAAATGCATAATATTTATGTATTACTTTGCCGATGCTTTTCCGCTCGGATGATTTATCCTTTAACTTACACGCCCTTTGCATGATGAAACGCCCGGGGAAGGCCGATAAAAACGTGAACGCGGTCGACAAAGCCCCGCTAGCGGAAGCCGATCCGATCGTCTATCTTTGAGCCTTTCGAAGATTACCGCTCTCTACTTTATGTATCCTTCTCGGCTTCCCTCAAGCTGTAAGCGAGGTACGGTGGAAATAGATCGGCTGATGGCAAGCGTCCGGTGGCCGACGCCAAACCCTGGCGAAGCGGGTGATTGTGGGCACCCCAGGACACAGGCGAGAATAGCCGTCCTGGCCTCCAGCCGGGACCCTGAAGCGGTTTTCCCCGGTTGTGTTACTAAAACACAGGACCGGGTACAGAAGGGAGCCGGGAGAAATCCATGGGTGCGGTCCCGGTCCTCGAAGGCGGCTGCCGTACAGTCTGACTCGCTACCGAATTGAGAGATGCAACCAAAGATGAATACATTTACTCGCCATATGAGGCGCTTATCGACCTGGCTGGTGGTGGGATCGCTCGGGTTGGGGACCCTGGTCTGGGCGGCGGAAGACAACACCGGCCCCATTCGCCAGTCCTTGGCCCAGGTCATGCGCGGGTTGGAGCCGGATGCCATCAAGCCGAGCCCGATTCCAGGACTGTTTGAAGTGACCCTCGGACCACGGATCTTCTACATGAGCGCCGATGGCCGCTACATGGTCCAAGGCAGTCTGGTGGATATGACGAGCATGGAAAATCTCACCGAAAACAGCCGCTCCAAGGCGCGGCTGGACGCCCTCGCCAAGCTGGGTGAAGCCTCCATGATCGTTTTCTCACCGGAGCCGGACAAGGTGAAACATACGGTCAACGTCTTTACCGATGTGGACTGCGGTTACTGCCGCAAGCTGCATGGGGAGATCGAGGGCTACAAGGCCAAGGGTATCAAGATCCGCTATCTCTCTTTCCCCCGGGCGGGGATCGGCAGCCCTTCGTATGAGACCGCGGTATCCATTTGGTGCGCCGACGACCGTAATCAGGCCATGACCGTCGCCAAGAGCGGCGGCAAGGTGGAGAAGCGCGAGTGCGAGAACCCGGTGGCCCAGCAGATGCTGCTCGGGGAGCTGATGGGGGTGACGGGTACACCCGCCCTGCTGTTGGAGGACGGCGAGTTGCTGCCCGGCTATGTGCCTCCGGAGCGCCTCGCCACCTATCTGGACACCAGATCCAAGGCGAAAGCGGACGACCGCAAGCGTGCCGGGAAATAGTCATCCATCTCCGGGTTTGGATTTTCCATGGCTAAGCTGCTGATCACTTTTAACGACGTATTGTTGAAAGAAATCGTACTCGGCGAAAAGGATCTGATCATCGGCCGTGGCGACAAGAACTGTGACGTTTCGCTCGATGACACCTCCATCAGTCGTCGCCATCTGCTGCTGCGACGCGGACAGCGCGAGGCCTTCATCGCCGAGGATCTCGGCAGCCGCAACGGCACCCTGCTGAATGGGAAGCGCATTCGCTGCGTGGCCCTCGCCAGCGGGGATGTCTTGGCCCTGGGCCGGTTTCGATTACGTTATATCTCCGAGACCCCCGTCGAAGACCCGATGCCCCAGGCGACCCAGCCGGGCAAGATGGGGCTCAACATCAAAACCTTCCTATCCGCCGGGATCACCTCGGGAGGCGCGGCGGGCGATAAGACCATAGCCCCGCCGGCTACTCAACAACTCCCCTTGGGGGTTTGGTATATCAGCTTTCTCGAAGGTCCCCGCAAAGGGGAAACCCTGGCCCTGGGAGACAAAATCCAGACCATAGGTCGGGAAGGCGAGCAGATGGCCGCCATCACCCGTCAGACCGAGGGCTATGTCATCATCCATGCCGGGGGGACAACGCGCCCCCTGGTGAACAATCTAAAGGTGCCACCCGGCGGAGTAAGGTTGCAGGCCGGAGATATCATCCAGGTCGGCGAACACCGGGTCGAGGTCAAGATCCAGGACTGAGGTCGCTCCATGCCCTCTTTCTCACCGGGCGTCCTCGCCATGGCGCCCGGCGAGGAAGGCGGGCTAGCCCATGAGGGCTTTCAATTCGTAGATCAACGCCAGCGCCTGACGCGGACTGAGTTCGTCGGGCTTGATCTGTTCCAGGCGAAGCAGGGCCGGATGCTCCGCGTCCGGCGGAAAGAGGGAGAGCTGGACGGACTGCTGGTCGCTATGGCGTCGGGCACTCATTTCCAGCTCCAGCAAACGTTTCCGGGCCAGGTCTATGACCGGACGGGGAATCCCGGCCAGGGCGGCGACCTGGATGCCGTAGCTTTGATTGGCCGGTCCCTCGCGGACCGCATGCATGAAGACGATCCCATCCCCGTGCTCCATAGCGTCGAGATGGACATTCGCCACCCCGGTTACTTCCTCCGGGAGGGTGGTCAGCTCGAAGTAATGGGTGGCGAAAAGGGTGAAGGCGCGGATTCGCCCCCCCAGTTCCATGGCGCTGGCCCAGGCCAGGGAAAGACCGTCGAAGGTGCTGGTGCCCCGCCCTACCTCATCCATCAATACCAGGCTCTGATTGGTGGCGTTGTGCAGGATGTTGGCGGTCTCCTGCATCTCCACCATGAAGGTGGAACGCCCCCCGGCCAGGTCGTCCGCCGCCCCGATGCGGGAGAAGATGCGGTCGATCGGACCCAGGCGCGCGCTTTGCGCCGGCACATAACTCCCGGCATAGGCCAGCAGCAGGATGAGCGCGATCTGGCGCATGAAGGTGGATTTGCCGCCCATGTTGGGGCCGGTGATGATCAACATGCGGCGGTCGTCGTCGAGCTGGACGCCGTTGGGCACGAAATGGCCCTGGCACACCCCTTCCACCACTGGGTGGCGACCCTCCTGGATGTCTAGCAGGGGTTCGTCGACCAATTCCGGACGGCAATAATTCAGGCTGGCGGCGCGTTCGGCCAGGGTGGTCAGCCCATCCAGCGCGGCCAGTCCCTCGGCACCATCCTGAAGCGGTCCCAGACCCTCGCCGAGTTCCCGCAACAGGTCCTCGTACAGGGACTTTTCCCGGGACAGGGCGCGCTCCCGGGCGCTCAGTACCTGATCCTCGAAGCGCTTGAGTTCCGGGGTGATGAAACGCTCCGCCCCTTTGAGGGTCTGGCGTCGACTGTAGTCCTGGGGCACTTGTTCGGCCTGGCTGCGGTTGATCTCGATGTAATAGCCGCTCACCCGGTTGTAGCTCACCCGCAGACTGGAAAGGCCGGTCCGCTGGCGCTCCCGCTCCTCCAGCGCCAGCAGATAGTCGCCGGCGTTCTGGGACAGTTGGCGTAGTTCGTCGAGTTCGGCGTCATAGCCGGCGGCGAGCACACCGCCGTCGCGGATGGTCACCGGAGGTTGGGGGATGATGGCCTGGACGAGCCGGGAATGGACTTCCGGGTGGGTGCCGATGCGAACGGCCAGCTCACGCAACAGAGGAGACTGGAGCGGCTCCAGAGCCTGCTGGAGTTCCGGCAGGACGCCCAGTGTGTCGCGCAACACCGCCAGATCCCGCGGACGCGCCGAGCCGAGACCAATGCGCGCCAGGATGCGTTCGATATCGCCGATGTGGCGCAATTCATCCCTGAGCCGGGACAAGCCGGGGCTTTCCAGCAGTTCCTCGATCGTCTGATGACGGCGGCGCACCTCCTCCACCTGGCGCAAGGGTCGATGCAGCCAGCGGCTGAGCAGACGGCTGCCCATGGGGGTGCGGGTGCGGTCGAGCACGCCGAGCAGGCTGTGGCGAGAATCACCGGCGGGCGTAGGATCGATCTCGAGATGGCGACGGGTGGCGGCATCGATAAATACGGCGTCCTCCCGCCGCTCCACCCTGAGGCTGCGGATGTGGCGCAAGGCGCTCTGCTGGGTGTCCTGGACATATTGCAAGACACAGCCCGCGGCGCGGAGACCGAGGTTGAGTCCCTCGCAGCCGAAGCCGCGCAGGTCCTGGGTGGCGAATTGCCTGATCAGCAGACGGTAGCCGCTGTCGAGGTCGAAATGCCAGGGCGGTCGCTTGGTGATCCTGGTGCCCTGGGGTAAGGGACCTGGGTCGCGAAGATCCTCGCTGATGAGGAGTTCCGCCGGTCGCAGGCGTTCCAGTTCCCCCCGCAATCCCTCCGGGCCATCGAGCTGTTGCAGGCCGAAGCGACCGCTGCCCAGGTCCAGGACCGCCAGCCCGTAGCGTCCGGACTCGACATGCAGGGCCGCCAGCAGGTTATCGCGACGCTCATCCAGCAGCGCCTCGTCGGTGGCCGTGCCCGGGGTGATGATGCGCACGATGCGGCGCTCCACCGGTCCCTTGGCCGTGTTGGGATCGCCGATCTGCTCGCAGATGGCCACCGATTCCCCCAGGCGTACCAGCCGGGCCAGATAGGTGTCCACCGCGTGAACCGGGACACCGGCCATGGGGATGGGGCGTCCGGCGGACTGACCGCGTTTGGTCAGGGTGATGTCGAGCAGACGCGCGGCCCGTTCGGCATCCTCATAAAACAACTCATAGAAATCCCCCATGCGATAGAACAGCAACATCTCTCGCGCCTGGGCCTTGAGGCTCAGGTACTGCTGCATGACCGGGGTATGAAGCGAGGCGACCGGGTCTTGGTCCATGACAGGGAGAAGGGGAGAGAGGCGCGGTCGGGGTTATTCGAAGGTGTAGTGTTTCTCCACCGGCTCCAGAACCTCCCAGGTACAGGAAAGACCATTTGGGAAGACGACCAGGTCGCCGCGTCTGAATTCCTGGGGTTGACCGCCCTCGGGGGTGACGATCACCCGACCACGCAGGAAATAACAGGTCTCCTGCAAGTCATAACTCCAGGGAAAGCGGGAGATCTCCTTTTTCCAGATCGGCCAGTAATAGACGCCGAGCACATCGAGTTTGGCCGGGGCGGGATTGTGCTCGCAAAGTATGGATGTCATTGCAGCGGTCTGTGGGTTGAGGGGAAAGGTGGTGCAGTGTAAGGCGATTTCTGTCAAAAAACATTCCCGCGCCGGACAGTCCGCCCTACTCCGGACTTCGTGATCCTCCGAGAGGCTGTTTGGAAAGTCTCGTTACAACTTCCGCGCCTCGGGGCCGATGTCTGTTCCCACGATTATTGTTCTCTCCATGAGAACAGTTAAGGACGCATTCCTTTATTTGTTGCTAAAAAGAGAACAAAAATCGGGCCTTTTCGCCCGATGCCCGGAAGGCGAAGGGTTCCAAACAGCTTCCGGGCCGAGGAGCGGCGCCAAACTTTCAGACTCAGGTCGACCCCGAGCCCAGGCCCTCGAAGGGATCCGGGGCGCGACGCTGAACCCCAGCGGCGTCGAGACGGGCCAGGTATCTCGACCAGAGTTCCCGCCATTCCTGGCCGAGAAAATAGAGGTAGCGCCAGTCATAGAGCCCGGATTGATGGCCGTCGTCGAAAATGATTTTGATCGCATACTGGCCGACCGGCTGGATATCCTTGATCCCTACCCCTTCCTTGCCGATCTGGAGTTTCTCTTCGCCGGGGAAATGACCCCGCACCTCGGCGGAGGGTGAGTAGACTCGCAGGAACTCGCCGGGCAACTCGAAGCGGGCGCCGTCGTCATAGCTGATCTCCAGCACCCGGGAATGTTGGTGGAGCTTGATCTCGGTGGGACGCGGATGTTGGGGGGTCATGGCCATCTCGATCAGGGAAAAGTTCCCCTGAGATCGCGTCTGCCAGGGGCTTTTTCAAGTATCCGGGAACTGGGATCAGGCGCCCCGCAGCCCCAGGGGATCATCTGGATCCACCCCCGCCATGAAGGGGAGACGGCGATCGTTGTTGGTGATCTGATACACCTTGCCGATCCAATTACCCACCACCGCCTCGGCGGTATCGTGCCAGGTATTGTCCAACCCCGGGGCCATCAGGTGTTCGGGGAAATCGCTGAAGGGACGACCCAGGGCGCGTTCATGCTCGATCCTCCCTCGATATTCGGTGAGGATGGCGCGCTGAGTCTCGGTGAAATAATTCTCGATGAAGGGGGGATAGTCCTCCCGTTCGCCATGGGCGTAACGCCGCACCTCGCGTTTGTATTCCTTGAGCAGGCTGACGGTGTCGTATTCCGGATGGCCCTGAAAATAGACGACGCGGAAGCGATCCGCGCTCACCGCCAGGTGTACCCCGGCCACCTCGCTCTCCACCAGGATATGCAGCCCGGCGGCCTCGAACTGGGCGCGGGAGATATCGTTGAACCTGGAATGGGGGACATCGAAGAGGGTGTTGACGTCGTTGACGAGCGGATGGGCGCGGTCCACCACCCGATGGGGATAGACCCCCCAGCGCTTGAAACCCAGGGGTTGGCGTCGCTGACCATGCTGGAACTGCAACACCGCGTGGGTGGCCAGGCAGGAACAGAGCACCGAGGTGACATGCCCGGTCGCCCAATGGATGACCTCGATCAAGGGCTCCCAAAAGGCTTCCAGGGAAAGATCCGGACGGGTGACATTGGCGCCGGTGATGATGAGGGCGTCCAATCCCTCTTGCTGGATGTCGCGGAAGGACTCGTAGTAACGCTCGATATGTTCGAGGGCCTTGGAACCGCGCCTGAGTTCGGCCAGGGTAAAGGGATGCATATAAAACTGGGCGATCTGATTCGACTCCCCCACCAAACGGAAGAACTGACGCTCGGTCGCCTCCAGGGCGGCATCCGGCATCATGTTCAAGAGCCCGATGTGGAGCTCGCGGATGTCCTGCCGCGCCGCGCGCCTGGGGTCGAGGATGGTCTGGCCTTCCTCCCGCAGGCGATCGAAGGTCGGCAGATCGGTGTGGGCGACGAGCGGCATGGCGGCCTCCTTGGCTCAGTGAGCGCGGGCGATGGCGGTTTCCAACAGGGCGAGGAAATCCTGTTCATCCTCCACCAGGGACACCTCCCTCGAGGTGACCCGATAGCCCAGGGGCTCGGCGATAGCCTCGTAGCGCGGCACCCGGGAGTGGAAAAGACGGGGGAAGATCCAGCGGGTGAAGGCATCGGGCTCGATCTGGGCCGCGTACTCCAGCTGGTTGTCCCGCAGATACACGGCGAGTTGTTCTTCGAGAAAGGCCGGACGGTAGTAGAGCGGCTTGGGATCGCTCTGGGCGCGCTCGATGAGCTTCTGTTCCTCGGCGGCATCCGTAACCTGGATATAGAGGATCAGGGTATGCCGGGCCAGCAACTCGATCACCCCAGGCTCCTCCAGTTCGCACAGGCTGCCGCCGACATCGTTGACGAAATGCTGATAGCCGTAGATCTCCTGGGCCTTGCGCACGAACTCCGGCACATCGTACATGGCGGCGATCTCGGCCTGACGGTACCTGGCCTGACGCCGGCTGAACTCCTCCAGGGGGACGCCGCCCAGCTCCGGGTTGCCCAGCTTGCCGACGAAGGAAAGCACCGGGCCCAGGTCATCCACCTTGATGTTGTTGTTGATGTAGATCCAGTCCTTCCGCAGCAGATCGCGCAGGAAAGGCACCGCCATCGCCTGCTGTTTGATCAGATCCAGGATGGGCTCGTCCAGATAGCGGGTGCCGATGCGGTAATCGCCGGAATAATGGAACCAGTCGTGATGGCGCAACATGGTGGAGAGATAGGTCTTCCCCACCCCGGACATCCCCAGCAGGGTCACCTTTTTTTGCCGCCAGCGCCGAAAATCCTCCACCGAAAGCTTCACTTGTCACTCCAGAGGGTCGGAAAATAGGCGGCATTGTACGCGATTTGCCCGGGGGCGTTCGTTGTCGACGAGATCTTGGAGGACGCTGTGAACAAAGTCTCTGCGGGGGTTGTGGTCGTGCGGCGCCGACCCGAAGGGGTGAAATATCTCTTGTTGCGGGTCTATCGCTATTGGGATTTCCCCAAGGGGGAGGTGGAGCCCGGGGAGGACCCCCTGGCGGCGGCCCGCCGGGAGGTGTTGGAAGAGACCGGGCTCGACAACCTGAGCTTCACCTGGGGACTGGGCTATTGCGAGACCCCGGCCTATGGCGCCGGCAAGATCGCCAGATACTATCTGGCTGAAAGCCCGGAGGGCGAGGTCCGACTCGGCGTCAGTCCCGAGCTGGGACGCCCCGAGCATCACGAATATCGCTGGTTCAGCGCCGTCCAGGCGGATCGCCACCTCAATGACCGGGTTCGGGAGGTGCTGCACTGGGCCATGACGCGGATGTCGCTCACGCCCCAAGCCAATGGTGACTGAAGATGAAGGCCAACCTCTATCAAGATCTCCAACCGCCCCTGCGCGGAGAGCTGTTCGATACCCTTCTCCAGCACGGACGGCTGCGCATCGAGCGCATCCTGAGTTCGGCGGAACCCGAGCCCATCCTCTATGACCAGGAGCAGGATGAATGGGTGCTGCTGCTGGAGGGTCGCGCCGAGTTGCGGGTCGCCGGCGAGATCATCGAACTGGAGGCCGGGGACCATGTCTTTCTTCCCGCCCACACCCCCCACGAGGTTCTGGCCACCTATCCCGAGCCCAGGTGTCTCTGGCTGGCGGTCCATCTGGACCCGGAATAACTCCGGTCGGCGGAGAATCCTCCGGGCATCGGCCAGAAAGGCCCTGTTTTCGTTCATATTACGAGAACAATAGCTCTAGTATCGAATAGATTGTTCTCCTAACAAGAACGAAATTTCGCCCTCGATCGCCCGGCCCCGCAACGCCTTCTCCGGATGAGCCAAGCTCAAGCCCTCTCGCTGACAGCTCACCCCTGAGATCTGGTTAGCCATTGTTTCCACAGGGAAAAGCGCTAGACTGGCGGGGATGGGAGAAGGGAGGTCGCATGGCGCACATCTTTATCAGTTACAGCCACCAGGATGAGTCCTGGAAAAATCGCCTGGTCAAACAACTCGGTGTGCTCGCCGCTGAGGGACTGGAGACCTGGAATGACCGGCGCATCGCCGCCGGTGACGACTGGTTGCCGGAGATCGAGCGGGCCATCGCTTCCTGCGATCTCGCCTTGCTGCTGATCTCCGCGAATTTCCTCACCTCCAAATTCATCCTCGGCCAGGAAGTGCCAGTCCTGCTGCAACGACGCCAAGAGCAAGGCCTCCGCGTCATCCCGGTGATCCTCTCGCCCTGTCAGTGGCAACGGATTTCCTGGTTGAAGGTCATCCAGGCGCGGCCCAAGGACGGTAAACCTCTCAGCGGCATGACCAAACACAACGCCGACGACGCCCTCTCCGCCCTGGCTGGGGAGATCCACGACCTTCTCTTCCCTCGTTCTCTCGATGCTCCACCTTTCTCTCAGCCATCCGGACCTCTTCGCTCCCCTCGCCCAACGGGAGAGGGGCCGGGGGTGAGGGTGCACACCAACACCCAGGAACCCAGCATCGACCTCACCCACCTCCCCAAGGGCGCGGACCACTTCCTCGGCCGCGTGGAAGAACTGGCGTGGCTCGACGCTGCCTGGAAGGATCCACAGGCCCGTCTCGTGGAATTGATCGCCCCCGGTGGCACTGGCAAGACCGCGCTGGTCAAGCGTTGGCTGGATCGGCTGGGACAGGACGGCTGGCGCGGGGCGCAACGGGTCTACGCCTGGAGCTTCTACAGCCAGGGCACCGGCGCTGACCGCCAAGCCTCGGACGACCACTTCCTCGGCGAGGCCCTGGCCTGGTTCGGGGTCAAGTACGACACAAGCCTCTCGCCCTGGGACAAAGGCCGCAAGCTGGCTGAGGTGGTGGCGGCTACGCGCGCGTTGCTGGTGCTGGATGGCGTCGAGCCGCTGCAATATCCGCCCGGACCCCTGGCCGGCGAACTGCGCGCCACCGGACTCAAGGCCCTGCTCACCCAGTTGGCGAGTGCCGGACAATCGGGGCGGTGTCTGCTCACCAGCCGCGAACAGCTCACCGATCTCGACGAATACGCGCGCTCCGCCGAGCATCCCGTCGGGGGCGTGCTGCGGCGCGACCTCGGCAATCTGACGCCCAACGACGGCGCCCATCTGCTCCACGCCTTGGGAGTATGCGAGGCCGGAGCGGCCACCATCGAACGCGACGACGCGGAGCTGAAGGCGGCGAGTCGTGCGGTCCGCGGCCATGCCCTGACCCTCTCCCTGCTCGGACGCTATCTCGCCCTCGGCTTTGGGGGCGACATCCGCCGCCGCGACCAAGTGAACTTCCGCGAGGCGGACGCCGAGACCCAGAACGGTCACGCCTTCCGGCTCATGGCCGCCTATGAAACCTGGTTCAAGCGTGAGGGCGAGCAAGGCGCCCGCGAACTCGCCGCCCTGCGTCTCCTCGGCTTCTTCGATCGGCCCGCCAGCCCGGAAAGCCTTGCCGCCCTGCGCGCTGCGCCCCTCATCCCCGGACTGACCGAATCCCTGGTGGATCTGCGTCCCGCCCAATGGCGCATCACCCTCAAACGTCTGGAAGACTGCGGCCTGATCTATCCCAGCCTGGACCCTCACCCCGGCCCTCTCCCAGCGGGAGAGGGAGCCAGCCTCGACGCCCATCCCCTGATCCGCCAATACCTGGCCGACTCCCTGCGTAAGCATCAGCCCGAGGCTTGGCGCGAGGGCCACCGTCGTCTCTACGAGCAGCTCAAGGCCAGCGTCCCCCACCGTCCGGAAGGCTTGGCCGCGCTACAACCCCTCTACCAGGCCGTCGCCCATGGCTGCTGGGCGGGGTTGTACCAGGAGACGTGCAACGAGGTGTACAAAGACCGCATCCTGCGTGGTGCGGAGCATGACGGCTATTACAGCAGCAAGAAGCTCGGCGCCTTCGGCGCTGACCTGGGGGCGGTGGCCTGTTTCTTTGTCGAGCCCTGGCGGCGTCTGACCCCGAGTCTGAGCGAGGACGACCAGGCTTGGCTGCTTGCCGTGGCGGCCTTCAATCTGCGCGCTCTCAGCCGGCTGGACGAGGCCCTGGAACCCATGTGGGCTGGAGCAGAGATGCGGGTGAAGCAGGAGGATTGGACAAACGCCGCCATCGGGTACAGCAACCTGAGCGAGCTGCAACTGATCTTGGGCCGGGTCATCGGTGTGGTGGACGATGCCGGGCAGGCGGTGGCCCACGCCGATCGGAGTGGTGATGCCTTCATGCGCGTGTACAGTCGTACAACTCTGGCGGATGCCCGGCACCAGCGCGGCGAGCTGGAGACAGCCGAAGTCCGCTTCGTCGAGGCCGAGGCGTTGCAGGCGGAAGACCAACCCGAGCACCCATTACTCTACTCTTTGCAAGGTTTTCGGTATGGCGACCTACTCCTGGCCAGGGTCGAACGGGCGGCTTGGCGTGGGCCAGTGGGGGACGAGGCCTTACTGCGGCGGTGCGGAGAGGTGGCGGAGCGAACGCGAGGCACGCAACGAGCTTGGCGGGAAATATGTCCCCATAAACCTTCACTCCTCAACATCGCCCTCGGCCAGCTCACCCTGGCCCGTTGCGCCCTGTATGGTGCCCGGCTACGTGGTGAAGCGCCTACGACCGCCCGAGTCGAGGCCGAGCGCGCCGTCGCTGACCTGCGCGCCTCTGGTAGTCAGCATCACCTCCCACGCGGTCTTCTCACCCGCGCCTGGCTGCGCCATTGCCTGGGAGACACGGCAGGTGCCGAGGCAGACCTGCAGGAGGTCGAGCAGATCGCCAAACGCGGCCAGATGCGGCTACACCTGGCCGATTGTCACCTCACCCGCGCGCGGTTGTTTCGGGATAGGGACGAACTCGCCAAGGCGCGGGCGCTGATCGAGGAATGCGAGTATTGGCGCCGCCTGCCGGAGCTGGAGGATGCCGAGGCGGCCCTGAATTTGAGCTCGTAGGCTGGCGATGAGCGTAGCGAATCCCAGCTCTTGGCCGGTGCCAAGAAGCTGGGTTTCGGCTGACGCCTCAACGCCAGCCTACCTAGCCACGAGCTGGGGAGGCGTCGGATGGGTGCCAACCCATCGTTATACGAATTTGGCCTGGTCGGAAACGGCGAACGGGGATGTCGATGTTGGCCTGGTTTGATGCGTTTATAACTCTGCCCCCATTGGGCGGATTCAAGTTACAAGTGCACCACGGAGAGCGTCGGCGAAGACATCGTAGGAGGCTCGGTAGTTGAGGCCTTTCCGTGGACGTTGGTTGATCTTGAGGACAACCGCCTCCAGTTCCGCGGGGCTCACCTTACTGAAATCGGTTCCTTTAAGCGAGACGGGGCTTCCAACCCCGTCTCGTATATTGTTCTGTGGCGATCTCCAGCGTTGTTTGAAAGTGCTGTCGGCACTACTCGGCGACTCAGAAGCAAGTATTCCCAGGAGCGAGGCATACCCCCACCAATGATGCGGACAGGATGGCTTGCTCAGAGATTTGCCGCTGTAACCCCCCTTATCCTCCCTTCTCAGGGGGGAAAGAAACTGATAGCCAGCAAGGCTCCTCTCCAAACTTCATGTCGGTTTCCGAGATCCGGGCATCGCCCCTGAGAACCGATTTTTTGTTCTTAAAATAAGAACAATCAGGCCAGATATACCGGTTATTGTTCTGAAAAATAGAACATCTTGAGCCGCTATCTGGCCCGGCCCGAGGGCTGAAAACCCTGTGCGGAAAGAAGACTGGAGCTCAGATCCGTTCCGCCGTGGGCTGGCGGGTCTCCATGGTCCCTGGAACGGAAAGAATGACACCGGGCAGGGCCTGGATCTCTGCGTCGGTGAGATAACACCCCGGGTCCTCGGCCCAGGGATCCCCGGCCACTTGGAAGGCGCGGGTGCGGGAATTGCCGTTGCACAGGGAGCCATAGGCGCAGCGCGCGCAACGGCCTTCCACCGGACGGGGACGTTGGCGCAGGCCGGCGAGCAGGGGATCGCGGTTGTCCTGCCAGATGGCGGAAAAGGGTCGCTCGCGGACATTGCCCAGGTTGTAATCCCACCACATGGTGTCAGGGTGGACATTCCCCAGGTTGTCGATATTGGCGATGTTCTCGCCCGAGGCGTTGCCGCCCCAGCGCATCAGCCCAGCTTGCAACCGCGCCAGCTTGTCGGCGGGGAGGTGGCGTTGCGCCCACTGCAACAGGTAGACGCCGTCGGCGTCGTTGTTGCCGGTGACGAACTCCTTGGGCACGCCACGGCGGATGCGGTCCCAGCAGGTATCGAACAGCAACTCCATGGCGGCGCGGGTAATGCGGTGCTGGGCGTCGTCCCGGCGGTTGGTGTTGCCCCGCCCGGCGTAGTTGAGATGGGAGAGGTAGAACTTGTCGATCCCTTCCGCATCGAGCAGGCGCAGTAGATCCGGCAGGTCGCGGGCATTGTCCCGGGTGAGGGTGAAGCGGAGGCCGACCTTGAGCCCGGAGTCCCGGCAGAGGCGGATGCCGTTGAGCGCCGCGTCGAAGGCGCCGAGGCGGCGGCGGAAACGGTCGTGGGTCTCCCGCATCCCGTCCAGGCTGATGCCGACATAGTCGTAACCCACGTCCGCGATCCGCTCGGCCTGGGCGGTGTCGATCAGGGTGCCGTTGGTGGAGAGGGCGACGAAGAATCCCATGGCCTTGGCCCGGGCCGAGATCTCGAAGATATCCGGTCGCATCAGCGGCTCGCCGCCGGAGAGGATGAGGACCGGGACACGGAAGGCCTTGAGGTCGTCCATGACGTCGAAGACCTCGGCCTGGCTCAACTCGCCGGCGAAGTCCTTGTCCGCCGAGGTGGCGTAACAGTGTTTGCAGGTCAGGTTGCAGCGGCGCACCAGATTCCAGATCACCACCGGACCGCTCGGGCGTCGGGGGGCGGATTGGGGTTCCGGCTGGTCGAGATCGAGCAGGAGGCGGGTGAGACGGAACATCCGGCGTTTCTCCGAGGCTAGGCCACCAGGCGCAGCCCTTCTTTCTTGAGGATGGCGGTGCTCATCAGCACCTCGTGAGCGCGGCAGGAATCGCCGAGCCGTGCCGCGATCTGCCGCAGCTTGGCGTCCACCTCCCGGCGGTCGGGACCATGGACCATGGCGAAGAGGTTGTACGGCCAGAGGCCGGGGTAGCGGGGACGCTGATAGCAATGGCTGACGCAATCCAGGGCACCGACCAGACGGCCGCAACGTTCGATCTCCGCATCCGGCAGATCCCAGACGCTCATGGCGTTGGCCCGCAGGCCCAGTCGGTAATGGTTGGGGATGACACCGAGGCGACGGATGCCGCCGCTGGCCAGCAGGCGTTGGAATCGGGTCATGACCTCCTCGGCGTCGAGACCGATCCGGCGGCCCACCTCGGCATAGGGTTCGGGCACCAGCGGCAGGCCGCTCTGGGTGGCGGCGATCAGGGCCAGATCCCGGGCTTCCGGGAGAAAGACCGGGGCGGTCGGCGACTCGACCAGGGAGCTGGTGGTCACCCGACCCTCGGCGTCGATCTCCAGCTTCAGCCCCAGATAGAACTCCTTCAACTTGGGGAAGCGCAGCACCGGCAAGCCGGTGTCTCGCTCGATCCCCTGGATGGCGGCCTCGACCTCCTCCTTGAGCCCGGCGGCGACCACGAACCACATATTCAGGGCATGATCGCGGCGGTAGTTGTGGGCGACGGCGGCCAAGGCATTGACCTGGGCCGCCACCCCCTCGAACCTGGCGACGGGGACGCTCATGGCGGCCAGGATCTGCTGACCGCCCAGACGCTCGGCGTTGTACAAAGGCCCGAAACGGCTCAACCAACCGTCCCGGATCAGTGTCTCCAGACAGGCCAGGAGTCGCGCCTCATCCGTATCCAGTGCCGCCGCCGCTTGGGCGAAGGGTCGCTCGACCAGGGGAAAGCCGCCTTGCAGGCGATTGATCAGCTTCCGGGCCAGCGGGTCGAGCGCGCTCAAGACGCTGTCCGTCCGATTCCTGGGACCGGCAAGCGGATCGGGCGGCCTTCCCTGGGCAAGCCCGTCGGGGACAGATCGTAGCGAGCCCCCCGCTGTTTGAAGCGACGGCGGCTGAAGAGCACCTCGTGGGGGATCGACCCCAGGTCGTAGAGATTGAGCAACCGGGCCAGGCGGTCGAGCACCTCGTCGCGGTCGCGCCCATGGATCATGGTGAAGAGGTTGTAGGGCCAAAGGGGCGGGCGGCGGGGGCGACGATAGCAGAGGGTGATGCCGGGAAAGGCGCCGAGGCGGTGCCCCAGTTCATCCACCTCGGTATCCGGGATATCCCAGACCACCATGGCGTTGGCCAAGTAGCCGAGTTCATGATGGCGCACCACCACCCCCAGGCGGCGGATGATCCCACTGTCGAGTAGGCGTTGCAGACGACGCAACAGCTCCCCCTCCTCCACCCCCAGTTTGGTGGCGATGGCGGCGTAGGGTCGCGCGACCAGGGGCAAGCCCTGCTGGATGGCCGACAAGAGCCCACGGTCGAGGTCGTCGAGTGGCTCGCCAAGATCCGCCAAGGGAGGCAAGGTCACCATTTGAGCGTAAACCCCAGGTCGATGTGGTAATCCTCGATCATGGGCAGATCGAGCACCTCGAGACCGCTCAGATGCTCGATTTCCTCGAGCACGGCGAGCAGTTGCGCCCGGCTGGCGGCGGTGGCGACGAACCAGAGATTCAGCCGGTGCTCGCGTTCGTAGTTGTGATTGACCTCGGGAAAAGAACTGACCAGTTCCGCCACCTCGGCCAGTCGCTCCCTGGGGACCGCCATGGCGGCCAGGGTGCTGGCGCCAACCCGGTTGGGGGCGAGCACCGGGCCGACCCGGCTCACCATCCCTTCCGCCTGGAGCCGCTCAAGGGTCTCGATCACCCTCGTCTCGTCCGTGCCCAGACGTTGCGCCAGTTCGGCGAAGGGACGCGGGCTGAGCGGTAAATCGCGCTGAAAGTCGTTCAACAGACGCCGTTCCAGTTCCGAGAGGATGCGTGGGGGCTGGGTCATATCAAAAACCGATGCGATGGGCGCGGGCGGTGAAAAAGATGCCGCTCGGTTTCTCCGCCGGCAGGCTGGCTTTGAGCTCGAAGGTCTCGGTGTCGTAGACCAGGACCTTGTCCTCGTCCCGCACCGAGACCCAGACCTCTTCTCCCCGCGGCTCGAACTCCAGGTGCAACACCCCCTTGCCCGGCTTGAGCTTGTGGATGACTTGCAGACTTTCCGCGTCGATGACTTGGATACGGTCATTTTCGGGCAGGGCGAAATTTACCCAGATCTGTCGACCATCCGGTCGAGCCATGACGAACACCGGCTGCCCTTCCACCGGGATGCGACCGACCTGCTGCCAGCTCTGGGTGTCGATCACCAACACCTCATGCCGACCGACCCCGGGGATGAAGGCGCGGTTGCCGGCAACGGCCCAGCCTTCGAGGTGGGGCATCTTATAGACCGGGAGCTTGGTGTCGCCCGGGCCGTAGTCGGAAAGGATACGCTTGAGACCAGTCTCCGGGTGCCAGAGATCGATTAGGGCGAGCCCGTCCTCGCCATAGAGTCCGGCCAGATAAAAGCGACCGTCGGTGGTGATGAGGGCGTCATAGGGGTTGCGCCCGGTGTTGGTGAATTTGGTGAGCTTGGGCTGACGGGGATCGCGCAGATCGGCGATCCAGGTCTGACCGGCATCCCAGAGGCTGAAGACGAAACGCTCGCCGGTACTATCTTCGAGACCGATGACCTTGGATCTTTTCCCGGCTTCGTCTTCCGCCGGGATCTCGGCCAGGAGTTCGAGGCTGTCGGCGTCGAAGACCTTGACCCCGCCCGGTTCGTAATTGGCCACGGCCACCAGCCGCCCGCTCTGGGAGATGGCGCCGCCGATGCTGTTGCCGGCCTGGACCACCCGGGCGGCGATCTTGCGCTCCAGCAGATCGACCTTGGTCAGGCCACCGTCCCGTCCAAAGACGAAGGCGAAACGCTCGTCCCGGGAGAAGACGACCGAGGCATGGGAGAGATCGCCCAGCCCCTCGACCTGTCCCAGGATCGAGTTGCGACTGGTCTCGACCACCTGGACCCGGCCGGCGCCGCGCTCGATGATGACCCCGAGATCGCCACTGCCGCGCGGATCGGCCACGGCCAGCGTAGCCACCAGGGTCAGGGCGACCGCGGATAGACCGGACCAGAGTTTGGAATGAGGTGTCCCCATCAAGGCCTACTCGTTTCAGCGGGATAAGGGTTGAGAAGTTGTTCCACCAGCCAGGATACCTCCGCCTCCGTCATGAAGGGCCGCCAGGGCGGCATCGGCGTCCCGGGTCGACCATTGCTGATCGTGGCTTCGAGATACTGGGGCGGCTTGCCTGCCAGGGCCTCCGGCGTCAAAGGGGGTCCCAGCCCGCCGGCCCGGCGTAAGCCATGGCAGGAGCCGCAATCCTGTTCCAGCATATAGAGGAGTTCGGCCTGCCGCGGGGGCGTGGGGATACCGGCCCAACACCAAGCCGGGAAGCTCAGCGACAACCACCCGGCCAGCTTCAAGAATGTTTTGTATCTCATGCACTTTTCCGGGTTCCGGCGAGGTGGATGAAGGTTGGTTCAGGCTACCCGACTGGGTTTTGATACTCCTGGTTGGACCAAGACTTAACCTTGACCCATATCAAGAACGGCCGCCGGTTTGGCCACACCGACCGACTACCCAGCGGTGGATCTCCTTACCCCCGCCACCCTCAACCGATCCAGAGGCTTTGGATATTCACGAACTCCCTGATCCCGGCCAGAGACAATTCCCGCCCATAGCCCGAGGCCTTGATACCGCCAAAGGGCAGCCGGGGGTCGCTCTTCACCATGGCGTTGACGAAGGCGCCGCCACAGGCGAGGCGACGGGCAAAGGCTTCGCCTCGCACCCGGTCTCCGGTCCAGACACTGCCGCCCAGACCGAATCTGGAGTCATTGGCCACCCTGAGGGCCTCGACCTCATCCCGCACCCGGATCACCGCGGCGACCGGGCCGAACAACTCTTCCCCATAGGCCGGCATCCCTGGCTGAACACGGTCGAGCAGGGTCGGGGCATAGAAATATCCGGGTCCAGGCAGGATCTCACCACCGAGCACCAATTGCGCCCCCAGCTCGAGGCTGGTTTGCACCTGCTGCTGCAACTGCTCCCGGAGATCGGCCCGGGCGAGGGGCGCCAGGCTGGTAGCCGGGTCCAGGGGATCGCCCGGCCTGAGGCGACGGATGGCCTCGGCAAAACGAAGGAGAAAGGCTTCGGCGATCGCCTCCACCACAATAAACCGCTTGGCGGCGATACAGCTCTGTCCGGCGTTGAGGAACCTGGCGTTGACCGCCGTCGTCACCGTCGTCTCCAGCTCCGCATCTTCCAGGACCACGAAGGGGTCCGAGCCACCGAGTTCGAGCACCGCCTTCTTCAGGTGCCGACCCGCCTCGGCGGCCACCAGCCGACCTACCTCCTCGCTGCCGGTGAGACTGACCGCCTGGATGCGGGGATCGCCGATCAGGGCCATGGCCTGGGAACCGGTGATCAAGAGCGTGGTGAAAACACCGGATGGGAAACCGGCCTCGGCAAACAACTCCTGGAGACTCAGGGCGCATTCCGGCACATTGGCGGCATGCTTGAGCACCAGCGTGTTCCCGGCCGCCAAGGCGGGCACGGCGCAACGTATGACCTGCCAGAAGGGGAAGTTCCAGGGCATGATGGCCAGCAGGGTCCCCAGGGGCGGATAAGTCACCAGGCTTTTCCGCGCCTCCGTGGCTAGGGATTCATCCGCCAGAAAGGCAGCGGCCTGCTCGGCATAGTAATCGCAGACCCAGGCACACTTGATCACCTCGGCCTCGGCCTCCCGCAACAGTTTCCCCATCTCCGCCGTCATCAGGGTCGCCACTTGGGTCTTGCGGTTGCGCAACACCTGCGCCAGGGATCGCAACAGCTCGGCCCGCGCCCCCAGGGGCGTGGCGGCCCAGGACGGAGTGACGGCGGCCACCGCGGCCAACGCCTTTTCGATGCGCTCCGTCTCCCAGGGCCTATAGGACTGACGCAGTTCACCCGTAGCCGGGTTGATCGAGTGCCACAACATGGAATGGACCTCCTGCTTGCTGTCGGAAACGCTGTCAAACGGAGCTGTAGCCCTATCGGGCGCCTTGGTGACGATCTGGTTGGGCTTTGGCCGGGGGCAACAGGTCGGCCAGATTCACCTGATTCCAGGGTAATGGGGTTGGGCTGTAGAGGGCGGCGTCCAGGGCCAACAGCCCAGTGTTCAGTGCCCCCTCGAACCGCCCGGCCAGTTGGGTGAGATTGACCGGGGCTTGGTCGACCCAATTGAGACGGGCCCAATGCAACAAGGCCTCCCGGGCCGGCTTGGCCTCGCCCCGCTCATAGGCCAGGCGGACGGCCCGCACGGCCTGTTCCAGTTCGGTCTCGGGCGGTGGGATGGGGGCCGTCGCCACGGGGCTAGACACGGCTGGGGACGCCTTCCCGGGGCTGGGCGCCGAGCCCCGGCGCCGCCAACAGAAGGCCAGTGTCGCCATCCAACCCATGACCAGGACGGCCACCAGCCAGTCCGGGTAGCCGTTCCCCTGAATGGTCTGTTCCGGCTGGGATGCCCTCGACGGCGGGTTGATCCGGCTCTGGGTTGGCGGGACGACCGGCACAGGAGCCGGTGGGACAGTCTGGCCGGTGTAGGGCGGCAACCCCTGACCCGGGAAACTCCCCAGGCCCGAATAGGGGACGGGCGGGCTCGGCTGGGGTAGACCGAAGGAAGGTGCCTGCATCCCCGGCATCTCCCAGGGATTCGCCAGGCTGGGACCCGGGATGGGCGACGATGCTGTCTGGGCCGGCTCGGGGCCGGGCGATACCCGGATCGGCTGGGGTTGACTGTATTCCCCACCGATACCGAGGGCGGGCAGGGTCAGGTTACCACTGCGTTTGGGCAGCAGGGACAAGGACAGACTGGTTCGTTGGGTCCGTACGCCGTTGATGACCGAGGTCTGGGTCGAAAGTCCACGATTGAGGATCTGGAAATCCTGCTGTAGCGGCGTCAGGTCCGGGGGACCGGCGCTGGCGCCCGTGCTCTCTATGGTCAATTCGAAGGGCTGCGACAGGGAGAGGGGTCCTGGTTGGAGATGTACCCTTACCTCGGCCCAGGAAAGACCCGGCAGGAGCGACCACAGAAGTGTCGCCAGGATGACTCGAACTCGCCTCATAATCATTCCGTACCCGTATGACAGCTGGTAAAGATGGTTTCCGGCCACCCGGCCAGGATGGAGCGGACCTCCGCCGGGGTCCGAGTACCTTACCCCCAACCCGGATCGGGGCCAAGCCCGGGCTCCCGGAAGGCTGATCGTCAATCAAGGGGGAGCGGAACCCAGGATGGAAGGACAGGCGTTCCAGCGCAGAAAGTCGGCTTGCGCCGCCAGGTTCTTTAGCTCCTGAGACCGGGCAAGTGAAGAGGCTCTTGGCGGCGAAAACCGACACGACTGGGCCGGGATGGGCCTGGCGGGGAAGATCAAACCGCGATCCCGGCAAGCGTTCAGACAGGCTGGTTTCCCTCCGCCCATCGACGCATCTCTTCAACGAGATATCTTTGGATCCCGCCGCTTGGCGAGGGTAGTATTGAGAATGTTGCGGAAGTTGAACGACCGCCAGAGGAGCAGGCCGGTGGGTAGAATGCGGATCGGCCGCTGCCTCATGACCCGGATATCCCTTGGGTAGGGAGTCTTATCGAGTGTAAGGGGGTATTGCCGAGTAGGCAGGATGCGGTATGGACATCACCAAGCCTCAGTCAGGATATTTCCATCGGCCTGGTTACGCTCCCCTTGTCCGGCGGGCGGCCTGGGCGCCTGAGCCGACAGGTTTTTCATCATTGCCATCGAACAGGGAGTGATCGCCGTCATGAGGGGGAGGATGCGACTTCGACGGAGCTGGCTGTGGTTGCCCCTCCTGGTGGCTCTGACCGCGATCCGCCCCGCGACGGCCATGGACGATGAACTCGCGCCTCCCTTCGCCTGGTGGCTGGGAGGGGGCGTGCTGCTCGCGATGCTGGGTGGCGTACCCTTTTTCAGGTGGCGGGCCGGTCGTCGCAAAATAAGCCGTGGGACATGCTTTCGCGAGACGGCGAATGCCGCCCCGGTGATGTTTTGGGTTTCCGGGCCAGATCATCAGGTGACCTGGTTCAACCGCCGCTGGCTCGATTTCACCGGCCGTCCCCTGGAGCAGGAAATCGGCGACGGCTGGATGGATAGGCTGCATCCCGAGGATCGCCAGAGCTGTCAGACGAGGCGGGAAGACTATTTCGCCGCCCAGCAGCCCTTTCACCAGGAATACCGCCTACGTCGTCAGGACGGCCACTACCGTTGGATACTGGAATCCGCCCTGCCCCACTTCGATGCCCGGGGCCGCTTTCTGGGCTATATGGGCTCCTGTATCGACATCACCGAGCACAAGTCCCATGAGGCCTTGCTGGAGAGCACCCTGGATTCGATCGAGGAGGGGGTGCTGGTGATCGCCGCCGATGGACGGGTGATAGCAGCCAACCACCATTTCCAGAAACTCTGGCGGATTCCGGACGAACTCATGGCGCAGGGTCAGGATGCGGCCCTGCTCAGTTTTGTCCTCGACCAACTCGAGGACCCCGAAGATTTTCTCCGCAAGGTGCGACACCTCTACCACAGCGACGAAATTCATCAGGATCTGTTGTATTTCAAGGATGAGCGGATCTTCGCACGCTTCACCCGCCCGCTGGTGACCGGGAAGCAATGGGGCCGACTCTGGTCGTTTCGCGACATCACCAGGATGCGCCACGCCGAGATAGCCCTGCAGGTCGCCAAAGAAGAGGCCGAACAGGCCAACCAGGCCAAATCCGATTTTCTCTCCCGCATGAGCCACGAATTCCGCACCCCTCTCAACGCCATCGTCGGCTTCAGCCAATTGTTGGACGAGGACGCTGACGGGGTCTTGAGTCCACGGCAGCGGGATTTCGTCAACCACATCCAGCACAGCAGCCGGTATCTGCTGTCGCTCATCAACGAGGTGCTGGACCTGGCCCGCATCGAGTCAGGGAGACTGGAACTCTCCATCCAACCCATAGATCTGCCTCCCCTGTTGGAGGAGTGTCTGCAACTCGCCCATCCCCTGGCCGTCAACCGCCAGATCCGCATCCACCTCGTCACGCCGCAGAACTGGCAGGTCATGGCGGATGCCGCGCGACTGAAACAGGTAGTGCTCAATCTCCTGTCCAACGCCATCAAGTACAACCGAAACGGTGGCTGGGTGTGGCTCTCCTGTACCGAGACGGTCACCGGCAGGCTACGGATCGACGTCGCCGACAATGGACCCGGAATCCCGGAAGAAAGCCAAGTCGGGATCTTTCAGCCCTTCCAGCGCCTGGGGGCGGAACAATCCACCATCGAAGGGACGGGGATCGGACTCGCCATCAGCAAACACCTGATGGAAGGGATGGGGGGCCAGATCGGCTTCAGCAGCCGCCCCGGCAGCGGGAGCACCTTCTGGATCGAGTTGCCCGCCAGCCTCCGGCATGAACTTCCGCCGCCAGACGCTCCCCTGGCGCCGGAACCAAGGCGTTCCTCAGCCCCCCCGACGCCCCGCCAGCCCAAACAGGTGCTCTATGTGGAGGACAATCCGGTCAATGTGCTGCTGATGCAGAACACCTTGGCCAGGATGCCCGATATCCAACTCAAGATCGCCACGACGGGGGAAACCGGGCTCAGTATGGCGCTCAAGGCACCACCGGACCTCATCCTCATGGACATCCATCTGCCAGGGATGAGCGGATACGATACCTTGAAACACCTGCGCCAGCATCCGGAGACCCGGGACATCCCGGTTATCGCCGTCAGTGCCGCCGCCTTGAGCGAGGAGATCGAACGGGGCCTGGCCGCCGGGTTCCGGCGCTATATCACCAAGCCCTTCAACATCCAGGACCTGCTCAATCAAATGCGCGAAGATCTCGACACAGCCCCCTGAGACCTGGCCGGGGCATCACATCCTATCGATTCCGTTTTCTGATGAGCGAGAAACCTCAGCCAATCCGTTGATCCTTCCCAGGCCCCAAAGCGGGAAGGATCAAATCCGCCGTGCCTCGCTGAGTCGTCTCGCCAAGAAGTTCCGTTTTGGTTTTGCCGCGTAGAATCTGCTGACTCCGGACGTGCTCCGGGGAACCGCATCCATCATCGAGCTCGAAACTCGGTTCGGAATAAGTATGAAGTCGACCGCGAGAGCAGGAAGCCGTCGCAATGGCCCCGCCCGCCGCTCGTCGCTGCCGGGCCTGGGCGGTTTTCCCAGCCTTCTCGTTCTTATCAAGAGAACAATGGCTTTATTAATCGGCAGATTGTTCTCTAAAGAAGAACAAAAAATGGCCTTTCCGCCCGATGCCCGGAACGTTGATCGGCAAGGGGATCAGTTCCGCACCTCCACCACCACCCGATCGTTCAGGGGTTGGACGGCGCGGACATTGGGGCCGATAACCCGCAGCAGTTTTTCGATATAGGAACCGGCGATCTCGACCGGCTGGGTGAGGAGAAACCACTGCACCCCTTCGGTGCAGGGTGGGACCGTGAGCGAACCTTCATACACCAGATAGGAACGCTCCGCCGGGAGCAGAAAGACGGCATTGATGCCGGTCTGATGGTCGAAGTTGATCTCTCCCGTCCGTAACGGCATCGCCTCCCAGATCTTGGACAGGGTGCTATTCATGCGCTGACCGGCCTTGAACCCTACAGCGACGATAGCCAGGTGCCCGGCGGCGTCTTCGTGTTCCAGATGCATCTCCATATCGGCCCCCGCCCCGCCCAGCCGATGTTCGCTGGGGACATGGAAACGGAGGCGCTTGAGTTCGTACCGCGCCGCGCCGGCCCGCATCGAACTCCCCGGCTCGTAAGCCACTTCGACGGTATGACCATCATTGAGGACCGAAAGGGCATTGCTGTGGTAATTGAAGCTGAGCGGCGGCAATCTGGCGTTGAGGGTGCCACGGACGTCGATGGGAGATTGGCGAAGCCCTGTCTTGCAGAGGCTGTTGGCCGGGGAAAGGTCGCCCCAATGCTCGGGCCCGACCTGGCCCTGATACCCCCAGTGGCCGCTCATGGCCCCAGAGGTGGAGCGGGCGAGCCAGTTCCCCGCCACCGCCGCGGTAGAAAGCAGCCAGGCCGCCGCCATACCCAGACCAAGCCCCATCAATCCGCATCTCATCCGAGGTCGTCCCCTATCGTCTCCGCTCATCGCCCACCACCCGCCCCGAGCTGGAAACCCCTTGTCTCGGCTCGAGAATTCGCGGTCATTCTAAATGATTCTTCTCCCCTGGCGCCGCTGGGGAATTCCATTATTGGGCCATCTCCAAATCCTCGATCACCGCCTTGATGCCGGCCCGGGCGCACTCCTCGTCGGTCTCCCCCGCCGGCGCCCCGCTCACCCCGACCGCACCCAGCAATTGACCGCCGACCTGGATGGGGAGCCCACCGGGGGACATCACCAAACCCGGGACACGCCCGACCGGGGTGTCCGCCCGCGCCTTGAGGGCGGAGGTGGCGGCATTGAAGTTCGCCGCCGTATAGGCCTTCTGTTGACTGAGGATGAGGGTGATAGGGGCGGCGATGCTGTCCCGCAACTGGGCCTGAACCACCCCATCCCGATCCACCAGGGTCACCCCGATCTGAATACCCTTGCCCCGACACTCGGTCATGGCGGCCTGGACGATCTTGACCGCCGTCTCCAGAGACAGCCGTTTGAGGCTCACCATGGGCGGGGTCTCGGCCGCACCCAACTCAAAAGCACATCCCAACCACGCCAAGCACGCAAAAAGCCTCATACCTCTGCTCATCTTGATCCCTCCACAGCATTCTCGATGATCTTGGTCGACGGCTTGGACTCGACGCCATAGCGGCGACGCACATAGTCATCGACCATCGCCATAAATTCTTTAGCAAGATGCTCGCCACGCAGAGTGGCGACCTTCTCTCCCTCAATATAGACCGGGGCAGCCGGGCGTTCCCCGGTGCCCGGAAGACTGATGCCGATATCCGCCTGTTGACTCTCCCCGGGTCCGTTGACCACGCAGCCCATCACCGCCACCGTCATCCGCTCCACCCCGGGATAGCTGAGCCGCCAAGAGGGCATGCGCTCGCGCAGATGGGATTGGATGTCCCCGGCCAACCGCTGGAACAAAGTGCTGGTAGTGCGGCCGCAGCCAGGACAGGCGGTGACCATGGGGGCAAAGGCCCGCAGACCCATGGTTTGCAGGATCTCCTGGGCCACGATCACTTCCTGGGTACGGGAACCGCCGGGTTCGGGGGTCAAAGACACCCGGATGGTGTCGCCGATGCCTTCTTGCAGCAACACGGCTAGGGCGGCGGTGGAGGCCACGATGCCTTTGGAGCCCAGGCCGGCCTCGGTCAGTCCCAGGTGCAGGGCATGATCACAACGCTTGGCCAGTTCCCGATAGACGGCGATCAGATCCTGCACCCCGCTCATCTTGCAGGACAACAGGATACGCTCCCGCCCCAGACCCAGGGCTTCGGCCCGCTGGGCGCTCTCCAGTGCCGACACCAGCATCGCCTCCCGCATCAGCTGTTGAGCCGATCGGGGCGAACCGGCGCGGGCGTTGTCATCCATCAGGCGCGCCAGGGTGGCTGGGTCCAGACTGCCCCAGTTGACCCCGATGCGCACCGGCTTGCCATAGCGACAGGCGAGTTCGATCAGGGTCGAGAACTGCTGATCCCGCTTCTCCCCGCGACCGACATTGCCCGGATTGATGCGGTACTTGGCCAGCGCCTCGGCGCAGGCAGGTTCCTCGGTGAGCAGGCGATGACCGTTGAAGTGGAAATCGCCGATGAGGGGCACGGCGCAACCCTGCCGGTCCAGGGCTTCGCGGATGGCCGGGACGGCACGGGCCGCCGCCTCGTCGTTGACCGTGATACGCACCAATTCGGAACCGGCCCGGGCGAGTTCGGCGATCTGCTCGACCGTCGCCCGCACATCGGCGGTCTCGGTATTGGTCATGGACTGCACCACTATGGGCGCCCCGCCGCCGATGACCAGCTCCCCCACCCGCACCGCCACACAAGGGCGGCGAGCTACCCCGGTACCCGTCATTTGCTGTTCACCCCAAGCCTCGCATGATCCACATCATACCCCATCGCCAAAACGAAATACCCAACTACCCGGCGGCCACAAAACCCTTACCATGAGCCTCACCGCCACCTTTTGGGAAGCCCGAGCATGTCCCCAACCCAGCCCCAGGCCCAGACCTCCGCCCTCATCACCATCGATGTGCAGAATGACTTCACCCTGCCCGGCGCCCCCATGGCGATCCCCGGCACCCATGAACGCCTCGGGTCGATGCGGGAGTTACTGCTGGCCTTCCGTGCCGCCCGCCGCCCCATCGTCCACATCGTGCGGCTCTATCTGCCGGATGGCAGCAATGTCGACCTCTGCCGCCGGGAAGAGGTCAGACAGGGATTGGCGCTGGTCAACCCGGATACCCCGGGGGCGGAATTGGTGAGCGCCTTAAAACCGAGGCCCGACATCCAGCTCGACGCCGCGCGGCTCTTGGCGGGAGAATTCCAGTCCATCGGGCCGGAGGAGTGGATCCTTTACAAACCCCGCTGGGATGCCTTTTATCGGACCCCCCTCGAAGCCCATCTGCGCCGGCTCGGGGTGGATACCCTGGTGTTCTGCGGTTGCAATTTTCCCAATTGCCCGCGCTCTTCGATCTATGGCGCCAGTAACCGGGATTTCCGTCTGGTCCTGGCCACGGATGCCGTCTCCGGCCTGTACGAACGGGGCCTCGAGGAACTGCGGGGCATAGGCGTGACCCTGATGACCACCAGGGAGATCGACGACTGGGTTGGTCGAACCAGGGAAATGACCTCAGTTCTTAGCCAGGGATGATGGGTTGTTCGCCGGACGAGGGATCCAACCCTCAAGGGTACCGGATAACCTCTGTTTTCTTACCCCCCTTAGGGACGATGATCGTAGCCAGAGAGATCTTGATCGAGTGCCCAGATGCGCACCCGACTCAAGGGGTGGAGTTTGCGGGTGTGTTGCCACTCTTTGATGATGCTCAGGTCCGCCAGGCTGATCCCCTCATTCTGTTTTTGGGGCGATTTACTACGCATCGCCATGTCGGGAAACTCGGCCAGCCAGCTGAGAAACTCATCTCGGCCCGGGAAGTGCGTAGGTCGATAAGGCGCTTCACCTTGGAACGCCTTGGACACATCATCCACCAATTTTATGGCGTAGCGCCGCCGCGTTTGACCGTCGGGTAAATGGGCAATGTGATTGCCGGTCTCCCAAACCGATGCCAGAGGTAGCAGGAAGTGGTCGTTATCCCTAATAAACCGTTCGAAGTCCCGCACTATCCCGACCCGAGCCTGGTTGAATCCCGGCACGTCGAGCACGTTGAGATAGACGGAGGTATCGAGCAACAGGATGGCGTTCATCGCTCGTCCCCCTGCTTGAGGTTGTCCAACCAAGCCAAGGCCCGAGCGCGTCGGTCGAGGTCCCGCGGCTGTTTGACGAAACGCTCGAGGGCGCCACTGGTAACCAAGCCGCCGAGCGAGTCCTGGGCAATCAATTCCGGGTAATCCGGAACTTCCTGCAAGCGCGCCAGACAACTCGATCCATCCTTTGGGTTGCGATAACAGAACACCACGTCGGGCAGGGCCGAATCCGGTAATGCATCCAGCAGCGCCGGGTTGTGCGTTGACAGCAATACGCGCAAGTCGCGCCGCTCGGCAATCGAGCGGATGTTTGTCAGTAGTAGGCGAGCACGGCTTGGGTGCACGCCGTTATCGATCTCCTCGATGACCACCAAGCTTGATTCCGGCGCCGCCAACATAGCGGCAGCGATGGACAACACCCTCAGGGTGCCGTCCGACAACAGGGAGGCGTCGTAGTCGCGCCTGGTGCCGCCGAAGGTCTCGGTCAGCTTGACCATAACGCCGCCGCGCGGCTCCACCAGAAATGATAAGCTGGCGATGTCCTGCTCCGGCAAACTCTGGATGAAATCCAGAATGGCCTGCCGCTGGGAGCGAAACGGCTCTTGGTCGGCCTCGCTATCCGATCCCCAGAGGTTGTATAGCACGGCGGACAGATTGCGGCCGTCCCCTTGCATGGCGATCTCGGATGGAAAGGCATAATCCCGCATCCGTGCGGGGACGGGGTCCAGAAACAGCACCTCCGACAGCCAGGTTTCAAGCTGCTTGCATGCCGGTGGTATCCGCTTGCGGGACTCCCCATGGCCGGCCTCGAAAGTGGCGGGGCTGGTCAACTGAGTGAAGATCGCCGCTTGGTCGCTGCAGGTCACATGCGGCTTCTTGCCCCTGGCGAAATTGTTGTAGGCCACACTGACGTCGGTCCCGCGCCCCATCGAGGACTGATTCAGGGTATAGAGCGGCACGTTTGCACCTTCGTGGGTCAAGGTCTCGGCCGAGATATGCAAACCATCGGAACGGCGGCTCAAGGTCATGACAAGCCGATTCCATTCCTTGGCATCGGTTTCGACGCCAAGGCTAAAAGACTCTCCCCGCTCGTAGGCCAAATCCTCTAGGAGGCCTCGCACCACCTGGTCACCGTTTTGCACGGCATATTGAATGGCCGACAGCCGCTGTCCCTGGGCGAGCCACGCCAGCAGACGCATGCCCTCGATGGCGTTGCTCTTGCCTGAGGCATTAGCCCCAATCAGCACCGTGAGCGGTGCGAGCAACAGGCGCCCCGCCCGATAGCTTTTGAAGTTCTCCAAGGTTATGGCGGTCAACATGAAGGAATCCCCTTTCGGTTAACAGCGAATTATTTCTCCAGCCTCAGACCAACGGTCAGGACCTGTTATCCACTTCGCCTTCATCCGCCCACCACCGCCCGTTCCAAATCAACACAACTGTCATTGGTTGGCACCCGAGCCTAAGCAAAGCTGAGATGAGGAACGAACCGCATCCATCGCGGATGGAAATGCCCAGATCGATGCGGTTCATCTCCTTCATCGCATCCGAGGCCGTCGTTCTCTAATGCAGAACAATATCTCTCAATATTGATGCATTGTTCTCTTAGAAAGAACGAAAACAGGCCATTTCCGGTCCATGCCCGGAGCCGTTGAGCTCCCATACCCATTCCTCTTGGCCCCTTCTCTCAGCGACGGATTCGGGGGCGACACCCGCTCCCGACCGCTCGGAAGCCTAACCGACTTTGCAGTTCCAACAGGGGCAGCCAATGCTCGGAGTGACCATCATCCGCTCACCCCGCCCCCTCTCATCCGTGCTAAGGGGCTGATTCTCCAGCTAAATGATTCAAACCGGCGGCGAAGGAGCGCAGCCAACGCCCAAGGGGCTCTGGTTGGTTGCTGCCTTCAAAGGCCAGTCTGGCCGCCAGACCGACCAGGGTGGTGCGATCCGTCGCCGTAGCCGATGAGATACCCCGCTTGGCGCCAGGCCTGTCGTTGAGCCGGCGCAATTCATCCCGAAGTCCGCCGAACGTCTTGGCGCTCTGTTCCAGGGGCGAGACAGCGGCGGAATCGGTAGCGACGAGTCGATGCAGCCGTTCGTAATGGCGTTGGAGCGCCCCCAGGGAATCGCCAGCGTTTTGCGTTTGCGACCCTCTTTGGGCTGGAGATGAAGACTTGAGATCGGTTTCCAGGGCCACCGCCTGCACCAGTTTGACCAAGGGGGAATCCTTGCGGGCGAGGAGTTCGGCGATCTCCAGGGCCTCCGCCACATCCACCACGGGGTGGATCTCCAGATCCCCGACCAAACCATCCCACTGCTCGATGTAGTCGTTGATATAAAGCCGCTGGATGTCCTGTAACAGACGCAGACGTTCGGCCTCCGTCGGTTTCGGCCGTTGTTTGTCCAGCACCGCCAACTCGGCGATATAGCCATCGATCTTTGGCCAGGCCGTAGTGACAAAAAAATCGTAAAACCCGGTTTTGGTATACAAGCCGGGTATTCCTGCGTCCAAGGGTCGCCCGCTCTTGCGGATAAAAAGCCTGGTCGCCGCCTCCCCTCCCGCCTCACTGGGGCGGAATGGCGGCAAAGGGTGCGCCTGGGCCAGGGTCTTGATGCGCCCATACACCAAGTGGGCGGTGGGTACCTCCCGGAGTTTGGCCAGGGTCCGTTGCGCCAGGGTCCGATCGACCTCGGCCGGCGGCGGGAAAGGTTGTAAGGCCACCATCGCGGCCAGATGATCGGCCAGTTCGGTTCGGGACGAGGCAGGGAATTCCGCCGGCAACTCTTGGTCCAGATCGGCCCGACCCCAGGCGAGAACCAGATCTTTCAATTCGGATTCCGTCTGCAGCGAGGGGGGCGCTGGCCGATCGGTCGATTTGTTGAGCCGCTGCGTCATTTCCTCGAGTTGCTGCTGCAGCCTGGCGACCTGTTCGTCGTGCTGCCGGCCGAGAATCGGCTGGTCCGTCCTGCCACCAAAGTAGAACTCGCCGATCATGGCCTCGTTCACCCAGGGCAATTGCTGCTGGGCGGTCACTTCGTACACCTGTTCCCGCACCCGTCCGAGCATCGCCCGGATCTCCAGATCCGGCGCTTTGATGTACTTCAGCAGGGCTTCCGTAAAGGGGCTGTTGCGGCCTTCCCCATCGGCGGCGGCGCGGTCGGGCGCCGTGGCGAAGGCGATGAAGGTCCCCGCCGTCGAGGCCTCGATACGGGCCAAGCCGCCGGTTGTGGCCCGGGTGAAGGCACGGCGAACCACATTGTTGCGGCAGGCATCCAGGAACAGGAGCTTGACCCGGGCACCCGAGGCTTCCATCACGTCCAGGATGTCGTTGACCTTGATACCCTGGCTGAGCAGATCCGCCTCGGTCTCGATCCTCGCCGTCGTCGGAATCAGATAATTCCGCCCATTCACCTGCAACCCGTGTCCGGCGTAGAACACCAGGGCGACCCTGGCACCGGTGGCGGCGCGACCGAAGTCGGCCAGACTTTGCAGCATGGCCCGATGATCGCCGTCGATGGTCTTGGTCACCTCGAAGCCCAGACTGGTAAGAACGGCGGCTATATCGCCGGCATCGTTCGGCGGGTTGATCAGGGTCGCCACATTGGTATAGGCGCCGTTGCCGATCACCCAGGCCACCCGTCGCTCGTTTTGCCCCCAGGCCGGGCCTCCCAGTACCGCGGAGAGCACCACTATCAGGGCCAGAAAAGCGCGCAGCCGGTCACCCATGGCCGCTATTTGCCTGTTGTCGCCCACTCGTCCGCCCCTCCAAGCATTCCATAGAGCTTCAAGGCCTCATAGGCCAGTTCCGGATGCTCCGCATTGACGCGAAGCTGTTCCTCCAGACGCCGTACTATCCGGGGAAACAAGACCCGCCTGAGAACATCCGGGTAAAGACCCCCGGCCCGCTGGGCCAGTCCCTCGGACGGAAGAAGCTGGAGTGCCGGAAG
>WBZP01000996.1_pt1 | contig 36611 bp, 33 predicted proteins | sample 5204301 | NCBI WGS metagenome assembly WBZP01 (sample SAMN12412401, study PRJNA552823) | activated sludge metagenome | isolation source: activated sludge from nitrification reactor of wastewater treatment plant... | place: USA: Pennsylvania | collected 2017 | reverse complement strand
ATGTGCACCGGGATGCGGATGGTGCGCGCCTGGTCGGCGATCGAACGGGTGATGGCCTGACGGATCCACCACGTGGCGTAGGTCGAGAACTTGTAGCCGCGGCGGTATTCGAACTTGTCCACCGCCTTCATCAGGCCGATGTTGCCTTCCTGGATCAGGTCGAGGAACTGCAGGCCACGGTTGGTGTACTTCTTGGCGATCGAGATCACCAGACGCAGGTTGGCCTCGGTCATCTCGCGCTTGGCGCGGCGGGCCTTGGCTTCGCCGGTGGACATCTGCTTGTTGATGTCCTTCAGTTCCTTCAGCGGAATGCCGATGTGGTTCTGCAGGTCGATCAGCTTCTGTTGCTGTTCCTTGATCGCCGGGGCGTTGCGGATCAGCGTCTGCGCATAGGTGCGCTGGCTGGCGGCGATTTCGGCATCGACCCAGTCGAGGTTCATCTCGTTGCCGGGGAATACCTTGATGAAGTGGGGGCGCGGCATGCGCACCTTGTCGACGCAGATCTGCTGGATCTTGCGCTCGCAGCCACGGACCGACTCGACCATGCCGCGCACCGAATCGCACAGGCGCTCGATGGTGCGCGAGGTAAAGCGGATATAGAGCAGCTCTTCCGAGATCTGTTGCTGCAGCTTGAGGTAGGTCTTGTCCTGCGAACCCTTCTTGACCAGGGCGTTGTGTGCCTTGGCGTAGAGCGTCTTGATCAGGGCGAAGCGCTCGAGGGCATCGACCTTCAGCTGCAGCAGGGATGCCGACGCGGCAGCGCCGCCGTCATCGCCTTCTTCCTCGTCGCTTTCTTCCTCTTCGTCGATTTCCTCTTCCTCGGCCGCCTGTGCTTCCTCAACGGCATTCGGGTCGATGAGGCCGTCGATCAGCTCGTCGATGCGCATCTCGTCGCGCTCGATCTTGGCAACGGCGTCGAGAATCTCGGCAATCGTCGTCGGGCAGGCGGAGATCGCCTGGATCATGTGCTTGAGGCCGTCCTCGATGCGCTTGGCGATCTCGATCTCGCCCTCGCGGGTGAGCAGCTCGACCGAGCCCATCTCGCGCATGTACATGCGCACCGGGTCGGTGGTGCGGCCGAATTCGGAGTCGACGGTGGACAGGGCCTGTTCGGCTTCCTCCTCGACTTCCTCGTCGTCGGCGACCGTCGGGGCGGCGTCGGACATGAGCAGGTCCTCGGCGGCCGGAGCCTCGTCGAAGACCTGGATCTGCATGTCGTTGAAGGTGGAGATGATCGACTCGATCTGCTCCGCATCGACGACGTCATCCGGGAGGTGGTCGTTGATCTCGGCGTAGGTCAGGTAACCCCGCTCCTTGCCGAGCTTGATCAGGTTCTTGAGGCGCGTCTTGCGCGTCTCGACGTCCACCGGTGACGGGTTGCCGGCTTGGGCCAGCAGGTCCGCTGCGGCCTTTTCCCTGGCTTTCGAGGATTTTGCCTTGGCGGGGGTGGCGGGGGTTTTGGCTTTTGCGTTGGCCATGTCCGATGTTCCTGTTCCGTTCCTGATCCCCGGGCATTCACTCGGGGTTGTGTTGCCGGGTTGGAAAAACCCCAAATTATATCATAACTTAGCTAGTTTCCGGGGTTTCCCGGCTGCGATTTCCGTGCGTCGACAGGAGCGCTACGTAGCGTGCCTTCTCGTCTGCAGAAAGTCCTGCAACGCCGAGCGCCCGTGCCTTGGCCTTGAGGGCGTCGATTTCACTGGTCTGGGCGTCGCGCGCAAATTTGTCGAGAGTGCCGGCAAACTCCGATTCGATCTCGTCCTCGGCAAAGGGTTCATGCATGAGATCGGAGGCGGCGGCCCGCAGCAGTGCGTCGTCTTCGCCCGCGCGCAGCCGTTCGAGCAGCGGTGCGTATGCGGGCGGGGCGCCGCCATCCTCGGCCATGTCGCGGACCGTCGTGACAAGCCGGCGCAGCGTCCGCGTTTCCGGAAGGTCGCCGGGCAGGGCATCAATCGGCAGGCGCAAGGCCAGCGCCGGCTTCTGCAGGATCAGCCGGATCAGCTTCTTCATGAAGGTGGCCGCCGGTGACTGGCGTGGCGCCCGGGCGGGAGCGGGCGGCGCGATCGTGCGCAGTTCGCACAGCCGCTCGACCTCGGTTTGCGAAAACCCGCTGATCTCGGCCAGGCGCTTGACCAGCTGCAGGCGCAGCAGCGGTGTCTGCAGCTTCTGCAGCAGCGGCTTGGCGTCGGCGACCAGCTTGGCCTTGCCCTCGGCGCTGGTCAGGTCGCACTGGCGACCGAGCTCGCGCAGCAGGAAGTCCGATAGTGGGGTCGCCTGGGCAACCATGCGGTTGAACGCGTCCTTGCCGAATTCGCGGACGTAGCTGTCGGGGTCGTGTTCCTCGGGAAGGAAAACAAAGCCGATGGTCTTTTGCTCGGGCAACGCTTCCAGCGAATTCTCGAGGGCACGCCAGGCTGCCTTGCGGCCAGCATTGTCGCCGTCGAAGCAGAAGACGATGCGGTCGACCTGGCGCAGCAGTTTCTGCACGTGGGTCGCCGTTGTCGCCGTCCCGAGCGTCGCGACCGCATTGCTGACCCCGTGCTGGGCGAGGGCGATGACATCCATGTAGCCTTCGACGACGATGGCCGTATCGGTTTCTCGCAAGGCGACCCTTGCCTGCGGCAGGCCGAAAAGTTCGCGGCCCTTTTCAAACAGGGGGGTTTCGGGCGAGTTCAGGTACTTCGGTTCGCCGGGGCCGATGATGCGGCCGCCGAAGGCGATGACCTCGCCCTTCGGGTTGATGATCGGGATCATCACGCGATCACGGAAGTAGTCGTAGCGGCGACCGTCGTCACCCGTCTTGAGCAGGCCCGCGGCTGTCAGGCGCGGATCGTTGTAGTCGAGCGATGACTCGCGCAGCCCGTTGGGCGGCGCGTAGCCCATGCCGAAGCGGGCGGCGATCTCGCCGGTGAGGCCGCGCTGCTTGAGATAGTCGATCGCCTTCGGCGAGGCCTTCAGCTGCTCGCGGTAGAACTGGGCTGCCTGCGTCATGGCCTCGACGAGGTCGACCGTGCGCGGGCCGTCGCTGGCCTCCCGCCGGCGCCCTTCCTGTTCCGGTACCTGCATGCCGGCCCGGCTGGCGAGATCCTTCACCGCGTCGATGAAGCCCATGCCCGAGTACTCCATCATGAAGCCGATGGCGGTGCCGTGGGCGCCGCAGCCGAAGCAGTGGTAGAACTGCTTGGTCGGGCTGACGGTGAAGGAGGGGGATTTTTCGTTGTGGAAGGGGCAGCAGGCAGCGTAGTTGGCGCCCGCCTTCTTGAGCGGCACGTGCGCATCGATCAGGTCGACGATGTCGACCCGATGCAGCAGGTCCTGAATGAAGGATTCAGGAATCATCGCTCGCCGTACTGCCGGTCAGCGGGTGAGGGCCGCTTTGACCTGCTTCGAGACTTCGCCCATGTCGGCGCGGCCGGCGAGCTTCGCCTTGACGACGCCCATGACCTTGCCCATGTCCGCAGGGCCGGCAGCGCCAGTGGCGGCGACGGCGGCAGCCACTTCGGCAGCGATTTCCGCAACCGACATCTGCGCCGGCATGTAGCCGGCCAGCAATTCGGCTTCCGCGCGCTCGGCGGCGGCGAGGTCGTCGCGCTTGGCGGCCTCGTACTGGGTGATGCTGTCCTTGCGTTGCTTGAGAAGTTTCTCGACCACCGCGAGCACGCCGGCGTCGTCGAGTTCGATCCGCTCGTCGACTTCCTTCTGCTTGATTGCGGCGAGCAGCAGGCGGATGGCGCCGAGCTTCGCCGCTTCCTTGGCGCGCATGGCGGCCTTCATGTCCTCGGTGATGCGTTCCTTGAGCGTCATTGTCTCGATCCCCTCAAACGTCAAAAGCCGTCCACCTGGTGATGGACGGCTCTGGCTTTCGCTGCGTCGGAAAACTACGGCGCCAGGATTGGAACTGGCGCGATGTGAAGCAGTGTTGCGAGTCCTGCGTTTGCTACAACTGCTGCGGCCGGAGCCGCTTAGTACATCTTCGGCGGCAGGGTCTGGCTGCGGATGCGCTTGTGGTGGCGCTTCACGGCAGCAGCGAGCTTGCGCTTGCGCTCGGCGGTGGGCTTCTCGTAGAACTCGCGGGCGCGGAGTTCGGTCAGCAGGCCGGTTTTTTCGACAGTGCGCTTGAAGCGGCGGATGGCTACTTCGAACGGCTCGTTTTCCTTGACGCGAATAGCAGGCATTGAAATCAGTCCAATCAGTTGGGTTGGAAAAATGGGAAAGACCGCGATTATATACAGAGAGTCAAGCTTTTTCCAAGTCCACCGGGTTTCTGCCGATCCGGGTCGGGTAAAATGCCGCCCCATGCTGGTCCTCGGCTTCGAATCTTCCTGCGACGAAACGGGCGTCGCGCTCTACGATCAGGAGCGCGGCCTGCTCGCGCACGCCCTGCACTCGCAGGTTGCGATGCACCGCGACTACGGTGGCGTCGTTCCGGAGCTCGCCTCGCGGGACCATGTGCGGCGGCTCGTTCCTTTGCTGCGCAAGGCGCTTTCCGATAGCGGGCGCTCGCTCGGCGAGGTTGGCGCGATCGCCTATACGCAAGGACCGGGGCTGGCCGGCGCCTTGCTGGTCGGCTCGGCGTTTGCAGAGGCGCTCGCACTGGGTCTGGGCGTGCCCACCGTTCCGGTACACCATCTCGAGGGGCACCTGTTGTCGCCGCTGCTTTCGTCGCGGCCCCCCGTCTTTCCGTTCGTTGCGCTGCTTGTGTCGGGCGGCCACACTCAGCTGATGCGGGTCACCGGTGTCGGCAAGTACGAACTGCTCGGGGAGACGCTCGACGATGCTGCCGGCGAGGCCTTCGACAAGACCGCCAAGCTGCTCGGCCTCGGCTACCCGGGCGGGCCGGCGCTGGCGGTACTGGCCGAGCAGGGCGTTCCGGGGGCCGTGAAGCTGCCGCGCCCGATGCTCAATTCGGGCGATCTGATGTTCAGCTTCTCCGGGCTGAAGACGGCGGTGCTGACCCGGGTGCGCGAGCGCGAACTGACGGAGCAGGAAAGGGCCGATGTGGCCCGTGGTTTTCAGGATGCGATCGTCGAGGTGCTGGTGAAGAAATCGCTGACGGCCCTCAAGACGACGGGACTGCAGCAACTGGTGGTCGCTGGCGGAGTCGGTGCCAACGCCGAATTGCGCCGGCAACTCGACCTTCGGGCCGCACGGCGAGGGCTGACGGTCTACTACCCGGAGCTCGAATTCTGCACTGACAACGGCGCGATGATCGCGCTGGCCGGTGCGATGCGTCTGGCGACAGGTTCCCCGGCCAAGCCGGCCGGCGGTTTTGCGGTACGCCCGCGCTGGCCCCTGTCGGAAATCGGCTGATTCTTTCCGGCACCTGCGCAGGGCGCCCCGCTCTCTCAGCGGGGCTTTTTCTTGGCGCCGATCTTCGGTTCCGTGCCGGCGAGCAGGCGCTGCAGATTGCCCCAGTGCTTGCCGATCAACGCCAGTGACATGACGCCAACGGCAAGCATCTGGAACGTGGCCCCCCACATCATCGCCGCCAGCAGCGGCGATGCCGCTGCCGCCATCAGTGCCCCCAGCGACGAGTAGCGGGAAAAGGTCGCACTCAGGATCCAGACGGCCAGGGTGGCGAGACCGAGTACCCAGTCCAGCGCCAGCAATACGCCCGCCGCGGTGGCGACCCCCTTGCCGCCCTTGAATTTCAGGAAGACCGGGAAGAGGTGGCCGAAGAACACGGCGACGGCCACCAGCCCGATGGCGACGTCGGGAAGCATGTAATGTTTGGCGAGGAACACGGCCAGCCAGCCCTTGGCGCCGTCACCGAGCAGCGTCAGAAGCGCCGCCTTCTTGTTGCCGCTGCGCAGCACGTTGGTGGCGCCGGGATTGCCGGAGCCATAGCTGCGCGGGTCGGCGAGGCCGAACAGCTTGCTGCTGACGACGGCGAAGGGTACGGAACCGAGCAGGTAGGCGCCGATGATGGCGGCGGGAACGACGAGGGAGCTATCCATGGGGCTGGGGTAGAATGCGAACCGTTAATCTGCGCAGAACTTGCACGACTCTGTGCAGGACTTGCGAAGTGCCATTCTACACTGCCCCATGGACATCATTTTCATCGACGACCTGCGTGTCGAAACGCTGATCGGCATCTACCCGCGCGAGAAGGCCGTACCGCAGACGATCGAGATCAGCCTGCGCATCGGTGCGTCGACCGCTTCCGCCGGGGCTTCCGACGATATCCGCGACACGATCGATTACGCAGTCGTTGCCGAGCGACTGCGCGCCGAACTCGGCGCGCGCCATTTCAACCTGCTCGAGAAACTGGCGGAATACGTAGCGACGCTCCTGCTTGAGGACTTCGGCGCGCAGTGGGTGCGGGTATCGGTCGCCAAGCTCGGCATGATGCGCGGGGTCCGCCGCGTCGGCGTGGTCATCGAGCGCGGCGCTGCCTGATCGCCGACGCCGTCGCGTCAGTCCTTGAGCGCTACTTCCACCACCTTCGGCTGCAGCACGCGCACGATGTCGTGTGGGTGCACGCCGACCAGATAGCCGCGACGCCCGCCATTCACGTAGATCAGCGGCAGGTCGAGTATGCTTTTCTCGACGTAGAGCGGCATCTGCTTTTTCGTTCCGAACGGGCTGGTGCCGCCGACAAGGAAGCCGGTGTGGCGGTTGGCGACTTCCGGCTTGCAGGGTTCGACCTTCTTGCAGCCGATCTGGCGGGCCAGTTCCTTGGTCGACACCTTGCGCTCGCCATGCATGAGCACGATCAGCGGTTTTGCGTGTTCATCTTCCATGATCAGCGTCTTGACGACGGCGTGCTCATCGACATTGAGCTCGCGCGCCGAGACGCGTGTGCCGCCGTGCTCCTCGTACGCATACAGATGGTTGGAGTGCGCGATGCCGTGGCTGCGCAGGAAGCGTGTGGCGGGCGTTTCCGGGGCGTTTTCGTTCTTCATGCGTGATGTCTCAGTGCAGGCTGCGCAACAGGGCGCGCAGGCGGGCGGGCTTGACCGGTTCGCTCAGGTGGTAAGCCCCCTGTTCCGGCATGTTACATCCGGCCGCGGTAATCAGCACGCCAGGGTGCCTGTGCAGCAATGACTGGTATTCGGCGGAAAGCTGACAGCTTTCGGTGTGGAGAATGACCGGTATGCAACGGGAATCGTCGAGCGCTCGCCACGCGTCGGAAATCGTGTTCGGGACGATCACCTCGTAGCCCCAGCGCCGGGCGCGCTCGGCGAGGTCGTCGGTATTTTCCCAGCGGCCGCCGGCATCGAGCAGCAGCAGGGGCGGGATGGCCGGACTTTCCTGCGCAACGACAGGCGCCATGACCTTGCCGGCGACGACGGGCAGGGTCAGCGCAAAGACGGATCCGTGGCCCTTCGCGGAACGCAGGCTGATGTTGGCCCCGAGCAGTCTGGCGATGCGATGGGCGATGGCGAGGCCGAGGCCGAGGCCGGCATTCGGATCGCGCGCACGGTTTTCGATCTGGAAGAACTCGTCGAAAATTTCCGTCTGGTGCTCCGGCGGGATGCCGGCGCCGTTATCGCGCACCTCGATCCGTACGGCATTCCGCCGCCAGCGTGCGCTGACCAGCACCGTGCCTTTCGGGGAGAACTTGATCGCGTTGTCGATCAGGTTTCCGAGCAGCCGGGTGAGCAGCGCCGGGTCGGTTTCCAGAAGTACTTCCCGTGGCCGAAACAGCAGGCGGACCCCACGGGCTTCAGCCGGCACGGTATAGGTGTCGGCGAGTTGCGAAAAGAGCGTCTGCAAGGCGACGTGCTTGCGCTCCGGCGTGATGTTCGCCATGTCCAATCGCGAGATATCGAGCAGGCTACGCAGTTGCCCGGCGATCGAACGACTTGCCGACTCGATGCGTTCGACCAGGACTTTCTGCTCGGGGTCGTTGGTCACGCGCGTCAGGTCGGCGAGGAACAACTGCAGCGCGTGCAGGGGCTGGCGCAGGTCGTGGCTGGCTGCGGCAAAGAAACGTGCCTTGGCGTCAGCCAGGCGCAGGGCCTCGTTGCGACGTGTTTCCAGTTCACGCGTGGCGTTCTCGACACGAAGTTCGAGCGTTTCGTGGCTGCGCCGGAGTTCGTGCGTGACGACGGCCAGCTGTTGCAGCTGGCGCCTGATCAGCAGGCCGGCAACCAGCAGCGTGAGCAGCGCGAGTCCCGAAAGCAGTGCAGTGCGCCAGGCCTGCTGCCGCCATTCCTGGGTCAGCAGTGCGCGGGGCGTGATATTGATGACGCGCAGGTTGCTGTGTCCCGGTACCGGTTCCGTCGTGGCGACGAAGGAGCCACTTTCGTGGGTACTGCGGTTCATGTTCAGGGGCAGGGTCGCGAATGCGCCGCCAGCCAGGACCTGCCGGTAATCGTCGCCTGCCCGGGCTGGCAGCTGATCATCGGCCGTATTCAGCGAACGGCAGAGCGTCACGATCCGGCCCTCCGCATTGACGAGCGCCGTCTCGAAATCGCCGTAGGGGCGTGACGAGCGACAGAACTCCTCGAAATAGACAGGTTCGAGCGCGACGACCAATGCGCCTTCAAAACTGTCGCGCCCGAGACGCCGTGCCAGGGCATAGGTCGGAAGGTTCGAATTGCGTCCGACATAGGGGCCGTAGTCGGCGCGTTCTGCACCGCGTGCAAGTGACACGAAATAGGGACGATCCCTGATGTTGATCTGCGGCGGCGCCTCGGCAAAGCTGGTATGGCGCTGGTTGCCGTCGGCGTCGAAGATCAGCAGGTGTCTGACCTGCGGCAGCGAGCGGCTGAGCCGCGTTTTCAGTGACTGGTGGCCTGTCGCCGCCGACCAGTGCTGCCAGCCGCCCCCTTCCTGCAGTGCGATGCGCATCTCGTCGAGCAGGATGTCGACACTGTCCAGCGAGCGCCCGACATGCTCCGCGAACATGCGATCGTTCTGCTCGATGTGTCGCAGATTGAGGGCGTAGGCTTTCTCGCGGCTGAAATACTGGTCGAGCGCAAGGATGCCGGTGAGCATGAGTACCGCAAGGCCTGCGACAACGAGCGCGGAGGAACCGGAAAATATTTTCTGGGCCATGATGATGACGGAGGAATGTGGCTGCAAGGATAGCAGCCCCGGCAGGTTTTCGCTGCCCGCGGCGGGAACGGGGGCCGAATCAGCCGCGTGGATGGTGTACGGCGTGCAGGGCCTTCAGCCGTTCCCGGGCGACGTGAGTGTAGATCTGCGTCGTCGTGATATCGGCGTGGCCGAGCAGCATCTGGACGACGCGGAGGTCGGCGCCGTGGTTGATCAGGTGCGTCGCGAAGGCATGGCGCAGCGTGTGCGGCGATAGCCGGTCGGCATCGAGGCCCGCGGCGCGTCCGTGGCGCTTGATCAGGTTCCAGAACATCTGCCGCGTCATTGCCGCGGCGCGCTGGGTGACGAAGAGTGCGTCACACGGACGCTGGTCGAGCAGCGCCGGTCTGGCTTCGGCGAGATAGCGGCGGAGCCAGGCGATGGCCTCTTCTCCAAGCGGTACGAGTCGCTCCTTGTTGCCCTTGCCGAAGATGCGGACCAGCCCCATGTCGAGATTGAGTTCATGCAGCTTGAGGCCAACCAGTTCCGATACGCGCAGCCCCGTTGCGTAAAGCGTTTCCAGCATGGCACGGTCGCGCTGGCCCAGCGGCGTTTCCGTCTGCGGCGCCGCGAGCAAGGCCTCGACCTGCGATTCACTCATCAATTTTGGCAGCCGTGCCGGGCGTACCGGATTGGCGATGCGCCGCGTCGGGTCGGCAGATAGCCGGCGTTCCACCAGCAGGCGACGGTAGAAACGGCGCAGTGAGGAAAGATGGCGGGCCTGGGAGGCTGCGCGCATCTGCTGGGAAAGCTCGGCGATATAGGCGGCGACAGCAGCTTCGTCGGCCTGCATCAGGTTCTGGTTCCGCCCGGCAAGCCAGCGTGCGAAGCGCCCCAGGTCGCTGCGATAGCTGGCCAGCGAGGCCCTGGAGAGTCCGTCTTCGAGCCAGACGGCATCGCAGAAGGCGTCGATCTCCGCGACGTCTTCCGCGTTCGGTTTTGCCGCCGGCTGTTCGGTCATCGAGGCTTGTTTAACCGCTGTTCGTGCGCCAACAGCCAACGCTTCGTTTCGAGCAGGAAGCCACCACGATTGCGTGCGAAACCGCCGAGGCCGCCGTCGCTGGCAACAACGCGATGGCAGGGAACGACGATCGGGAACGGGTTGGCACCGCAGGCCTGGCCGACCGCGCGCGGGGCATTGCTGAGATTCTTCGCCAGCTCGCCGTAAGTGTGTGTCCGGCCGCAGGGAATGGCGGCGATCTGTTCCCAGACGCGGCGCTGGAAGGGGGTTCCGGAAGGCTTCAGCGGCAGGCCGAAGACGAAGTCCGGATCCTCGAGGTAGGCATGCAGCTGCCGCGCCACTTCCGCGGCCAGTGGCGTTCTGGCTTTCTGCTCCCGGTGCGGCTCGATGAACTCGATTTCCTCGACCCAGTCCTCGCCGTCGCAGCGGACGCCGAGGGAGAAGCCGGGGGCGGCAACGACAGCGTCGTAGGTTCTTTCGGTCATGGTGTCCTCCGTTCAGGGCAGGGTCGCAGTTCGATGAGGGTGTCGTCGGCGTTGTTCGCTGCGTCGCCAGTATTTTCGTTCATTCCGGGGATCAGGTCAGCCAGGGGTCGACACTGCCGTTCGCTGCAGAGTTCATAGCCGGCGACATAAGGAGAGTGTCGCAGCAGCAGGGCGCCCTGCGGCGGTAGCGTCGGCGTGTAATGCCAGATGCCGTCACGCAATGTAGCCCCTGACGGGATTTCCATGCCGGCGCCGCTACCGCGGATGCGCGCCGCGACCAGTAGCAGTTGCTTGCCCTGAATCCGCCAGTCCTCTTCCCAGCGCGTTTTCTCGATCGAATGTGTCCATGCGAGCGTGAAGGCCGTCAGCGGCAGCGCGGCGAGCAGGCTGCCGCTGACGAGGCAGAGGCTCATGCGTTGCGTGAACGGTAGAGATGCCAGGCAACGAAGAGGGTGCTCATCGCAAAACCGATTTCATCGGTGAGGGGAATGGCCGCCACCAGCATGAAGGCGGCCGCGGCCGCGAAGAGTCGCTCGAACAGGTTGAGTGGCGCGCGCAGGTAACCGATCGCTGCGCCGCCCCACAGTGCAATGGCGATCACCGCCTTGGCGACGATGTAGGCGACGCCGAGCACGGTGATGTCGCCCTGCAGCATCAGCTGCGGGTCGTAGACGGCCATGTACGGCACGACAAAGCCGGCGATGGCGATCTGGACCGCCTTTATCCCGATCTTCATCGCCGACTCCTTGGCGATCGAACTGGCGGCGAAGGCGGCAAGGGCTACCGGCGGCGTCAGGTCGGCCATGATGCCGAAGTAGAAGACGAACATGTGGCTGACGATCAGCGGCACACCCAGCTTCAGCAGTGCCGGTGCTGCGATCGAACTGGTGATGATGTAGTTCGGGATGGTCGGGATGCCCATGCCGAGCACCAGACAGACGAGCATCGTCAGGAGCAGCGAGAGGAACAGGCTGTTCTCGCCGACCTTGAGGATATAGCCGGCGAAGGACGAGGCCGCGCCGGTCAGCGTCAGGATGCCGATGATGGTGCCGACGATGGCGCAGGCGACGCCGACCGGCAAGGCCTGCTTGGCCCCATCGACGAGGCTCTGCTGCATCGTGTGCAGCGTCTGTCGCCCGCCCTTGACCGAAAAGCACAGGGCGGCCAGTGCGGCGATCAGCGCGAGGATGACCATGATCCCGCCGAGCGTGAAGAGCGAGGCGACGATGCCCACTGCCAGCCAGAAGACGTAGCGGAACGCCGTTGACGACACGCGCGCGGCAATGGCGGCACCGAGGATCAGGATGGCCGTGAGCGCGAGGCCGACCATGCCCGAGAACATCGGCGTGAACCCGGAAAAGAGCATGGCGACGAGTGCGGCGAGCGGCAGGATCAGGTACCAGTTCTCCTTCAGCGCGCGCCACGGGTTCGGGCATTGCTCCTTCGGCAGGCCGACGAGGTTCTTGCGGCCGGCTTCCAGGTGCGTCATCCAGAAGGCGGTGACGTAGTAGAGGATGGCCGGGATGGCCGCCGCCTTGACGATCTCGGCGTAGGGCACGTTCAGGTTCTCGGCCATGATGAAGGCGACGGCGCCCATCACCGGTGGCATGATCTGGCCGCCCATCGACGAGGTCGCCTCGACGGCGCCGGCGAAGACGCCGGAGTAGCCGAAACGCTTCATCAGCGGAATCGTGAACTGGCCGGTGGTCAGTACGTTGGCGACACCGGAGCCGGAGATCGTGCCCATCAGCCCGGAGGAAAGCACAGCCACCTTGGCCGGGCCGCCCTTGGTATGGCCGACCAGGCCAAGGGCGAGGCTGTTGAACAGGTTGATCATCCCCGCGTGTTCGAGGAAAGCCCCGAACAGGATGAAAAGGAAGATGTACGTTGCCGAAACCAGCGTCGGGATGCCGTAGATGCCCTCGGTGCCGAAGGCGAGCTGGTCGACGATCTGTGTGAAGGCATAGCCACGATGGGCGAGCTCGCCCGGCAGGTACTGGCCGAAGAGGCCATAGGCGAGGAAAGTGAGGCAGACCAGCGGCAGTGCGAGGCCGAGGATGCGCCGCGCGGCCTCGAACAGCATCAGCACGACGATGCAGCCGACGACGATGTCGAGATCGGTCGGGTCGCCAGCGCGCTGGATGAGGTCGCCCTCGAAGACCCATTGGTAACAGGACAGGGCAAAGGCCAGGGCGGCCAAGCCCCATTCCCACCCCGCCAGTCCGCCGTGGCGCGCGCCCTTCTTTGTCGCCGGATAGATCAGGAAGGTGAGCAGCAGCAGGAAGCCGACGTGCAGCGAGCGCGTGACCAGCGACGAGAAGGGGTGGAAGGCAGCAACGAAGAGCTGGAAGGTCGAGAAGCAGAGGGCGACGGCAACCACGGCCTTGAGCCCGAACCCCGAAAGGGGCCGGGTGTGGCCGTGTTCGCTGAACTCCTCCGCCGCGCCGGGTGACGGGGCGTGGCTCATGCCGGAGTGCTCCTTACTTCAGCAGGCCGGCTTCGCGGTAATACTTCTCGGCGCCCGGGTGCAGTGGTACCGGCGAACCCTTGGCCGCATTTTCCTTGCTGATCGCCTTGGCCGCGGCATGCGCTGCGACCATCTGGTCGAGATTGTCGAACATCGATTTGGTCATCGCGTAGACGGTGTCGTTCGATACGCCCTCGTGCGTGACCAGGAAGTTCTGCACGGCGACGGAGGCGACGGCGTCATTCTGGTTCTCGTAGGTCTTCGCCGGGATGGTGCCGGACTGGTAGGCAGCCTCGCCGATCTTCGCCACCACGTCGGCCGGAATCGGCACGATGACGATCTTGACTGCGGTGGCGAGGTCGCGCACGGCCGCGACGCCGAGGCCCGCCGAGATGAGCGTGGCATCGAGCTGGCGGTTCTTCATCAGTTCGACCGATTCGCCGAAGGGCAGGTATTCGACCTTGCCGAAATCCTTGTACGTCATGCTGGCACCGCGGAAGATGTCGCGCGCGTTCAGTTCGGTGCCGGACTTCGGTGCGCCGACCGAGACGCGCTTGCCCTTCAGGTCGGCGAGCGACTTGATGCCCGAGTCGGCGGCAGCGACGATCTGGATGTAGTTGGGATAGATGGCGGCGACGGTGCGCAGCTTCTTCAGCGGCATCTTGAAGCCGGCTTCCTCGTTGCCTTTCCAGGCCTCATTCAGCGAGTCGCCGAGCGTGAAGGCGATCTCGCCGCGTCCGGCCTGCAGCAGGTTCAGGTTCTCCGCGGAGGCCTTGGTCGCCTGGACCGAGGTCTTGGCGCCCGGCAGGGCCTTGCCGTAGATCTGCGACAGTGCGACGCCGAGCGGGTAATAGACGCCGCTGGTGCCGCCGGTCAGTACGTTGATGAATTCGGCGGCATGGCTGGCGGCGGCGCCGGCGGCCAGCGCAGCGGAAAGAATTAGCTGGCGAACGAGTCTGGATGCGTTGCGGGTCATGATGTCTCCTCCGGGTTGGGGTGGTGGAATTGCGGCCCGCTCGTGGCGGGCCGCTTATGGTTTCCGGATTATTGTCGGCTTACTGGGCTTTGCCAAGCAGGGCCTGTTTCAGGTCGTTCTGGACCGGGTCTTCGCCAAGCCAGACGCGCAGGAGCGCGTTCGCGAAATCCTCGCCGGGGATGTCCTTGCCCTTCTGCTGACCGTTGATGGTCAGCACGGTGCCCTTCTCGGGGATGAGGTCGAAGACGATGCTCGACTTGGCCTTGATCTCGCCGAGTGCGTTCACGGTGTCGACGAGCTGTTTGACCCGCTCCTTCAGCGCCGCCTGCTCGGCGTCGCTCGCATTGTTGTTGATCCCCTTGCTGACCGCACCGGCGAAGGTGTCGCCGTCGACATCCTTGATCAGGCTGATCGCGATGCGCTTCGGCCCCTTGCTTGCCAGCGCCGACTTCGCATCGGTAGCCTTGGCCGGCAGGTAGAGCGCCATCGCATAGCGCTTGCCGAATTTCGAGCGCACGCCGGCGCCATTGATGACGAGATCGGCGTTGCCGAGCTTGAGCTTGTCGTCGAACTGGAAGCCTTCGAGATCGAGGGCCTGTGCGGAAGAAAAGGTCAATGCCGCCGCTGCGGCAAGAATGAGGCGTTTCATGCTGTCTCCTGATGTTGTACCGCCGATCATGCTGCCGGCGTTTCAGGAGTGTGCCACAGCCGCCATACGCCGGGGTAGGGGCGACCGCTGTGGCAGTCGCTCAGGCGTACCCCAGGAGTACTTCCTCGCGAAGTGTACCCACTTCGCTCAGGCGCGCACGTTGCCGTTGCCGAGCACGATCCATTTCTGACTGGTCAGTCCTTCGAGCCCGACCGGGCCACGGGCGTGGATCTTGTCGGTGGAGATGCCGATCTCGGCACCGAGGCCGTACTCAAAGCCATCCGCGAAGCGGGTCGAGGCATTGATCATGACCGACGCGGAATCAACCTCGCGCAGGAAGCGCATGGCGGTCGTGTAGTTTTCGCTGACGATGGCTTCGGTGTGGTGCGAAGAGTATTCGTTGATGTGTGCGATCGCTTCATCAAGGCCGGCAACAACCTTGACCGAGATGATCGGCGCCAGGAATTCGGTGCGGTAATCCTCGTCGGTCGCGGCCTTCGCTTCCTTGACCAGCGCCCGTGTTTCGGCGCAACCGCGGATCTCGACGCCTTTCGCCAGGAGCATCGCTGCGATCGGCGGCAGCAGTTCGCTTGCACGCGAGCGCGCGATGAGCAGCGATTCGGCCGTGTTGCAGGTGCCGTAGCGTTGCGTCTTGGCGTTCTCGACGATCGCCATTGCCTTGGCCGCGTCGGCGGCATCGTCGAGGTAGACGTGGCAGTTGCCGTCGAGGTGCTGGATCATCGGCACGCGGGATTCGGCCAGCAGGCGCGAAATGAGACCCTTGCCGCCGCGCGGCACGATCACGTCGACGTACTCGCGCATGGTGATGAGATGGCCGACGGCGGCGCGATCGGTGGTGTCGATGACCTGCACGACGGTTTCGGGCAGGCCCGCGGCAGCGAGGCCTTCGCGCACGCAGGTGGCGATGGCGCGGTTGCTGCGGATCGCTTCCGATCCGCCGCGCAGGATGGCGGCATTGCCGGACTTCAGGCACAGCGCTGCGGCATCCGCCGTCACGTTCGGCCGTGCCTCGTAGATGATGCCGATGACGCCCAGCGGCACGCGCATCTTGCCGACCTGGATGCCGGAAGGGCGATAGGCCATCTCGCTGATCTCGCCGACCGGATCGGGCAGCGCAGCGACCTGTTCGACGCCCTCGGCCATGGCAGCGATGCCCTTCTCGGTCAGCGTCAGGCGGTCGAGCATGGCTGTTTCCAGCCCGGCGGCCCGGGCAGCGGCCAGATCCTCGGCGTTGGCGGCTAGCAGGGCGGCTGCATCGCGACGGATTGCCGTCGCAATCGCCCGCAGGGCGGCATTTTTCTGGTGGGTGTCGGCACGGGCCGCCGCACGCGAAGCCTCGCGGGCGCGACGACCGACTTCCATCATGGTCTGCTGGATATCCATGGTGTTGCTTCTATGTCAGCGCAAAGAACTGATTATAGCCGCCGGCGTCAGAAAACCCGGGAGGGAACTCTCGCGAAAAGTTACACTCCTATGCGAAAGTCCGGGGGTGCGGGAAATGGAAAAAACAGTTGAAAAGAAGTTGATCGTTCCGGCTGAGGTCAAGGTCTGTGCGACCTGCAGCTATTGGGATGGTGAGCGACAGGTGGACGAGGAGTTCAACCTCGTCGTGGTCGCCGAAGAGTGCCGGGGCGAGTGTCTGGCGCAGGAAAAGGCGTCCGGAGGGCTCGATGATGTCCGGCATATGCCGGAGTGTGCCTGGGAACCTTTGCAGGCGGACCCGCTCGAACCGGGGGGTGACATTCCTGTGGAGGGCAAGCGCGCCTAGCTGCGCGTCCGGCCTTTGCCCGGGGGGGCCAGCATCAGCCCCAGCCGGAGGAATTCGTTCCACACATCGCCGCCGGCGATACCCTTGACGACGCGGTCGATGCGGCCGGCGAGCGTCAGCGCCTCCTGAGCCTGTCCGCGCGTGATGCGTGCGAGGCATCGCTTCATCTGTGCCTGGCGCGGCCCCCATACGCGGGCGTCGCGCATCAGCATGTCGGCTGGCTGCCCTTCATCCATGCCACTGCGAATCTGCGCCAGCGCGCGCACTTCCTCGGTCATTGCCCACAGTACCAGCGGCGCCGCTTCGCCTTCCTGACGCAGGCCGTCGAGCGTGCGCGTCAGTCGTGCGGCGTCGCCCGCGAGCAGTGCCTCGCGCAGTGAGTCGAGATCGAAACGGGCGACGTCGAGCACCGCCTCGCGCACTTCCGCCAGCGTCAGCTGCTTCTCGGGATACAGCAGCCCCAGCTTGCGGATCTCCTGCTGCGCGGCGAGCAGGTTGCCTTCGACGCGCTCGGAGATGAAAGCCAGTGCCTCCTTGTCTGCGCCCTGTCCCTGACGTTGCAGGCGGCCGGCGATCCAGGCTGGCAACTCGGCGAGCGGCGGGGCATTCAGCTTGAGTGCGGCGCCGGCTTCGGCCAGGGCCGTGACCCAGGCAGCTTTCTCATCCTTCCAGTCGAGTGCCGGTAGCGTCACCAGCAACAGGGTGTCCGGCGTGCAGCGCTGGCAGTAATCCTGGATCGCCGCGCTGCCTTCCCGGCCGGGCTTGCCGGTCGGGATGCGCAGATCGATCAGCTTGCGACCACCGAACAGCGAGAGGTTGCCGGCCGCCATTGCCAGCTGGTTCCAGTCGAAGCCGGAAATCGCCGTCAGCACCTCGCGTTCGTCGAAACCCTGCTTGCGCGCCGCGGCGCGGATCGCATCGCCGGCCTCGATGACGAGCAGTGGCTCATCGCCGTAGACGAGGTAGACCGGCTTGAGCTCTCGCGCCAGATGGGCGCCGAGCTGCTCGCCCTTCAGTTGCATCAGTTTTCGTCCTGCGGCTTCAAGGGCTTGATCGTCGATAGGCGGCGCAGGATCTGCTGCACGAGGTCATTTTCCATGTCGCGCCACAGCACCTGTTCTTCCTGTTCCTTCGCCAGCACGGCCGAATCATCGTAGGTCAGGTCACGGGTGATCTCGATGCCGGTCGTCTGTACCAGGTCGCGGCCCTTCGGGTCGACGACGCGGAAGGCATAGCGGAAGCGCAGCCGCACTTCGCGAACGCGACCGGATGCCGACAGTGACAGGATCTGCCGTTCGCGCAGTTCGGTGACCTGCAGCAGGATGGCTTGCGCCTCTTCCTTCTCGACCAGCCGTGTGCCACCGCCCGCCCTGATCTGCCGCTTCAGTCCGGCCCCGATGACCGAGGCGTCAGGGAGTGCGATGTGCAGGCTTTCGTACGGCAGCGTGTAGGCGCCGCGCAGCTGGAAACCGCAGGCGGCGAGCAGCAGCGTGACGGCAGCGATGAGGCAGGTGAGTGCGGCGCGCATGCGGAGTCCTCAGGCGACGATGTTGACCAGGCGGCCCGGCACGACGACGACCTTCTTCGCCGGCTTGCCTTCCATGAATTTCTGCGCCGCTTCCGAGGCCAGCGCCAGCGCCTCGATGGCGGCCTTGTCCGCGCCAGCGGCGACCTTCAGGCTGCCGCGCAGCTTGCCATTTACCTGCAGCATCAGCTCGATCTCGTCCTGCGTCAGCGCCGTGGCGTCGGCCTTCGGGAAGGCCTGCTCGCCGGCATCCATTCCCGGCCGCAGTTCGGCGTAGAGGGCGTGGCAGACGTGCGGCACGATCGGGAACAGCATCAGCAAGGCGGCTTCCAGCGCCTCCTGCTTGACGCTGCGTGCAGTGGCGTCATCCGGCAGTTTGGCGAAGGCGTTAAGCAGCTCCATGACGGCGGCGATCGCCGTGTTGAACTGCTTGCGGCGGCCGTAGTCGTCGGTCACCTTGCCGATGGCCTGGTGCAGCTGGCGACGGAAGTCCTTCAGGTTCGCCGGTAATTCACCACCATTGAAGGCGGGAACGAGACCCTGCGCGACATGGTCGTGTGTCAGCTTCCACAGGCGCTTGAGGAAGCGGAAGGCGCCCTCGACGCCGGCGTCCGACCACTCCAGCGACTGGTCCGGTGGCGACGCGAACATGATGAACAGACGGGCGGTGTCGGCGCCGTACTGGTCGATCAGCGCCTGCGGGTCGACGCCGTTGTTCTTCGACTTCGACATCTTCTCGGTGCCGCCGATGATCACCGGCGCTCCGTCACTCTTGAGCGTGGCGCCGGTCGGACGACCGCGCTCGTCGGTGGTGACATCGACGTCGGCGGGGTTGATCCACTGCTTCTTGCCGTCGCCGGCATCGCGGTAGAAGGTCGGGGCGACGACCATGCCCTGCGTCAGCAGGTTGGCGAACGGCTCGTTCAATTCGAAGCCCTTGAACAGGCCGACGTCGCGCATCAGCTTGGTCCAGAAGCGCGAGTAAAGCAGGTGCAGGATGGCGTGCTCGATGCCGCCGATGTACTGGTCGATGCCGCCTTTGCACCAGTAGGCGAGGCGCTCGTCGACCATGGCCTGGTCGTTGTCCGGGCAGGCGTAGCGCAGGAAGTACCAGGACGACTCGACGAAGGTGTCCATCGTGTCGGTCTCGCGCTTGGCCTTGCCGCCGCACTTCGGGCAGCTGCATTCGTAGAACTCGGGCATCTTCGCCAGCGGCGAGCCGGCGCCGGTGATCTCGACGTTCTCCGGCAGCACGACCGGCAACTGGTCGTCGGGTACCGGCACGTCGCCGCAGGTCGGGCAGTGGATGATCGGTACCGGGCAGCCCCAGTAGCGCTGGCGCGAGATGCCCCAGTCGCGCAGGCGGAACTGCACCTTCTTCTCGCCCAGACCCTTGGCGGCGAGGTCGGCGGCGATGGCGTCGACGGCGGCTTCGTAGGCCAGGCCGTCGTATTTGCCGGAATTGACGCACTTGCCCTTGGTCTTGTCGCCGTACCACTCCTGCCAGCCGTCGAGGCTGAAGGTTTCATTGTCGGCGGCGATGACCTGCCTGATTGCCAGGTTGTATTTCTTGGCGAAGGCAAAGTCGCGCTCGTCGTGCGCCGGCACGGCCATCACGGCGCCTTCGCCGTAGCCCATCAGCACATAGTTGCCGACCCAGACCTCGACCTTGTCGCCGGTCAGCGGATGCTGGACGAAGATGCCGGTCGGCATGCCCTTCTTCTCCATCGTCGCGATGTCGGCTTCGGCGACGCCGCCCTGCTTGCATTCCTCGATGAAGGCGGCCAGCGCCGGGTTGTTCTTCGCGGCGTGCGTCGCCAGCGGGTGCTCGGCAGCAACGGCGCAGAAGGTGACGCCCATGATGGTGTCGGCGCGGGTGGTGAACACCCACAGCTTGTCGGCCTTGCCGTCGAGCTCGTACGGGAAGGCAAAGCGCACGCCGGTGCTCTTGCCGATCCAGTTCTTCTGCATCAGGCGCACCTGCTCGGGCCAGCCCGGCAGCTTGTCGAGGTCGGCGAGCAGTTCCTCGGCGTAGGCGGTGATCTTCATGTAGTACATGGGGATCTCGCGCTTCTCGACCAGCGCGCCGGAGCGCCAGCCGCGGCCGTCGATGACCTGCTCGTTGGCGAGCACGGTGTGGTCGACCGGGTCCCAGTTCACGGTGCCGAGTTTCTTGTAGATCAGGCCCTTCTCGTAGAGGCGGGTGAACAGCCACTGCTCCCAGCGGTAGTACTCGGGGGTGCAGGTGGCGAGCTCGCGCTCCCAGTCGATGGCGAAGCCCAGCGACTTGAGCTGGGTCTTCATGTAGTCGATGTTGGCGTAGGTCCACTTGGCCGGCGGCACGTTGTTCTGCATCGCCGCGTTTTCCGCCGGCATGCCGAAGGCGTCCCAGCCCATCGGCTGCAGCACGTTGTAGCCGAGCATGGTGTGGAAACGCGAAAGCACGTCGCCGATCGTGTAGTTGCGCACGTGGCCCATGTGCAGCTTGCCCGACGGATACGGGAACATCGACAGGCAGTAGTACTTGGGCTTGGTCGCGTCCTCAATGGCGCGGGCGGCACCGGTCTTGTTCCAGTGATCCTGGGCGGCGCGTTCGATTTCGGCGGGGCTGTATTTGTCCTGCATGGGGGCAATCTGCTTGATATTCCGGAAAGCCCGGAATTATACGCGGATTCAGCAGCTTGGCCCGATCGCCCGGTCTTCGCCGGGCGTCGCCGGGCGGCTTCGGTTAGAATCCCGCTACTTCAATTGGAGATGCTGCTCATGAAAATCCTGCGCGCGCTACTGGGGGTGTCGCTGCTGCTGTTGGGCGCTGGCAAGGTAGTCGCCGCGGCCGGGGCCAGCGTTCAGGTTGAGGCCGTGCAGTCGCCGGCCTGGGTCGAGCGCGGGGAACAGCGGCTGCCACTGATGCCGGGTCAGGCACTGAAGAATCGTGATCGCGTCGTGACCGGGGCGGATGCCCGCGTGCTGCTCCGCCTCTCGGAAGGCAGCGCGGTCAAGCTGGGCGAGAATGCCAGCCTGCGCGTGGACGCCCTGGGGGTGCGCGAAGGCGGTGTGTTCACGGCGGCGCTGGATGTCGCACGGGGCGCCTTCCGCTATACGACGGGCGTCTTCAGCCGTTTCCAGAACAAGCGGGCGGTCAATGTTCGCATCGCGACCGTCACCGCCGGTATCCGCGGCACCGACCTGTGGGGCAGTTCTGACGCCGAGCGTGATCTTGTCTGCCTGATCGAAGGCCGCATCACGGTCACGCACCCCGACGCCGAGCCGGTGGCGATGAGCGAGCCGCTCAGTTTCTATGTGGCGCCCAAAGGCGAGGCGCCGAAGCCGGTCGCGAGCGTCGATCCCGCGCAGCTGGCGTTGTGGGCGGCGCAAACCGAGCTGCGTCCGGATGGGGCCACCTTCCGCAAGGGCGGTCGCTGGGCCGTTCAGGTGGGCGTCGAGGAGAGCGAAGCCGGGGCCTTGGCCCTGTACGATCGCATCCGGGCGGCAGGCTACCCGGCGCGCATTCGTCCGCAGGCGGCGGGAGACGGTACTTACCGGTACGCGCTGCAAGTGCCGCAGGTCGCGTCGCGTGCCGGTGCGGAGGCGCTGGCCGTCAAACTGCGCCTGGAGCTCGGGCTGGAAGCCGCGCGAACGCTGGGGCCGCGCGGACGCTGACCGGCCGCTGCGGCACTTTCAAAAACAAGAATCCGGGCGCAAGGCCCGGATTTCGGCGTGTTTCATTGTTGGGGCACCCGCCCCGTCCTGCAAACGGGGCGGACGCCTCGCGGCGTCAGGCCGCGAGTTTCTGTTTGGCGCAAAAATCCGTCCAGTTCTTTTGCCAGAGCCGGTACGTGCTTTCGGCTGCGATCAGGCTGAGCGTCGCCATGCGGGCCTGATGGCGCCACATCCAGGTGACGTTGGAGCCGGTGATCGGGCAACGGCCGGCTTCCTCCTCGACAAGGCTGATGAAGCGCTCGACCGAGAGGCGGAAGAAATCGGAGCTGTCGTGGTTGCCGATGATCAGTTCGGCCTCGCCGGCAGCGCGACGCCAGAGGCGCAGGGCCAAGGCTTCGTCGATACCCGCACGCTTGGCGATCCAGGGCAGTATTTTCGGTGCTCTCATTTGCTGTTACTCCTTTCAAAGCGGCCAGGTGCGACCGCGATTGCTTGCCAGGCCAGCCTTGTGAGCCGGTTTTGTGCAGTGCAGCGTAATTCTATATTTTTTTGTCCGACAATTTTAGAAGAAGTTCTCAAAACAGACACAAATATTTTTTGCGTTGCACAATTGCAACGCGTCAACCGACCTGCCGGTTGACTGCCCGCTATAATCCGCGCGCCCCCATCGGAAACCTTGATCCATGTCAGATCTGCTTGCCAACCTGAACCCGGAGCAGCTTGCTGCCGTCACCTTGCCGCCACAGGCAGCACTCATCCTGGCGGGGGCTGGCAGCGGTAAGACGCGAGTGCTTACTACGCGTATCGCCTGGCTGCTCTCGACCGGGCAGGTCTCGCCCTCGGGGATCCTGGCGGTGACCTTCACCAACAAGGCAGCCAAGGAAATGCAGGCGCGGCTGGCGGCGATGCTGCCGGTGAATGTCCGGGCGATGTGGATCGGCACCTTCCACGGCCTGTGCAACCGCCTGCTGCGGGCGCACCACAAGGAGGCAGGGTTGCCGGCGCTGTTTCAGATCCTCGATTCGGGCGACCAGCAATCCGCAGTCAAGCGCCTGCTCAAGAACCTCAACGTCGATGACGAGAAGTTTCCGCCGCGCGAGCTGTGTCATTTCATCAATGCGCACAAGGAGCAGGGCATCCGCGCCGCACAGGCCGAAATTTTTGACGACTACACCCGGCGCCGCGTCGAGCTCTATGCCGAATACGAGGCGCAATGCCAGCGCGAGGGCGTCGTCGACTTCGCAGAGCTGCTGCTGCGCACCTATGAACTGCTGACCCGCAACGAGCCGCTGCGGGTTCATTACCAACAGCGCTTCCGCCACATCCTGGTCGACGAGTTCCAGGACACCAACGTGCTGCAGTACAAGTGGCTGAAGCTTCTGGCCAACTACGGGGCCGATGATGGCGCGAAGCTGTTCGCCGTCGGCGACGACGACCAGTCGATCTATGCCTTCCGTGGCGCCGAGGTCGGCAACATGCGCGACTTCGAGCGCGAATTCCGCGTGCAGAAGGTGATCCGCCTCGAACAGAACTACCGTTCGCACGGCAACATCCTCGAGGCGGCCAACGCCATCATCAAGCACAACCGCGGCCGGCTCGGGAAGAACCTGTGGACCGACGCCGGCGCCGGCGAACCGATCCGCGTCTTCGAGGGCTTCTCCGACCTCGACGAGGCACGCTTCATCGTCGACGAGGCGCGTGACCTGATCCGCGAGGGCATCTCGCGCAACCAGATCGCGCTGCTCTATCGTTCGAACGCCCAGTCGCGCGTGCTTGAACATCAACTGTTTACTGCCGGCATTCCCTATCGCGTCTATGGTGGCCTGCGCTTCTTCGAGCGGCAGGAAATCAAGCATGCGCTCGCCTACCTGCGCCTGATCGCCAACCCGGACGACGACACCGCGTTCGCCCGCGTCGTCAATTTCCCGGCGCGCGGGATCGGTGCACGCTCGCAGGAAAACCTGCAGGCCGCCGCGCACCAGGCCAATTCCTCGCTCTACAACGCCGCCGCCTCGCTGACCGGCAAGGCGGGTGCTTCGGTCGGCGCCTTCATCCGGCTGGTCGAGGAGCTGCGCCGCGATACCGACAGGCTGCCGCTGCCCGAAATAGTCGAGCATGTCATCGAGAAATCCGGGCTGCGCCAGCACTACCTCGGCGAGAAGGAGGGGCAGGAGCGCCTCGACAACCTCGACGAGTTGATCAACGCCGCGGTGAACTTCGTGCAGGAGGAAAGCGGTGGCGACCTCGCGGCGCGCGAGGAGGCCGGTGATCTGGCAGCCTTCCTGACGCATGCCTCGCTCGAATCCGGCGAGCATCAGGCACTCGAGGGCGACGAGGCGCTGCAGTTGATGACGGTACACGCGGCCAAGGGGCTGGAATTCGACATCGTCTTTCTCTCCGGGCTGGAGCAGGGCCTGTTCCCGCACGAGAATTCGGCTCAGGAGCGAGAAGGCCTGGAGGAGGAGCGCCGGCTGATGTACGTGGCCGTGACGCGCGCGCGCAAACGCCTTTACCTGAGCTGGGCGCAGACGCGCATGCTGCACGGCCAGACGCGCTACTGCGTGGCCTCATCGTTCTTCGACGAGATTCCCGATGAACTGCTGCGCCGGATCAACCCGGTGACGGTCGCGCAGTCGTCAAGGCCGACTTATGAAGCGCCGCGCGCCGGCGGCGGGTGGTCGCGGCCAGCCGCCGCGCCGGGTGCTGGCGAAGTGTCGGGCAGGCCGCAGGGCGGCCTGCCGAACGGTTTGAAGATCGGCATGAACGTTCAGCACGCCAAGTTCGGCATGGGCGTGATCGTGTCGGCCGAAGGGCGCGGCGCCGAGGCCCGCGTTCAGGTGAACTTCATGGACGCCGGCATGAAGTGGCTGCTGCTGGAGTACGCGAAACTTACGCCGGCTTGAGTTGCGAGGCTGCAAAGAAGTAATGCAGGCCCTTTTCGCGTAGCAGCGTCTTCAGTGTCTCCTCGCCTGCCGTCGAATAGTTGCGGTGCAGATCGCAGGCCTGCCGGGTGAACCGTTCCACCAGTCGCGGATCGAAGTGGCTGCCGGCATCCTGTCGGATGATGGACAGCGCTTCCTCGCACGACATCGGTTGCTTGTAGGGACGCTCGGAGGCCAGCGCGTCGAAGACATCGACGATCGCGAAGATGCGGGCGTTGAGTGGTATCGCCTCGCCCTTCAGGCCGCGAGGGTAGCCAGTGCCATCGAATTTCTCGTGATGATTGCCGACGACGTCGGTGGCAGCCTGCAGCCATTCCGCGTCCTGCAGGATCTCCAGCCCCAGCGTCACGTGCGTGCGCATGATAGAGAACTCCTCGGGGTCCAGCTTCGCCGGCTTGAGCAGGATGTTGTCGCTGATGCCGATCTTGCCGACGTCGTGCAGGAAGGCGCCCAGGATCAGGGCGCGCATTCCGGTCGCATCGATGCCGACGGCCTCGCCGAGTGCGATGGCGTACAGCGTGACGCGGAAATTGTGCGCATTGGTGTCGGAGTCGCGCTTGGCAATGGCCGCGCCGAGGACCGAGGCCATTTCCAGGTTGCCCTTGACGACTTCGCGCGAAAAATCGAGCACCTTGCGATTGAGCGAGAGGATGACCGGATAGAGCGCAACCGTCGTCAGCAGGACGGCAACCAGCGTTACGGTCAGCGCGTGGATCAGGTCCTCGCGCAGCCGCTTCATGGTCGCCTGGTCGACGATGAAAACCCCCTCGAAGTAACCGGAAACCTGCTGGTCCGGCCCGCGCAGCGGAACGACGGTCTGCACCAGGGTCGTGTCGTCGATCGTCAGGCGCTGGTAATGCGGACGGTCGTCCTTCGGAAAATCATGGCCGCGCTTCGAGAGTTCGTGCTCGATCCTTTCGTGGCGGGGATTGACCGCCTCGACCAGCCGTTGGCGCTGCCGGTTGTAGACTTCGATGACGACGAAATTCTCCGATGCAAACTCGCGCGCCCGACTTTGCAGCAGCCTGGCCGAGGCCGAGTCTTCGGCCGGATCGAGCGGGATACCGAACAGCTTGAAGCGTTCCGATTCCGCTGTGGCCAGCGCAACGACGAAGTCGTCGATCTTTTCCAGTTCGATGACGTAAGCGACGCCGCCGAACAGCAGTGACAGGGCGACCCAGGCCGCGGCCAGGCGGCTGAGGATGATGCGATGGATCGGGTTGTTGAACGCGGCGGAGGTTTCCATATGCGCTTCGAATGATACGCCTGCCGGCGCGGGATGGCGTGCGCATTCCGTCACGAACGGACGTCTGCAGCTTGCCCAAAGTCGCCGTGCCCGCTAGTCTGTCCGCTCTCCCGTTCAACCAGAAATCGAGGCCAGACATGGTGCATGCGATCCGTTTCCACGAGACCGGCGGACCCGAGGTTCTCCGCTGGGAGGCTGTCGAAGTCGGGGCTCCGGGGCCCGGGCAGGTCCGCGTCCGTCATGAGGCGGTCGGCCTCAACTTCATCGACACCTATCACCGTACCGGCCTCTATCCGCTGCCCCTGCCTTCCGGCATCGGGCTCGAGGGGGCCGGGGTCGTCGAGGCGATCGGCGAGGGGGTGAGCAACGTCCGGGTGGGGGATCGCGTCGCCTACGCCGGCGGGCCGGTGGGTGCCTACAGCGAGGCGCGCTGCATGCCGGCGGCGCCGCTGCTCAGACTGCCGGACGCCATCGATTTCCGCACCGGTGCCGCGATGATGCTGCAGGGGCTGACCTCGGCCTATCTGCTGCGCAAGACCTATCGCGTGCAGGCGGGCGATGCCGTCCTCATCCATGCTGCGGCTGGCGGTGTCGGCCTGATCGCCTGCCAGTGGGCGAAGGCGCTCGGCGCCACGGTGATCGGTACCACGTCGAGCGAGGAGAAGGCTGCGCTGGCACGTGCCCACGGTGCCGATCACATCATCTTCTACAACCGCGAGGATGTCGCCAAGCGGGTACGCGAGATCACCGGCGGCGAGGGCGTTGCCGTGGTGTACGACGGCGTCGGCAAGGATACCTTCATGGGCTCGCTCGACAGCCTGCGCATGCGCGGCATGATGGTCAGCTTCGGCAACGCGTCCGGCCCGGTGCCCCCCTTCGATCCGCTGCTGCTTTCCCAGAAAGGGTCGATCTTCATTACCCGGCCGACGCTGATGCATCACACGGCGAAGCGCGAGGAACTGGAGGAGCTGGGCGGCGAGCTGTTCGCCATGGTTGCCTCCGGCAAGGTCAGGATCGAGGTCAACCAGACCTATGCGCTGCGGGATGCCGCGCAGGCGCACATCGATCTCGAAGCGCGCCGGACCACCGGCAGCACGATCCTGCTGCCGTAGGCGCGGACGCTTCATGGGCGAGAATCTGCGCACGAAACTGCTCTCGTTTCGCGACCTGCTGGCGACGGCCTGGCCGATCCTGCTCATCGTCACGATCGGTTTCATCGTTGCCTACCAGTTCGTCGAGCCGGCACCGCCGCGTACGCTGACGATCAGCACCGGCGGCGAGAGCGGCGCCTACTACGCGTTCGCCAAGCGCTATGCGGCGATCCTCGAAAAGAACGGGGTCCGCCTCGACATCCAGACTTCCGCCGGCTCGCTCGAAAACCTGGCGCGCCTCAACAAGGGGGAAGTCGATGTCGCCTTCGTGCAGGGCGGCGTCAGGCCGGCCGAGGCCGCGGAGGACGAGCCGGCGCTGCAGTCGCTGGGCAGCATGTACTACGAACCGGTCTGGGTTTTCTATCGCGGCAGCCGGACTTACGACCGCCTCGGCGAACTGGCCGGAAAGCGCATCGCCGTCGGCGCCGAGGGCAGCGGCGTGCGTGGCCTCGCGCTGCAGTTGCTGGAGGCGAACGAGGTTCCGATCGACGGCAAGCACCTGTTGCCGCTTTCCGGCCTCGATGCTGCGGAAGAGTTGCAGCAGGGGCGCGTCGATGCGGCCTTCATCATCGCCGCACCGGAGGCGCCCGTGGTGCAGGTGCTGCTGCGCTCGCCCGGCGTCCGCATCATGAGCTTCTCGCAGGCCGATGCCTACACGCGGCGCTTCCCCTTCCTGACACGGGTGACCTTGCCGCACGGCGTGGTCGACCTCGTGCGCGACGTGCCGCCGGCGGATACCACGCTGCTGGCTGCAACGGCCAACCTCGTTGTCAGCGAACATACGCATCCGGCCCTCATCTCGTTGCTGTTGCAGGCGACGAGCGAGGTCCATGGCAAGAGCGGCTTCTTCCAGCGCACCGGCGAGTTTCCGGCCTACCTCGATACCTCGTTCGAACTCAACGACGATGCGCGCCGTTTCATGAAATCCGGCCCGCCGTTCCTGCAGCGCTACCTGCCGTTCTGGGCCGCCGTCTTCGTCGATCGCATGGTCGTCCTGCTGCTGCCACTGATTGCCTTGCTGGTGCCCCTGATGCGCATCGCGCCGGCGATCTACACCTGGCGCATCCGCTCGAAGATCTTCCGCGTCTATGGCGAACTGAAGTTCCTCGAATCCGAAGTGCGCAAGGACTACACGCCGGCGCGCCACGCCGAGTTCTTCGGCCGTCTCGACCGCATCGAGGAGGCGGCGAACAACCGTAACGTGCCGCTGGCGTTTACCGATCTCGTCTACACCTTGCGCGAGCACATCAACCTGGTGCGAAAGCAGTTGCTGCGGCGTGAGCAGGAGCTGATTTCCGGAGAAAGGACCGAATGAAGAGCATCCTCGTCGCCAATCCCAAGGGGGGAGCCGGCAAGTCGACGCTGGCGACCAACCTTGCCGGCTACTTCGCGCGTTGCGGGCATCGTGTGATGCTCGGCGACATCGACCGCCAGCAATCGTCGTACGACTGGCTCGCGCTGCGCTCCCGCCTGCTGTCGCCGATTTCGACCTGGGAGATCGATCGCGACCGTCCGGCGCGGCCGCCGCTCGGGACCTCGCACGCCGTTCTCGATACACCGGCCGGCCTGCACGGCAAGAACCTTGAACGGGTACTGAAGGTGGTCGATCGCGTCATCGTGCCGGTGCAGCCCTCGCTGTTCGACATCCTGGCCACGAAGAGCTTTCTTGAAAAGCTGCTCGAGGAGAAGGCGGTCAGGAAGCACCAGACCTTCGTTGCCGTCGTCGGCATGCGCGTCGATGCCCGCACGCGCGCGGCGGCCGAGCTTGAGCGCTTTCTGGCGCAGTATGACCTGCCGGTACTCGCCTACCTGCGCGACACGCAGCGCTACGTGCAGGCTGCCGCACACGGCATGACGCTGTTCGACCTGACGCCGTCGCGCGTGGCGCAGGACATCGAACAGTGGCAGCCCATCATCGCCTGGGCGGATCAGTAGGGAAGAAAAGCGGACAGGGCGTAAGGTTGTGCTTCCGCCGGCGGTGAATCAGAAGAACTCGGCCTCGGTGTGCAGCGTCTTGCGCTCGAGGTTACCGGCCGCGACCAGCGCCTCGTACTGGCACACCTGGTTGCGCCCGTTGCCCTTCGCGAAGTAGAGCGCCTCGTCGGCGTTGCCGAGCACGGCGGCGGGTGAAGCACCGGCCTCGGCGCGGGCGAAACCGATCGAGACGGTGACCTGGCCGACCTGCGGGAATTCTTCCCCGGCGATCGCCATGCGGAAGCGATCGAGCGTGCTGTGTGCCCCGGCTGCGTCCACGTGGCGCAACAGCACGACGAATTCCTCGCCGCCGAAGCGGAACAGCTTGTCATCCTGGCGGAAGCAGCCGCGCATGCGGTTGGCGACCAGGATCAGCACCTCGTCACCATAGAGGTGGCCGAAGCGGTCGTTCACGCGCTTGAAGTGGTCGATGTCGATCACGGCCAGCCAGTGGTCGTGCATGTCGCCATGCCGGCGTTCGGGCGATGCCTGCTGCTTTTCGCTCGCCGAGCTCAGGAAATGGGCGAGTGAATGATCGAAGGTCTTGCGGTTGCTCAGTCCGGTCAGCGTGTCCTGCTGGCTGTCTTCCAGCAGTGCCCGGTAGTTGCGGTAGAGACCGATGATGCCGGCGGCGAGATCGAGCTGATGGCTGGTGAGGCCGGATTGATGGCGCAGTTCGAAGCAGGCGATCGGGCCATCTTCGGAATGCACCGGAATCCAGTGGCGATACTGCCCGGCCTCGTCGACGCTGACGATCTCGTTGCTCTCGACCGCCTCGCGGGTACCCGCGTAGGCGGCGAGCGGCAGGGCTTCGGCATCGGGCGGCAGCTGATCCTGTCCGAACACTTCGCGCTCTTCGCTCCAGGCCGTGGTCGTAAAATAAAGCTCGCCGTCGAGACGGTAGATTTCGACCAGCTTCACGTCGTCGAGATGGAGCAGCTCCAGCAGCGAGGCGATCACGCTGCGATCGAGCAGTGCCGTGTCGCGGTGCAGGGTGATCGTGCGGACGTGGTCGAGGAGCTTGTGGGCCATGACCGGATTCTATCTTGGCGGTGTTTGCAGCAGTTCGTCGAGGATGCCCGGCTGCTGCAATTGCTCGCGAAACCACTGCAGGGCCTTGCCGCGATGGCTGGCGCACCAGGCCAGATGGAGCTGTACCGTCGGCCGGGGTTCCGCCGTGCGGCGCCGCACGAGCGTGCCCTTCGCCTCTTCATGCTGCGCAATCTGGCGCGGCAGGTAGCCGACACCCAGGCCGGCGATCTGTGCCGCGACCTTCGCCTCGACGCTGGGGACGACCGTGCGCGGCTGCCCCGAGAGCAGACCGACGGTGCGTGCGGACAGCGTGCGCGTCGTGTCGGCCAGCACGATCGCGCGGTGCAGGCGGATCGCGTCGGCAGGGATGGGTTCGGGGTACAGGGCGAGCGGGTGGCCGGGGGCGATCGCGAAATCGAAGGCAACCTCGCCCATCGGCGACGTGCCGAGCCCGCCGCCGGGCGGCATGTCACCCGGTGCACCGATGACCAGGTCGGCGCGCCCGTCGAGCAGGGCGTCCCAGCAGCCGGCCAGGACTTCAGTGGACAGCCGGATTTCGGTGTTGTGACCGCCGGCGTGGAAAGCGGCGATCAACGGGAACAGGCGCTCGGCAGGAATCAGCGCATCGACGGCGATACGCAGTTCGGCCTCCCAGCCGCTGGCGACCTGGCGTGTCCGTCGCTCGAGATGGACGGCGGCTTCGAGCAGGGGGCGTCCGCCGTCGAGCAGGCAGCGGCCGGCCTCGGTGAGTACGGCGCGCCGTCCCCGGCGTTCGAACAGCGGATGCCCGAGCAGGGATTCGGCCTTGGCGATGGCGTGCGTGATCGCCGAGGGCACCCGGTGCAGATGCTGTGCGGCGGCGGCGTGGCTGCCAAGGCGGTCGATGGCGTCGAGCGTCTGCAGCAGGTCGAGCGATATGTTCAAAAATATTCACCTAAAACGTGAAAATTGATCGCTGGAATGTTTCCTGTGTCCTTTATATCCTCGCAAAAAACGTGAGGAAATTGGAACCATGATAGCACTCCGCCCCGCCAACACCCGCGGCTATGCCGATCACGGCTGGCTGCAAAGCTGGCACAGCTTCTCCTTTGCCGATTATTTCGATCCCGCCGAGATGGGCTGGGGAGCGCTGCGCGTCATCAACGAGGATATCGTCGCGCCCGGCGAGGGCTTTCCGATGCACGGTCACCGCGACATGGAGATCGTGACGGTGATTCTCGCCGGCGCGCTCGAGCATCGTGACAGCCTCGGCAACGGCGCCGTCAGCCGTCCCGGCGAGGTGCAGCGCATGAGCGCAGGCCTCGGTGTCAGGCACAGCGAGTTCAATCCCTCGGCCGAAGCCGCCACGCACCTGCTGCAGATCTGGATCCGCCCGGCGCGTTCCGGCGCAACGCCGGGTTATGAACAGCGTGAAATTTCCCTGGCGCCTGGTGCCACGTTGCTGGCGTCGCCGGACGGACGCGATGGCAGCGTGGCCATCGGCCAGGATGCGACGCTGCAGCGTGTCCGCCTCGCGGCCGGCGAGATCTTCGCGCCGGACCTTGCGCCGGACCGTTTCGGTTATGCGCACCTGATCTCCGGCGCGCTCGAAAGCGGTGATTTCCAGCTGTCTGCCGGCGATGGCCTCAAGGCCCACGACGCGCCCGGGCTGCGCCTGACGGCCACCGGCGCCGCCGACTTCCTCTGGTTCGACCTGCCGGCCTGAGGCCGGAACGCTCCCCCTTTTCTGCCGATCAACCCCCAAGGAGAAACAACATGGCAAAAATCGCAATCGTCTATCACAGTGGCTACGGCCACACCCAGCGTCAGGCGGAAGCCGTGCGCAACGGCGCGGCTGCCGTGGCCGGTGTCGAAGCGACGCTCTATCCCGCCGATGCCCTGAGCGAAGCGCAGTGGGCTGAACTTGACGCTGCCGACGCCCTCATCTTCGGTTCGCCGACCTACATGGGCAGCGTTTCCGCCAAGTTCAAGGGTTTCATGGACGAAAGCTCCAAGCGCTGGTTCGCCGGTGCCTGGAAAAACAAGGTCGCGGCAGGTTTCACGACCTCGGCCTCGCAATCCGGCGACAAGCTGGCCACGCTGCTGCAACTGATGGTCTATGCCAACCAGCACGCGATGATCTGGGTCGGCCTCGACCTGATGCCGGGCAACAACAATTCGAAGGGTTCGGTCGACGATCTCAACCGGCTCGGCAGCTTCAGCGGCGCGATGGCGCAGGCGAATGCCGATCAGGGGGCCGAGGCGATGCTCGAGAGCGACCTCAGGACGGCCGCCCGTCTTGGTGCCCGCGTTGCCGAGACGGCGCAGGCACTGCAGCGCGGTCGCGCCTGAGCGATGCGTCAGCATTGCGAAGAAGTACTCTTGGGGTGCGCCTGAGCATTGCGCCCGGCGACTAGCGCGGAAGTGCTTCAGGGTGGCGACTGAGCCGGGCATCGCCAAGCAACGGGGTCTTGAGCGCAAGTGCGCCGGCGGTGTGTCCGGGTGGCTGACTGCAACAGGCCCTTCAGGCGCGGGCCGCCCCGGTATATAGTGGGGAACCCGTTCTGCCGGAGGGTTGCCGCGTGTACGCTTCGTTCCAGGATCTCGATGTGCTGATCGTCGAACCGTCGACGATGCAGCAGCGCGCGGTGCGCGAGGCGCTGGGCAAGCTCGGCGTGACGCGGGTGCAGGTGGCCGGTTCCGGAGCGGCGGCGCTCGCCGCCATGCGGGAGGTGCCACCGGCACTGGCCGTCGGCGCGATGTATCTTTCCGACATGTCCGGGGTCGAGCTGCTGGCGGCGATGCGCGCCGACGAAACGCTGGCCGGCGTCGCCTTCGTACTGGTGTCGAGCGAGACGCGCGAGGAAATCCTCGATCCGATCCGCCAGTCCGGTGCCAGCGCAATACTGCCCAAACCATTTTCGGATGCCGACCTGGTTGCCGCGCTGGCGGCGACGCTCGACTGGCTCAATCCGCACCAGCGCCTCGATGCCGACGTCGACCTCGAGCGCCTGCGCGTGCTGCTCGTGGATGACAGCCCGAACGCCCGAAAATTCATGCGGCGCGTTCTCGGTAATCTCGGTATCGAAAACATCACCGAGGCGGGGGACGGGCGCGAGGCGGCAGAGCTCCTTGCGTCCTCGATGTTCGATCTGGTGATTACCGACTACAACATGCCGGAGATGGACGGCCTGGCGCTCCTGCGCCACATCCGCGGCGAAAGCTGGCAATCCTCGGTGCCGGTGCTGATGGTGACCAGCGAGACGAATCCCGAGCGGCTGGCGGCCGTGCGTGCGGCCGGCGTGTCCGGGATTTGCGACAAGCCTTTCGAGCCGAAGGTGGTCAAGCGGGTAATCGAGGCGGCGCTGACGACCGGGTAGTGGTGCGAGAAGGCGAAGGTGCCGGCATCGGCAGCGCGTCCTTCCCCGTTTCTTTTTTCAGGCAATCAACGTGCCGGCAGGCACGTGGCCGCGGGCGCAGGGCGACCGGTCAGGTAGCCCTGCACATAGTGGCAGCCGGCGCGCGCCAGCCATTCGAACTGTGCCTGCGTCTCGACGCCCTCGGCGACCACTTCCAGATGCAGGCTGTGCGCGAGACCGATGATGGCCGAGCAGATGGCTGCGTCCTCGTCGCTGTCGTCGATGTCGCTGACGAAGGAGCGGTCGACCTTGAGCGTATCGACCGGGAAGCGCTTCAGGTAGGCGAGCGACGAGTAGCCGGTGCCGAAATCGTCGATCGCGATGCGGACACCCATCGCGTCCAGCGCGTGCAGCGTTGCTGCCGTACTCTCTGCGTCGCTCATCAGGATGCTCTCGGTGACCTCGATTTCGATCGCCTCGGCGGGCAGGTCCGATGCGACGAGCGCGTTGGCGATACGGACGTGGAGATCCTTCTCGCGGAACTGCGCGGCTGACAGGTTGAGCGCGACGCGCAATGCCGGCCATCCGTTGCTGCGCCAGCTGGCCAGCTGGCGGCAGGCCTCCTCGATGACCCAGCCACCGATTGCCACGATCAGGCCGGTTTCCTCCGCCATCGGAATGAAATCCGCCGGCGGGACCAGTCCGCGTTCCGGATGCCGCCAGCGCAGCAGGGCCTCCAGGCTGACGATCTCGCCGCTGCCGAAATCCAGCTGCGGCTGGTAGTGCAGCTCGAACTCCCGCTTCTTCAGCGCCTGGCGCAGGTCGCTTTCCATCAGCAGCAGTTCGAGCGAGCGTGCATTCATCTCGCGGCGGAAGAACTGGAAGTTGTTGCGGCCCTGCTGCTTGGCGTCGTACATCGCCAGGTCGGCGTGCTTGAGCAGCGAATCGAGATCGTTGCCGTCCTCGGGCGAGACGGCAACGCCGATCGAGGGCGTGACGGTGATGCGGTGCTCGCCGAGCGTGAACGGTTCTCCCAGCAGCTGGATCAGCTTGCGCGCGGCCTGCGCGGCGTCGTCCGGGGTGTTGATGTCGGAGAGCAGCACGATGAACTCGTCGCCGCCCTGGCGCGAAATGGTGTCGGTGGCGCGTACGACCGCGCGCAGGCGCCCGGCAACGTCGCGCAGCAACTGGTCGCCGATGGAGTGACCGAGGGTGTCGTTGACGTTCTTGAAACGGTCGAGGTCGATGAAGAGCAACGCGAAACGCGAGCCGTTGCGCTGGGCACTGGCCAGCACCTGTTGGAAGCGGTCGGTGAGCAGGAAGCGGTTGGGCAGCCCGGTGAGGAAATCGTGATGCGCCATGTGGCGGATGCGCGCCTCGGCGGCCTTTGCCTCGGTAATGTCGGAAAAAGTGGCGACGTAGTGGCAGGTGGTGCCAGTGTCGTCGCGGATCGCGGATACCGAGAGCCACTCGGGGTAGCATTCTCCGCTCTTGCGACGGTTCCAGATCTCCCCCTGCCAGAAGCCGGAGCAATGGATCGATTCCCACATCGTCTGGTAAAACGCACGATCATGGCGTCCGCTGGAAAGGAAGTTCGGGTTGCGGCCAAGCGCCTCATCACGCGTGTAGCCGGTAATCTTGGTGAATGCGGCATTCACCTCGACGATCCTGCGCTCGGCATCGGTGATGACGATGCCCTCGTTGCTGCGGGCGATGATGCGCGCCGCGAGCCGTATCCGCGCTTCGGCAGCGAGCCGCGGCGCCGCGTCGCGGCCGAGCAGCACGCCATAGCTGGTTCCCCGCACCTCAGCGACGCGATAGTCGATATCAAGCGCGATGGCGTGGCCTTCATGACTCAGCTGGAATTCGCGGTGGTGGAGCCGAGTGGTGCCGTTGGTGGCATCGTCGTTGATCTGCAGAAGCAGCTCCTCGAAACCGGCGCAATCGATATCCGCCAGCCGCAGATCGATCAGCGATCTGCCTTGCGGGGCGAACATCCTTTCCGCCGGCGTGTTGGCATCGACGATGCGTCCGTCGGGCAGCGCGAACAGGATCACCAGCTCGCCGGAAAAATCGAGCAGGGCACGGAAGCGTTCCAGCTGGCTCAGCTTGTCGCGCAGCTCCGGGTAGTAGCTTTTTCTGAACGAGCGTTCGCCCAGACCGATGATGCGGTCGCGTTCCTCCTCCCACGAAGGCGGCGGTGTTTCATCAGAGTGCTTCAGCATAGATCGTCTTGATGTCGGCGAGTGTCGCCCGCCGCGGGTTGGTGAAGATGCACGCATCGCGCTCGGCATGCGGCGCCAGATCCTCGATCGTCCCTCGCGTGACGCCACGTGAACTCAGACCATCGTGGATATGACAGCGTTCCCTTAAAGCCGAGATGGCGCCTGTCAGCGAGCGCTTACCGTGATCGGTGAGGCCGAGGGCGCTCGCAATGCGCTGATAGCGTTCGCTGGCTGCCGGGTAGTTGAAGCGGATCACATGATCAAGCAGCAGCGCGTTGCTCTCGCCGTGCGGCATGTCCAGATAGCCGCCAAGGCTGTGTGCCATCGCATGCACCGCGCCGAGGCTGGCATTGGAAAAGGCCAGCCCGGCCTGCAGGCTGGCGAGCGACATGTTCTCGCGCGCCTCGCTGTCCGCTGGATCGGCGATGGCGCGCGGCAGATTCGCCGCCACCAGCGAGATCGCCGACAGCGCATGCACATCCACCACCGGCGAACTCGCCGTTGATACATAAGCTTCGACGGCGTGCGTCAGCGCGTCGAGCCCCGTGCAGGCGGTCAGGTAGGGCGGCATCGTCGTCGTGGTTTCCGGATCGACGAGCGCCACATCGGGCACCACGCTCTTGCTGATGATCGCAATCTTGTAGTGCTTGTCCGTGTTGTTGATGATCGCGAACTGCGAAATGTCGGCCGAGGTGCCGGAGGTCGTGGGAATGCAGATCAGCGGCGGGCCGGGGCGCGGTATGCGGTCGACGCCTTCGTAGTCGAGAATGTGGCCGCCGTTGCCGCACACGATGCCAATGCCCTTGGCGCAGTCGATCACGCTGCCGCCGCCGAGGGCGACGATCACGTCGCAGCCCTCGTCGCGCATGCGCTGCGCGCCGGCCATCACCTCGTGGTCCTTGGGGTTCGGCGTCACCGCATCGAAGACCGCCGAATCGATGTCCGATTCCGCCAGCAGCTCGACCAGCTGATCGAGCCAGCCGGCAGCGCGGATGCCGGGGTCGGTAACGACCAGCACCCGCCGCGCCTGCATGTTCTGCGCGTAATAGGCGGCCCGATGGCGGGCGCCGACGCCGAAGATGAACTCGGGGGCGACGAACTTGCGCATCTCGTAATGTGCCATGGGTGCCTCCTGCGAACATCGAT
>WBZP01000995.1_pt1 | contig 36614 bp, 33 predicted proteins | sample 5204301 | NCBI WGS metagenome assembly WBZP01 (sample SAMN12412401, study PRJNA552823) | activated sludge metagenome | isolation source: activated sludge from nitrification reactor of wastewater treatment plant... | place: USA: Pennsylvania | collected 2017 | reverse complement strand
TCTCGTCATGGGCGCTGGCGACTGCCTTGGTCGATGGGGTGAATAGGGGCTCTGGCAGTTTGTCGGCTTCACGCAGTCCGGCGGGTAGAGGGAGACCGCAGACGCTGCCGCTCGCCTGGTATTCCTTCCAGCCCGAGCCGACCAGATAGCCGCGCACGATGGCTTCGATCGGCAAGGGAGTCAGTTTCTTCACTACGATCGCTCGCCCAGCCACTTGCACATGCTCGCCGGTTGCGACCACCGATTTCGGATCGATTCCGGTAAGTTGGTTGGGAATCAAATGATCCAGCCGGGCGAACCAGAAATTGGAGATTCGGGTGAGAACCTCGCCTTTGCCGGGGATCGGGGTAGGGAGCACGACGTCGAAGGCGGACAGACGGTCGGTCGTGACGATCAGCAGGTGCTGGTCGTCGACGGCATAAATGTCGCGCACCTTGCCTCGGTTGATGAGTGGCAGGCTGGCGATGCTTGACTGATACATCGGAGCGATCATGAAAATATACCCAAAGTGACGTGATGATAAGGTGATGTGAAATGCGGATTGTTCAACGCGCGGGTTGCCAAGTAATGACCAGACTGGGCAATTATCTCAGTTCGTCCGGCATGATGGCGTAAACGCTCAAAACGCTTGGCGTCATGACCGCGAATCAGCGCAAGACGTATCGAATACGTGATGCAAGGGACCGAAGCGTATGCTACCCGATGATACATTTCCCTATAAACAAACGTAATGCGCTGTTGACGAAAATGTGCCGGGTAAAATGGAAAAGGGCACTTCTTATGAAGTGCCCTTTTCCATTGGTATTTGGCGCGCCCGGAGCGATTCGAACGCCCGACCCCTTGGTTCGTAGCCAAGTACTCTATCCAGCTGAGCTACGGGCGCTTGCGCTTGTGAAGCCGGGGATTATACAGAGCCAATCCGCTTATCTCAAGTCGTTTGTTTATTTCGTGTTTGTTTGCCTATTTTCGTCTCTTGCGGTGAGACATTGACATCTTGATTTTGCATGGATGTTTCAGTTTCGCCATGGCCAAGACGTTTGGATAAAGTGGCTGCGGCTTCTTTGATGTGCGTTGCCAGGGGGCTGTTCCATTCCATGTCAAAGTGGCCGATCGTTCCAAGTGAGGTGATGGCGGCGATCATGCGGTTGGTGTGATCAAATACAGGCGCGCTGAAGCCGTTGATCCCGGGCGTCAAGCTTCCGCTGGCTCGGGATATGCCGTGAATTCGAATCTCGTTGAGTTGGGCTTCAAGATCACGCATTAGTGTGTCCATGGTTTTGTTTGTGGCTTCCGCTGCGGCGTTCAATTCTGCATCCAGTTGTTTCTTTAAGTAAGCTGAACGGTAAAACGCCGCAAAAGCAAGGCCTGTCGCCGAAGTGGTCAGAGGCAGAACGACGCCGGTACGCAGCGTGACGGTGATGGGTCCGCCGGCTTCCACCCAACGCACGCAAGTGGCGCCATGATTGCCCCACATGGCCAGAGCGACCGTTTCTCCAATGCGTTCGCACAGATCCTCAAGGATAGGTGCGGCCAGGCGAACGGGGTCAATTCGGGCCAGACTGGCCAAACCGAGCTCCAGCGAAAATCCACCTAGGTCATAGCGACCCGTATTCGAGTCCTGTTCGACCAGGCCCATGCGCATGAAACTCACCAGGTAACGATGGGCCTTGGCAGCAGGCATGGCGGCATTCTTTGCCAGATCTCGCAGCATCATCGATCGACCGTGGGCGGCCAGCGCTCGCAGCAGGCGAGCGCCAACCTCAATGGACTGTATTCCCTGGCGTTGTTTGGTTATTTCAGTTGTCATGTCAAGTGTGCCCGAAGGGTGTTCGATGCATTGTAGCGACTTGACGTTTCACATGCTCGGTATCAAGAGAATCTACATCGTAAAATTTCATGCCTATAATTACGCGTTGTCGCGAAAGTTGGCGCAGCTTGCAAAATATCAGGGAGAAATAATGCGTTCAGTGCTCATTGCCAATCCAAAAGGCGGTGCGGGTAAAACCACGCTGGCTACCAATCTGACAGGTCATTTTGCCAACAACGGATTGAAGGTCACTTTGTGCGACCTCGACCGTCAGCAGTCTTCGCTACGCTGGATGGCTTTCCGCGATCCGGCGATGGCCCCGGTAAATGGCTATTTTGCCGGCAACCAGATGCTGATCAGTCTCCCCAAAGATCCGGATTGGGTCGTGCTGGACGCGCCCGCCGGACTTCAAGGTTATAAACTTACGGATTACCTGCGTCTGGCGGATAAAGTGATTATTCCGGTGGTGCCCTCGGTATTCGATATGGCGGCTACGGAAGACTTTCTGGCTTCGATACGCCAGGACATGCGCGGACGGCGTCACGCCATCGGGATCGTAGCCATGCGTGTCGACCCGCGAACACGGGCGGCGGCGATGCTCGAGGAATTCTTGAAACATTTCGACCTGCCAATTGTAAGTTACATCCGGCATACGCAAAACTATGTCAATGCCGCTGCCAGCGGACTCACGGTTTTCGATCCGCCCGGTTCGCGCCATCGCCGCGATGTCGAACAATGGAAACCCTTGTTGAAATGGTTGCACGACTAATCCATGCGGCAACCCCGCGCTGTACGGTGGATTGACAGACGATTTTCGGGCGGCCGGTACTATGCTGTCGCGCGAATTGCTTGCGTGGGCCGAATGAACTCTGTAGAATCACGCGTTCTTAATTAACCCTTCAGACTCGTCAGGAATATCAATACATGGCCAATAGCGCCCAAGCCCGCAAGCGCGCCCGCCAAGCCGTCAAACAACGCGCCCACAATGCCGGTCTCCGTTCTACGCTGCGTACCGCAGTAAAACGTGTGCAGAAGGCGATTGTTGCCGGTGACAAGACGGCGGCTCAAAGCATTTTTCAGGAATCCGTCGCAGTGATCGACCGCATTGCCGACAAGAAAATAATCCACAAGAACAAGGCATCGCGCCACAAGGGCCGCCTCTCGGCTCAGATCAAGGCACTGTCGGCTTGATTCGTGCCGTTAGTGTTGCCTCCGAAAACGGCGCCTGATGGCGCCGTTTTGCATTTGCACCGTAAATAGGCGATCTTCCACAAAAGAAAAACGCCCCGCAGGGCGTTTGTCGGAGGTCTGCCGAAACTTTTTACATGCGGCTCAGCTGGCCATTGGAAATACGGACGCGATCTCCGCGTTGTAATGAGGGTGGCTGCGATTCGGTAAATACGCGCGTGTTGCCATCGTCAAGGCGAACCGTGATTTCATAGTGTTTTGTGCTGCGCACGTTCTTTTCAACCTCGTTTCCTGCATAGGCACCGCCGACGGCCCCGACAACGGCTCCGACGGTACGCCCCCGGCCGTTACCAATCTGGTTGCCCAGAAGTCCGCCCACCACGCCGCCGCTGACGGCGCCAAGCCCGCTGCCTTCACCGCTCTGCTTGACTTCACGTACGCTTTCCACTGTGGCGCAGTCCCGGCAGCGATTTGAGTACTGAGGTTCCTGTTGGGGATATTGCCGGCTGTTTTCGACATAGACGCCGCTGTCATTCATCGGGTAGTTGCCAACCGGCGTGGCACCGCGATACCCAGAGTTCGGTGTCGATTCATAGGCCATGTCATCTTGTTGTCTGTGGGTTCTGCGCGGTGCGGGAGAGCGAGCCGGAGCGGGCCTCTCGGCAGCAACGGGGGCCGCAGCGACTGGCGCTGCCGGTTTGGCAATGACAGGCTCCGGAGTGGGAGTTGCTGCGGGGGCCGGCGCAACGGCTACTTGCGCTGCCGGAGCTGCACTGTTGCTACTGGGTATCCAGCCGGCAAACGAGGCAATGGCCGCCAGGCTGGCGATCGTCAACGTTGTCGCGGCAACGATGATCATCGGGTGAGTGTTTCGTGACTGATTTTCCATGATCTGCCTCACAGATTATTGATGGTGAGCGGTAAACGATCCAGTTTGGCGTTTGGTATACGCCTGATACAAATCAATACAATTGTGCCCCTTGGGCAAATTGGACAGTTGCCCGGCAAGTATGGATCGCTTTGGCAACAATGGCAATCTAGCGCTCCAAGTCGCTTATTCAGGCTTCATTTGCGGGAAGAGGATGACGTCGCGGATATTTGCCGAGTCCGTCAGCAGCATGACCAGACGATCGATTCCGATCCCACAGCCTCCGGTCGGGGGAAGGCCGTATTCGAGGGCGCGGATATAGTCCGCGTCGTAGTACATGGCTTCCTCGTCACCGGCGTCCATGGCCCTGGCTTGTTCCAGGAAGCGCGCCGCCTGGTCCTCAGGGTCGTTCAGTTCGGAAAAGCCATTGGCGATCTCACGGCCGACGATGAACAATTCAAAGCGCTCGGTGACCTCCGGGTTGCTGTCGCTGCGTCTTGCCAGCGGGCTGACTTCAGCGGGGTAGTCGATGATGAAGGTAGGTTCCCACAGATCGGCTTCGGCCGTTTCCTCGAACATCAACAGTTGCAGGGTGCCCAGTCCCATGCCGTGTTTGACTTCGACCTTGACCGCGGTCAGTTTCTGCTTGAGCCATTCGGCGTCATTCAGTTGGTCGAGCGTATATTGAGGGTGGTACTTGCGGATGGCCTCGACCATGGTCAGCCGGTGAAACGGCTTGGACAGGTCAAGCGGGCGTCCCTGGTACTCAAAAATTTCGGTGCCCAGCGCGTCGCGTGCGGCATGGCGCAACAGCCCTTCGGTGAAATCCATCAATTTGCGGTATTCGGTATAGGCTTCGTAGAACTCCATCATGGTGAACTCGGGATTGTGTCGCGGGCTCATTCCCTCGTTGCGGAAGTTGCGGTTCATTTCGAAGACTTTTTCAAAGCCGCCGACGACCAGCTTCTTCAGATAAAGCTCCGGCGCGATACGCAGAAAAAGCTCCATGTCGAGCGCATTGTGGTGCGTCTTGAAGGGGCGGGCCGCCGCCCCGCCGGGAATCGGGTGCATCATCGGCGTTTCGACTTCAAGAAAGCCATGATCGCTCATATAGTTGCGGATCGACTGCACCATGCGGCTGCGGGCGACGAAAGTGAAGCGCGACTGCTCGTTGGTGATCAGGTCGAGGTAGCGCATGCGGTACTTCTGTTCCTGATCGGTCAGGCCGTGAAACTTTTCGGGCAGCGGACGCAATGATTTGGAGAGCAGGCGGATCTCCGAACTCTGAACGGTCAGTTCGCCGGTCTTGGTGCGAAACAAGGTGCCGATGGCGCCGATGATGTCGCCGATGTCCCAGCGCTTGAAGGCCGCGTAAGTTTCTTCGCCAACCTTGTCGCGGGCGATATAGAGTTGGAGACGCCCGGAGAGGTCGGCAATGCTGATGAATGAGGCTTTGCCCATAACGCGTTTGAGCATGATGCGGCCGGCGACCTTGACTTCAACTGGTGTGGCCTCAAGTTCTTCGCCAGACTTGGATTCGTAGATTTCGGCAATCTTGCCGGCGGTGTTTTCGCGCAGGAAATCGTTCGGGTAGGCCTTGCCCGTAGCGCGCCACTCCGCAAGTTTCGCCCGGCGTTCAGTGATGATGTGGTTTTCGTCATGCTCTGGAGCGTTGACCGGCGCGTCGTTGGATTCAGACATGTTGTGTCTCGCAATCAATGATTAATCGTGCTAAGGGCATAGAGGAGTAGGGCCAGGGTCAGACGCCCTGTTTCAGGCTGGCTTCAATGAACTGATCGAGATCACCGTCGAGTACGCTTTGCGTGTTGCCGACTTCGACATTGGTGCGCAGATCTTTGATGCGCGACTGGTCCAGCACATACGAACGAATCTGGTGCCCCCAGCCGATATCGGTCTTGGCGTCTTCGAGCTTCTGTTGATCGGCCTGGCGTTTGCGGATTTCAGCTTCGTACATGCGCGATTTGAGCATAGCCATCGCCTCGGCCCGATTACGATGCTGAGAACGGTCATTCTGACACTGCACGACGATGCCGGACGGGAGGTGCGTGATGCGCACTGCCGAGTCGGTTTTGTTGATGTGCTGTCCTCCGGCACCGGAGGCTCGGTAGGTATCAATTCGCAGATCGGCGGGGTTGATCTCGATTTCAAACGAATCGTCGATTTCCGGATAGGCGAAGACGGAGCAGAAACTGGTGTGACGACGGGCATTCGAGTCGAACGGCGATTTGCGTACCAGGCGGTGGATACCGGTTTCCGAGCGTAACATGCCGAAACAATATTCTCCCGAAAGTTTGATCGTCGCCGTCTTGATGCCGGCAACGTCGCCTTGGGATTCTTCGAGTATGTCGACGGCGTATCCCTTGCGCTCGCCATAGCGGATGTACATGCGCAGCAGCATTGCCGCCCAGTCCTGCGCTTCGGTGCCTCCCGCGCCGGCCTGTATGTCCACAAAGCAGTTGAGCGGATCGGCCGGGTTGTTGAACATGCGGCGGAATTCGAGCGAGGCGATTTCTTTTTCGATGGCGTTGACATCGTCGGCTACGGCAACCAGGGTGTCGTCGTCGGCTTCGTCGCGCGCCATGGCAAATAGTTCGTCGGCATCCTTGAGGCTGTCGTCTACACGGTCGAGCGTCAGGACGACGTTCTCAAGCGATTTTTTTTCGCGCGAAAGTTCCTGGGCGCGCTCGGCGTTATCCCAGACCTTGGGGTCTTCGAGTTCGCGGGAAACCGCGCTTAACTGATCGAATTTCTGATCATAGTCAAAGATACCTCCGCAACTCAGTGGTCCGCTGAGCGATATCCACGAGTCGGTTGGCGATGCTATTGATTTGTTCAGCTTCCATGTGTCTTCAGGCGTAAGCGCTAAGTCTTAAACGGTGGATTATATACGTTGAATGCTCGGTATTTGGGGATGGCGCACGCGAACGATCAAATTGGGGCCGTTGCCGATCGTTCGTTTCAACCGTCAATCGCGATGAAATCTATTGCCGCAGTCCGCTCAGCGTAGCGTTACGTGGAAAGGGGCGGAAATTGCCGAAATGAGGCCATTCCGGTACAATCCGGGCGTGTTCAAGTTGTCAAGCGGGAGGGCTCGCGCCCAGCCCGCTTTTGCGTGTTTACGCTGCGAATCTGGAGTTTCCCGTGTCGTTGTTACCTACTTTCCCGCCTGCAATTCTTGCACTCGCCGACGGCACGGTTTTCCGTGCTCACTCCATTGGTTCGCCCGGAACAACGAGTGGCGAAGTCGTGTTCAACACGGCGATGACCGGTTATCAGGAAATCCTTACCGACCCTTCCTATTGCCGCCAGATTGTGACATTAACTTATCCGCATATTGGTAATACCGGCTGCAATGACGAGGATTTTGAATCCCGGGCCAATTTCGCGGCAGGCCTGGTGATCCGTGACCTGCCGATTCGCGCCGAAAACTGGCGCATGCAGCTCACATTGCCCGACTATCTGAAAAAGCATGGCGTCGTTGCCATCGCCGGAATCGATACGCGCAGGTTGACCCGAATCTTGCGCGAAAATGGGGCGCAAGCCGGATGCATCATGGCCGATGAGGTCGATGAGGCGAAAGCAATTGCTGAGGCGCGTGCTTTTCCTGGGCTGGCAGGAATGGATCTGGCCAAGGTGGTCAGCATCGATACGCCTTACGCGTGGGGCGAAGGTACGTGGTCGTTAGACGGGTATCGGCCGGCGACCGAAACCAAGTTTCACGTCGTCGCCTATGATTATGGCATCAAGCGCAATATCCTGCGCATGCTCACTGCCCGAGGTTGCCGGGTGACGGTTGTGCCGGCACAAACATCTGCCGACGAGGTGCTCAAGTACCATCCCGATGGCGTATTTCTGTCCAATGGCCCCGGTGACCCGGAGCCCTGCGACTATGCGATAAAGGCCATCGCCGAATTGCTGGCACGGAGAATGCCAACGTACGGGATTTGCCTCGGCCACCAGCTGCTGGCGCTGGCCTCGGGGGCCAAGACGATCAAGATGAAGTTTGGCCATCATGGCGCCAATCACCCGGTGAAAGACCTTGACACCCAGCAGGTCATGATCACCAGCCAGAACCATGGTTTCGCCGTCGACCCCGACACACTGCCAGCCACGTTGCGGCCTACGCATGTTTCCCTGTTCGACGGCTCCTTGCAGGGCGTTGCACGCACCGATGTGCCGGCATTCTCGTTCCAGGGTCACCCCGAAGCGAGCCCCGGTCCGCACGACGTGGCCTACCTGTTCGACCGCTTCATCCAGCTGATGGAAAACAACAAGGCCGAGGGAAAGTAAGCCATGCCCAAGCGTACCGACCTGAAAAGCATACTCATCATTGGCGCCGGGCCGATTGTTATCGGTCAGGCCTGCGAGTTCGATTACTCCGGAGCGCAAGCCTGCAAGGCCTTGCGCGAGGAAGGTTACAAGGTAATCCTGGTCAATTCGAATCCAGCGACGATCATGACCGATCCGGAAATGGCCGATGTCACCTACATCGAGCCGATCACTTGGAACGTCGTCGAGAAGATCATTGAAAAGGAGCGTCCTGACGCTCTTCTGCCGACCATGGGCGGTCAGACGGCACTCAACTGCGCGCTCGATCTGGCCAGACATGGCGTGCTCGAGAAATTCGGTGTCGAGATGATTGGTGCGTCAAAGGATGCCATCGACAAGGCTGAGGATCGCGAAAAATTCAAGAACGCGATGACCCGGATCGGCCTCGGTTCGGCACGTTCGGCGATGGCGCACTCGATGGAGGAAGCGCAGCAAGTGCAGGCAGCGCTGGGTTTCCCGACGATCATCCGGCCGTCATTCACCATGGGCGGGTCGGGCGGCGGTATCGCCTACAATCAGGAAGAGTTCGTTGAAATCTGCAAGCGCGGGCTTGAAGCCAGCCCGACCCACGAGCTGCTGATCGAGGAATCGCTGATCGGCTGGAAAGAATTCGAGATGGAGGTGGTCCGCGACAAAAAGGACAACTGCATCATCGTCTGCTCGATCGAAAACCTCGATCCGATGGGTGTGCATACCGGCGATTCGATCACCGTTGCGCCGGCGCAAACGCTGACCGACAAGGAATACCAGATCCTGCGTGACGCCTCGGTGGCCGTCTTGCGCGAGATCGGGGTGGATACCGGCGGGTCGAACGTGCAGTTTTCGATCTGCCCGACAGACGGCCGCATGGTCGTTATCGAAATGAACCCGCGTGTTTCGCGCTCGTCGGCGTTAGCGTCGAAGGCCACCGGTTTTCCGATTGCCAAGGTGGCGGCCAAGTTGGCCGTGGGGTACACGCTTGATGAACTGGCCAACGAAATCACGGGCGGCAAGACTCCTGTTTCTTTCGAACCGTCAATTGACTATGTCGTGACCAAGGTGCCGCGCTTTGCCTTCGAGAAGTTTCCGCAAGCCGATTCGCATCTCACCACACAGATGAAGTCGGTGGGCGAAGTGATGGCCATCGGACGCACGTTCCAGGAATCCTTCCAGAAGGCGTTGCGCGGCCTCGAAGTGGGCGTCGATGGGATGAATCAACGGACAACCGACCGCGAGGAGCTGGAACGTGAGCTGGGCGAGCCCGGACCCGAGCGCATCTGGTACGTCGGCGATGCTTTCGAGAACGGCTTTACCCTGGATGAAGTCCATGCCTTGACGCATATCGATCCCTGGTTTCTGGCGCAGATCGAGGATATCGTCAGGATCGAGATGAAGCTCGACGACATGGTGTTCGGCGAGATAGACGCCGCCACCTTGCGCGAGCTCAAGCGCAAGGGCTTTTCAGATCGGCGCCTGGCCAAGCTGCTCAAGACCACCGAAGCGCAGGTTCGCGCCCGTCGTCATTTGCTGGGCATTCGACCTGTCTATAAACGCGTCGATACCTGCGCCGCCGAGTTTGCGACCAGCACCGCTTACATGTATTCGACCTATGAAGATGAATGCGAATCGCATCCGAGCGACAGGAAGAAGATCATGGTACTCGGTGGTGGGCCGAACCGCATCGGGCAGGGCATCGAGTTCGATTACTGTTGTGTGCATGCGGCACTCGCGCTACGCGAAGATGGCTACGAAACAATCATGGTCAATTGCAATCCGGAGACTGTGTCTACGGATTACGACACATCGGATCGACTCTATTTTGAGCCGCTGACGCTCGAAGACGTGCTCGAAATTGTCGCCGTCGAAAAGCCGGTCGGCGTCATCGTGCAGTTTGGTGGCCAGACACCGCTCAAATTGGCGCGCGACCTCGAAGCGAATGGCGTGCCTATCATCGGCACCAGCCCGGACATGATCGATGCGGCGGAAGACCGGGAACGTTTTCAGAAGCTGCTTCAGGCGCTTGGCCTCAAGCAGCCCCCGAATCGCACGGCGCGTACCGAACCTGATGCCTTGAGGCTGGCTGCCGAAATCGGCTACCCGCTGGTTGTCCGTCCGTCCTATGTTCTGGGGGGGAGGGCGATGGAAATTGTTCATGAGGCACGTGACCTCGAGCGTTACATGCGTGAAGCGGTCAAGGTCTCAAACGATTCGCCGGTGCTGCTTGATCGGTTTCTTAACGACGCCGTTGAAGTCGATGTCGATGCCCTGTCGGATGGCAAGGAAACGATCATCGGCGGTGTCATGGAGCATATCGAACAGGCCGGCGTTCATTCCGGTGACTCGGCCTGTTCGCTGCCCCCCTATTCGTTATCGGCCGAGGTGCAGAATGAACTGCGCCGGCAGACCGGATTGATGGCCAGGGCGCTCAATGTGTGCGGACTGATGAATGTTCAGTTTGCCATTCAGCATGACGTGGTCTACGTTCTGGAAGTGAATCCGCGGGCCTCGCGCACGGTGCCCTTCGTATCAAAGGCGACGGGGCTGCAACTGGCGAAGGTCGCCGCACGCTGCATGGCTGGGCAATCGCTGGCCAGCCAAGGGGTGACCCGGGAAATCGTCCCGCCCTATTTCTCGGTTAAAGAGGCGGTGTTTCCGTTCAACAAGTTTCCCGGTGTGGATACCATTCTCGGCCCGGAAATGAAATCGACCGGTGAGGTCATGGGCGTCGGCAAGACTTTCGAAGAAGCCTTCGTGAAGAGTCAGATGGCCGCCAGTGTTAAACTGCCTTCGTCCGGCAAAGTCTTTATCAGCGTCAAGGAATCGGACAAGAGTAAAGTGGTCGACATCGCCAGGGACTTGCATTCCGCCGGGTTCAGCATCTTGGCAACGCGAGGTACCGCAGCAACGATAGCCAAGATGGGGATTCCGGTTTCAGTGGTCAATAAGGTCGCTGAAGGACGTCCGCATATCGTCGATATGATCAAGAACAAGGAGATTTCATTGATCATCAATACGGTGGATGAGAAACGCCAGGCGATCAGCGACTCGCGTTCGATTCGCACGACCGGACTGGCGGCTCGCGTTACGATGTACACCACGATATGGGGTGCCGAAGCCGCGAGCGTCGGGATCAAGAACCGTGGTGATCTGGTGGTCTATCCAATCCAGACACTGCACGCGCAGCTGGGTTGACGGTGATCGGGGCGTTTCGGCCGCAGGCACTTCGCCACCCGGTTTTGTGATTCACGCGCGCCGTGCGCACAAATTAACCCTTGGAACGTGCTTGATCCCCATGGCATGGGTGAAGGCGGTCTGACAAAGGTAACAAAACGATGAGCAAAGTGCCTTTAACCATCAACGGTGCGGAAAAACTGCGCACTGAACTGCATCAACTGAAAACGGGTGAGCGGCCATCTGTGATCGCGGCCATCGCCGAAGCACGCGCACACGGCGACCTGTCGGAAAATGCCGAATACGATGCCGCCAAGGAGCGTCAGGGTTTCGTCGAAGGCCGCATCAAGGAAATCGAGGGAAAGCTCTCGAATGCGCAGATCATCGACCCCAAACTGCTTGACGCGGACGGTCGGTGCGTCTTCGGGGCGACGCTTGATCTTGAAGATCAGGAGAGCGGGTTGCCCGTAACGTATCAGATCGTCGGTGAAGATGAGGCTGACATAAAACAGGGAAAGATTTCCATCAATTCGCCGATCGCCCGTGCGCTGATCGGTAAATATGCCGGCGATATTGCTCAGGTGCAGGCGCCGGGCGGCTTGCGCGAGTACGAGATCCTCGACATTCGATACGAGTAGGCCGTCAATCCATGCTATCCATCCCTGAGGCGCGTTGATGCGACGTATTTCCGAAGCGCTCTATTCAGTAACGCTGACCCTGTGGGTCGGTGGCTTGTGGGCGGTTGGCGGCCTGGTCGCTCCGACGCTGTTTGCCACGTTGTCCAATCGGCCGCTGGCCGGCATGATAGCCGGCAAGCTGTTCGCCGTACTGGGCTGGGTCGGTCTGGCCTGTGCGGCTTATCTGCTGATCTTCATCTTGGTTCGCGAAGGCAGATCGGCGCTGAAAAGACGTGTTTTCTGGATCGTCCTGGCGATGCTGGCGCTGACGGCAGCCGGCCAGTTCGGCGTTCATCCCTTGCTGTCGCGGTTGAAGTCCGAAGCGTTGCCGAGTGAGGTCATGGACAGTGTCCTGCGAGATCGGTTTGTTGCCTGGCACGGCATTTCGAGCGTTCTCTACCTGCTGCAGAGCGTGCTGGGTCTGCTGCTCGTCATCGGGCCGGATCGCCGGGTGAAATAGGCGGGCTCTGGCAGGTGCAATTCGCTCAGGCTTGACACGCCGCCTGAAGTCAGCGGCTGGAGTCACCCTGGAAGCTGCGCTTGCTGCGATGTGGTTCACGAGGGCGACGGCGCAGTCCGGGCGCGGTTGGTGGTCGTGGACGCCAGATCACGAGCAGTTTGCCGATATGCTGCACAGCGGCCGCGCCGAGTTGGTCGCAGATCGTGGCCAGATACTGTTCGCGTTCTTGGCGCGCGTCGTTGAAGACACGGATTTTGATCAATTCGTGGCTTTCGAGACTGATGCCGATTTCATGCATGACGGATTCTGAAAGCCCGTTCTGGCTGATGGTAACCACGGGTTTCAGCGCGTGCGCACGAGCGCGCAACGCACGACGCTGGTCGGTAGATATATCGAGCATTTGGTTAACCTGCGCAAAGCACGCATTTTACTGAGTTTAGGCCATGAAACGAACACGAACGAGCCATGCCTGGTTGCGCGAACACGAAAATGACCATTACGTCCAGCGCGCCAGGGCCGAGGGCTACCGGTCCCGGGCCTCGTTCAAACTGATGGAAATCGACGACCGGGATCGCTTGATTCGCTCCGGCGAGGTTGTCGTTGATCTTGGGGCGACCCCCGGCGGTTGGTCGCAGGTGGCTGCGCAGCGGTTGAAGGGCCGTGGCCAAGTCATTGCCCTGGATCTTCTGGTCATGGAGCCCTTGCCGGGCGTGGACTTCATTCACGGCGATTTTCGCGAAGAAGAGGTGTTGCAGCAGCTGGAAACGATGTTGGCGAATCGGCGGGTAGGGCTTGTACTTTCCGATATGGCCCCCAATATATCGGGCATAGTGCTCTCCGATCAGGCGCGAGTGATGCATTTGGCCGAACTGGGGCTCGATTTCTCAAGGAAATGGCTCAAACCGGAAGGCGTCTTTCTGGTCAAGGTATTTCAGGGCTATGGGTTTGAAGACTTCGTACGAGAGATGCGGCAGGTCTTCAAGACAGTTTCCTCGCGTAAACCAGATGCGTCGCGGGATCGCAGTGCCGAAGTCTACCTGCTGGGCCGGGGGTTGATCGTCTGATGATCGTTTCGATGTCTCGGGATTGCTCCGCCCAATTTCCTTGAGAAGGTTTAGAATGTGACACTGGGTTGTTTTCGGTCTTCGATATCGTTTCAGGAGTTTCCTGGAGAGTTCTACAGAGCATTTTGGAAGAGGTACAGCGTTGAATAATATGTTCAAGAATATGGCCGTGTGGCTGGTGATCGGACTGGTGCTGATGACGGTCTTCAACCAGTTCAACAGCCGTCAGGTGGCCCAGGCGTCGATGGAATATTCACAGTTCATGGACGAGGTCGGGCGCGGCACCATTGCCAAGGTGGTGATCGAAGGGCGGGTACTCAAGGCCACGACGATAGACGGGCGGAAGCTGACTTCCTATGCGCCGGCCGACCTCTGGATGGTTTCCGATTTGCTAAAAAACGGGGTCAAGGTTGAGGCCAAGCCCGAAGAGGAACAGTCCTTCCTGATGAGCATCTTCGTCAGCTGGTTCCCGATGCTGCTGCTGATCGGCGTCTGGGTCTTCTTCATGCGCCAGATGCAGGGCGGTGGCCGTGGTGGCGCGTTCTCCTTCGGCAAGAGCAAGGCGCGCCTGCTCGACGAGTCGACCAACAGCATAACCTTTGCCGATGTGGCCGGTTGCGACGAGGCCAAGGAAGAAGTCTCCGAACTGGTCGATTTTTTGCGCGATCCGTCAAAATTCCAGAAGCTGGGCGGTCGCATTCCGAAAGGCGTGCTGCTCGTCGGCAACCCCGGTACCGGCAAGACATTGCTGGCCAAGGCAATTGCCGGCGAAGCCAAAGTGCCCTTCTTCTCGATTTCCGGTTCCGATTTCGTCGAAATGTTTGTCGGCGTGGGCGCCGCACGCGTACGCGACATGTTCGAGAACGCCAAGAAACATTCGCCGTGTATCGTCTTTATTGACGAGTTGGACGCTGTCGGCCGCCAGCGTGGCGCCGGACTGGGTGGCGGTAATGACGAGCGCGAGCAGACCTTGAACCAGATGCTGGTCGAGATGGATGGCTTCGAGGCCAGCGTGGGGGTCATCGTGATCGCCGCGACCAACCGCCCGGACGTGCTGGATCCGGCGCTGATGCGCCCGGGTCGTTTCGACCGTCAGGTCGTGGTTCCGTTGCCGGATATCCGTGGCCGGGAACAGATACTCATCGTGCATATGCGCAAGGTGCCGCTGTCGCCCGACGTCAAGGCCGACATTCTGGCGCGTGGAACGCCGGGAATGTCCGGTGCCGATCTGGCCAATCTGGTCAACGAAGCGGCCCTGTTTGCCGCGCGTGCCAGCAAGCGTCTGGTCGACATGGATGACTTCGAGAAGGCCAAGGACAAAATCCTGATGGGCGCCGAGCGCCGCAGCATGGTCATGAACGAGGAGGAAAAACGCAATACGGCGTATCACGAATCTGGCCACGCGGTGGTTGCCAAGCTGGTGCCGAAGTCCGACCCGGTGCATAAGGTCACCATCATCCCGCGCGGACGTGCGCTGGGCTTGACCATGCAACTGCCTGAAGAAGACCGTTACGCCTATGACCGGGTCTATCTGATGAGCCGCATCGCCGTGCTGTTTGGCGGACGCATTGCCGAAGAACTGTTCATGAACCAGATGACAACCGGGGCGTCCAACGACTTCGAGCGGGCGACCCAGATGGCACGCGATATGGTCACGCGCTATGGCATGTCCGATGCGCTGGGCCCGATGGTCTATGGCGAGAATGAAGGTGAGGTGTTTCTGGGCCGCTCGGTGACGACGCACAAGAACATGTCGGAGACGACAATGCAGCAGGTTGATGCCGAAATTCGCCGCATCATTGACGAGCAGTATGCGCTGGCGCGCAAGCTGCTCGAAGAGAATCGCGACAAGGTCGAAGCAATGACTGCGGCATTGCTTGAGCTGGAAACGATAGATTCCGACCAGATCAATGACATCATGGAGGGCAAGCCGCCACGCCCGCCAAAGCAGCCACAACCCGTGGCAACGAATACTTCGGATACGCCGCCGCCGGATGCGGCGCCAACGGCCACCGCGACGGCCTGATCGGTTTGAATTCAATCTGCCGGAGGAGATCGGTCTCCTCCGGTTTTTTTTGTACCGGAATCCATGCTTCATGCTTCGCTGCGGAAAATTTGAACTTTCGCTAGATCGCCCTTTGCTGATGGGCATCGTCAACCTGACCGCTGATTCCTTTTCCGGCGATGGTCTGGCGTCCGACTCCCGACGCGCGGTTACGTATGCCCTTCGGCAGATTGATGCCGGCGCCGATTTGATCGACCTGGGCGCCGAATCGTCACGCCCGGGCGCCGCTCCTGCCACGATTGACGAAGAGCTGGAGCGTCTGTTGCCGGTTCTACACGACCTCGTCGATTGTGGCGTGCCGATTTCGGTCGACACGTACAAACCTGAGGTGATGCGTGCGGCCATCGCGCAGGGGGCATCGATGATCAACGATATCTATGGCTTACGCAAGCCTGGTGCGCGCGAGGCGGTTGCCGCAAGCCACTGCGCCGTTTGCCTGATGCACATGCAGGGCGAGCCGCTGACCATGCAGCAGAACCCTTGCTATGCCGACGTGGTGGGGGAAGTACGCGAATTTCTTCGCCAGCAGGTCGAACAAACCGATGCCGTTGGAATTTCCCGTGACCGACTGGTGCTCGACCCGGGTTTCGGATTTGGCAAGACGCTCGATCAGAACCTTGAACTGCTGCGCGACTTTGACCAGCTATCCTTTGATGGACTGCCCCTGCTCGCCGGTATATCGCGCAAATCAATGCTGGGTGCCATTACCGGCAGGCCGGTGGCGCAACGCCTGCCCGGTAGCCTCGCCGCCGCCTTGCTGGCTGTACAGCGTGGCGCACGCATTCTTCGGGTGCATGACGTGGCTGAAACGAAAGACGCGCTGGCGGTCTGGCAGGCGGGCTCCAGGTAACGACAGCGTCAGCGGTCAACCAAACCGTCCGGTGATGTAATCCTCGGTCTGCTTCTTCTTCGGCTTGATGAAAACCTGGTCCGTGAAACCGAATTCGACCATTTCACCCAGATACATGTAGGCCGTGTAGTCGGAGATGCGCGCCGCCTGCTGCATGTTGTGGGTGACGATGGCGATGGTGAATTCGGTCTTCAACTCGGAGATCAGTTCTTCGATGAACATCGTCGAAATCGGGTCGAGTGCCGAGGTAGGTTCGTCGAGCAGCAACACGATCGGTTTGACGGCGATGCCGCGGGCGATGCATAAACGTTGCTGTTGCCCACCGGAGAGGCTCATGCCGCTCTGTGCCAGCTTGTCTTTGGTCTCATCCCACAGCGCCGCCTTCTGGAGCGCCCATGCGACGCGTTCGTCCATTTGGCCTCGCGAAAGATTTTCGTTCAGGCGGACGCCGAAAGCGATGTTCTCGTAGATCGACATCGGGAACGGCGTCGGTTTCTGGAACACCATGCCGACTTTGGCGCGCAGCGCATTCACGTCCATCCGGCGGTCGAGAATATTCTGGCCATCGAGCAACAATTCACCCGTGGCGCGTTGTTCCGGATAGAGGTCATACATGCGGTTCATGGTGCGCAACAGCGTGGATTTTCCGCAGCCCGACGGGCCGATGAAGGCCGTGACATGGCGTTTGTAGATTTCGAGGTTGATGCCCTTTAGCGCATGGTATTTGCCGTAATAGAAGTCGAGGTTTTTGAAAACCATCTGCGCTTCCAGAGCGGTCGCTTTTTCATTCATCAAAATCGAGTGCGTCTTATCGTTCATGGTTTGAGCGGTTTCACAGTTTGTGCCTGGTGCGGAAGAAGATTCGCGAAGCAATGTTCAGCCCTAGCACGCCCAGCGTGATCAGGAGCACGCCGGCCCAGGCAAGTTCCTGCCAGTCCTTGAACGGGCTCATGGCGAACTTGAAAATGGTCACCGGCAGATTGGCCATCGGCTTGTCGAGGTCGAGGCTCCAGAACTGATTCGACAGTGCAGTAAATAGCAGCGGTGCCGTTTCTCCGGCAATCCGTGCCACAGCCAGCAATATCCCGGTAATGACACCGGCCTTGGCGGCTCTGAGCGTGATCTGCATGATGACGACCCGTTTGGGCGCGCCGAGTGCAAAGGCGGCCTCACGCAGCGAATTGGGAACCAGCAACAGCATGTTCTCCGTGGTTGATAGCACCACCGGGATGACGATCAGCGCCAGGGCGATCACGCCGGAAAAGGCTGAAAAATTGCCCATCCGGGCCACATAGACGGCATAGACAAAGAGGCCGATAACAATGGAGGGCGCCGATAGAAGAATGCTGTTGATGAAGCGGGTGGTCGCGCCGAGCCACGTCCGCTGCCCGTACTCGGCCAGATAGATGCCGGCCAGAATGCCGATCGGGGCGCCCAGCAAGGTCGCCAGCGCCACCATGTACAGGCTGCCGACGATGGCATTGGCCAGCCCGCCTTCAGCGGAGCCGGGCGGTGGCGTCATCTTGGTGAACAAGTTGAACGAGAGTCCGGAGAGGCCGAGTTGCAGCGTCGTGAACAGTATCCACGCCAGCCAGAACAAGCCGAAGGCCATGGCCGCCATCGACAGGGTCAGTGCGACTTTATTTGTCAGCTCGCGTCGTTTCAGCCGAGTCATACCCATACCCATACCCATACCCATACGCATACCCATCTAGGTTTTCACCCCTTCTTGCTTCGACAGGTTGAGCAGCAGCAGCTTGGAGAACACCAGAACAATCAGCGTAATGAAGAAAAGAATCAGGCCCAGTTCGATCAGCGAGGCCGTGTAAAGTCCCGGTGTGGCTTCGCCGAATTCGTTGGCCAGCGTCGAGGTGATGCTGTTGCCTGGCGCGTAAAGCGACATGCTGGAGAGAAAGTTCGAGTTGCCGATGATGAACGTCACGGCCATGGTTTCGCCCAGCGCGCGGCCCAGTCCGAGCATGATGCCGCCGATGACGCCAACCCGAGTATAGGGGAGAACGATATTCCAGACCACTTCCCAAGTCGTGCATCCGACGCCGTAGGCCGATTCCTTGAGCATGGCGGGTGTGACCTCGAACACGTCGCGCATCACCGAAGCGATGAACGGGATGATCATGATGGCCAGAATGATGCCGGCGGAGAGGATGCCTATGCCCAGCGGCGGACCGGAGAACAGCGTGCCGACAAAGGGCAACTGGCCCAGCGTGCCGGACAGCAGCGGCTGCGCATATTTGGCAAAGATCGGCGCGAAGACCATCAAGCCCCACATGCCATAAACGATGGAGGGAACCGCGGCCAGCAGTTCAATCGCGATGCCCAGTGGTCGACGCAGCCATACCGGCGACAATTCACTCAAGAAGAGCGCGATGCCGAAGCTGACCGGTACGGCGATGATCAGTGCGATGAACGAAGTCGAGAGGGTGCCGTAAATCGGGATCAGTGCGCCGAATTGATCCATCGGCGGATTCCAGTCCGAACTCCAGAGGAATCCAAGTCCAAATTTATGGATGGATTCACGGGAGCTGACGATCAGCGAGACGACAATGCCGGCCAGCAACAACAACGTCATTGCAGCAAACGCACGAGTCAGGTTGAAGAACAACCAGTCGCCGAGCCTATGGTTGCGTACGGAAGATCCGATCGTCTGTGAATCCGGGACCGTACTCATGGGGAATTTTGCCAGGAAAGGTTAGGGGAGGTTCGCGCCGAATTTTGTCAGCGCGAACCGCGAAACAGCGTTTTACTTGACTACAGCCATGACCGGTTTGCCGGTGGCGTCCTTGAGTTGAGCCCACGAACCGTGGATCAGCTTGACCAGGCTGTCGGGGAGCGGCACATAGTCGAGCTCGGTCGCCATATTGTCGCCGTTCTTGTAGGACCAGTCGAAGAACTTGATGACTTCGGCCGCCTGCGCCGGCTTGTCCTGAATCTTGTGCATCAGGATGAAGGTGGCGCCAGTGATCGGCCAGGAATCCTTACCCGGCTCGTCGGTCAGGATTTCGTAAAACGCGGATTTGCTCCAATCGGCGTGGGCCGCTGCCGCCTTGAAACTGGAATCGCCCGGCGTAACAAAACTGCCGGCGCTGTTCTTCAGCATGACGTAGGTCATGTTGTTCTGCTTGGCATAGGCGTACTCGACATAGCCAATGGAGCCGGGCAGACGCTGGACGAAGGCCGACACGCCTTCATTGCCTTTGCCGCCGAGCCCGACCGGCCACTGTACCGCCGTGCCTTCGCCAACCTTCTGTTTCCATTCGGCGCTGACCTTGGACAGATAGTTGCTGAAGATGAAGGTCGTGCCTGAACCGTCGGCACGCCGAACGACTCCGATATCGTTTGCCGGCAGGGCCAAACCAGGATTGAGTTCGGCAACGGCCTTGTCATTCCATTTGGCGATTTTGCCGAGGTAAATATCGGCCAGTACGGCGCCGGTCAGCTTGAGTTCTCCGGGCTTGATGCCGGCCAGATTGATCACCGGTACGACGCCGCCGATAACGGTCGGGAATTGCATGAGTCCGTCCTTGTCAAGCACTTCAGGTTTCAATGGCATGTCCGAGGCGCCGAAATCAACGGTCTTGGCCGTGATTTGCTTGATGCCACCACCGGAACCGATGGACTGATAGTTCACCTTGTTGCCGCTTGCCTGATGGTAGGCGGCAGCCCATTTGGCGTAGATCGGGGCGGGGAATGAAGCACCGGCGCCGGTTACTTCGACGGCTTGAACGGCCATTGACGCGGATACGGCGATCACCGACAAGGAAAGGCTGCGAATGAATCTCGTCATGAGTTACTCCTCTGTGGATTGATGGAACGGGCAAACGCGGCCAGATTAGCTACCGAATGTTTCAACCGCGTTACAACTTCGAAATCGGCCCGGAAACCGTCGGGCATGCGAGGCTGTTCGGAGAAATAAAGCAGTACCCAAAGCAGAGCCTTCCCGCTGAATTGTTGATTGCCTGCGGGCCTCGAAAGGAAGGAGCTTGCCGTTTTGTTTCGTGCTTTTTCCGGGCGACATTGAATTCCCGACCAATCCGGTTGTAACAATAACGTAATGATATTGAACAAGACAAGCGACTTTCATCCCTGCTAAACTCAAGCTCGAAGGGATCACCTGAATGCCAATGGAAATTGAGCTCAAATTACGTTTGTCGCCCGCGCAGGCGCGACGTTTGCCGTCGCTTCCGTCCTTGTCCGGGCGGGTTCCACAGAAGTATCGATTGCTCAACACCTACTATGACACCCCGGATTTTGCCTTACGCAATCGTGGCATAGCGCTGCGCTTGCGACGCAAGGGCTGGGCGGTGTGGTTGATGACCGTCAAGTGCGGCGCCTCCGGCGCGGGTGGTCTGGCCCAGCGTAGCGAGTGGGAAGCGCCGACGCAGCCCGGAGTGTTCAATTTTTCCATTGTCACCGACAACTCCCTGCGCGAGTTTCTGGTTTCTCACCAGCACGCTCTGCAGCCTGTTTTTTCGACCGACTTTACGCGAACCGCGTGGACGTTGAGACTGGCCGGATCGGTCGTCGAACTGGCGCTCGATCGGGGAAAGATCAGCGCGCCGGGAGTCGGTGGCTCCACTGCTCCGGTCAGCAAGCCGCTTTGCGAGTTGGAGCTGGAGCTGGTGGAGGGCGCATCACCGGATGCGCTTTTTGCTCTGGCCATCGAGTTGGCCGACGAACTGCATCTACACCCCGAGATTGCCAGCAAGGCGGAGCGCGGCTATGCCTTGTCCGATGCGGCACTGGCCGGCCCGGTCAAGGCTTTCGCTTCCACCGTCACTCAGGATATGAGGCCGATTGATGCCTTTCGATCCATCGCCTTATCCTGTCTCTTGCAACTGCAACGCAATGAGGCGGGCGCCGTCGTCGGAGAAAACCCGGAATACGTCCACCAGGCCAGAGTGGCCATCCGGCGCCTGCGTTCGGCCTTCAAACTGTTTTCTCCGGTGCTTGAAGCCGGCTTTGTCAAGGTCTATGGGCCACGCTGGGGAAAACTGGCGGGTGGCCTTGGCAGTGCGCGCGACTGGGATGTTTTTCTGACCGAAACGCTGGCGCCACTGGAAGAGGCATTTCCCGGCGATGCCGATCTGGCGGTGTTAAGAGCCCGGGGCGAGTCGACCAAAGCCAAGGCGCAGGCCGCGGCTGGGGTGACCTTGAAACAGAAAGGGTACAGCCAGCTCCTGCTGGCCTTTACCGCGGCGCTGTTCAGGGTGGCAGCCCCGACGATAGAAGCATCGGGAAAAGCGTCGCGGACGCGCTTGCGCAAGTTTGCCGCGCGCCGGCTGCAAAAGCGGGCTGAGATGATCGAGCTGTTGGTAAACGAACACGCGAAAATGAACGCCGAACGACGTCATGAATTGCGGATTTCATTCAAGAAACTGCGCTACGCGCTCGAATTTTTTACCCCGATTTTGCCGCGTAAGCGCCTGTTGGCCTATCAGATTTCCGTGGCCAAGATCCAGGATTTGCTCGGGACGCTCAACGATCAAGTCACGGCTTCGCGACTGATCAAGGAGATGCATCCGAAAGGCGAGCGCGATTCATTGACCCGGGGTTGGATTGCTGGCCGCACCCAGCTGCTGCTGGAAGCATTGGGTGTCGAATTGCGCAAATTCGTGGCGGGGCAGAAACCCTGGTAGTCAGACCGAGGCTGGCAAGCGTCTGGGTAAACCCCGCATGATCCAGCAGTTTGTTTGAGTAACGTCAGGGCTTATTCTGACGACGTTCGACAAAAAGATAGCTGCCGGTCGATTTTTTGGCATTCTTCTTGGCTTCGGCTGCCGCTGCCGAAATTTCCCTATGCGATTCAAAGACGTCCACTCCAACCGGAACAGCGCCCACGGATAGCGTAGGTAAAGTATTGAATACCATCTGGCCGCGCCGGTTTTCAGAATAGTACCCATTGTCTTTGGTCAATTCCGTGCAGGAGGTCTCGGCAATGCGTTGGCAGAAGAGCCGTATGATTTCAAGACAACGTTGCTCCCAGTCCTCGCTTTGGAACAACACCATAAAATCATCACCGCCAATATGACCGCAGAAATCGGCCATGGGATTGATGTTTTCGACCAGCGTTTGCGCCAGAAGCAGAATGATGTCATCTCCTTTGCGGTAACCGAAGAAGTCGTTGAATGGTTTGAAATGATCAATGTCGAAATAGCATGCGTGGAAGCAGATCCTGCTTTCGAGCAGACGTTCAATATGTTCGTTGATCGGAACGTTTCCCGGTAATTGTGTCAGCGGATTGGCATAACGTGCTGCTTGTATCTGCATTTCGGTAATCATTCCCAACAGCTCGTAGGCGCTGCCGGTTCCGAGATATTCGCCATTGCGCGTTACGATAAAGCCGTTGTAGATACGGTGACGCGCCGAGCGGCTGACGATCTGTGCAGCTTCCTGAATCGAGTAGTCTTCATCGATGCACAGGGGCAGCGGGTCCATGAATTGCATGCAAGCCTTTCGACCGAAAAGTTCGCGTCGGTAAGGTCTAGCCATACGATCAACGATTTCGTGTCTGTTTATCAGGCCATGCGGCTTGCCATTCGCAACCACAGGCATCGAGATGAGGTCGGGGTCGTTATCGAAGCGAAGAAAAACCTCGTCGTTCAAGGTTTGCGGGGACACGGGTTCAACCGGACGAATCAGGCAGCGGACTGTCAAATTTCCTGTGGGCGGGGTTCCCGCTGGAAAAACAAAAATGCCCCGCTGCCTGATGATGCGTACGACTTTCTCATTCGGCGCAGCAGCGGGTTCGGCAACTGGCATGGCGATCAGATAGCCTTGGCCAAAGGCGATTCCAAGATCGCGCACCGCCAAACAGTCCGCTTCGTTTTCGATTCCTTCCGCGACGATCTTGGCTGAGCAGCTTTCCGCAAGATCCTGCATCGCTTTTACGAAGTGATGCTTGAGTTTGTCCTCCGCGATGTTCTTAATGAAATGCTGGTCGATCTTGACATATTCCGGCTTGACTTCAGACCACATGGTCAGGTTGGCAAACCCCTCGCCAAGATCATCGATGGCGATCTGATAGCCAAGACTGCGAAAATTCGTCAGTACTCGATGTATGTCTGGATAGTCGTTGATTTTCTGGTTCTCGGTGAGCTCGATGACAATGCGGCTCGGGCTGAGCCCTATTTGGTGCAACATTTCCAGCGTGCCGGCATTGGCAAACAGCTCGTCATCAAGGCAGTCCGGGCTGACATTAATGAACAGTCTTCCAGGGAGTTGGAGTTTTGCAAAAGCGCGGAAAACGGTTTCACGACAGGCCTGCTCGAGCTTTCTCCTGAGCCCGGTGCGTTCGGCGGCTTCGAAGAGTTGTTTCGGCGAGTGCAGTGGTGTTTCCGTCGGCCCACGAATCAGCCCTTCAAAGGCAATATAGGTATGGCTGGAAAAGTCGATAATCGGCTGAAATACAGCAGTTAGACGGTGGTTGTCGATTATGTCGCCAAGAAGGCCGATTTCATCCGTAAGGAGTTTTTCATTCTGCAAGTCGACAAGCATCGAAAGGGGAAAAGATGCTTTTCTTTCTACTGTTTCTAACATGGGGGAATCTCCGCGAGTTGGGCTCTGTTCGGCTGCTCTTGCGGTAGATTAACCACGGCAAGTTTCAGTACAATGACAGGCTTTAGCGCCTCGCCACTCTGGCGCGGGCGGGCGATGACTGGGGACGATTAAAATGACAAGAAAATATTTTGGCACGGACGGTGTGCGCGGTCAGGTCGGGCAGGCGCCGATTACGCCGGAATTCGTGATGCGCCTCGGCTATTCAGCGGGTAAGGTGCTTGTTGAAGACCCGTCGGCACGCGGCCACCTTAAGGCGGGTGAGCGCCCGGCCGTGCTGATCGGCAAGGACACGCGAATCTCGGGGTACATGCTGGAAGCCTCGCTGGAAGCCGGTTTCGCGGCGGCGGGGGTCGATGTCTGCCTGGTCGGCCCCATTCCGACGCCGGCCGTGGCTTACCTGACGCGCGCGCTGCGTCTGCAGGCCGGAATCGTCATCTCGGCTTCGCACAACCCTTTCTACGATAACGGCATCAAGTTTTTTTCGGCGCACGGAACCAAGCTGGAAGACGCGCTGGAAGCCAAGATTGAAGCCGGAATTGAATCGCCGCTGGTCTGCGTGGCCTCGGCGGATCTGGGGCGTGCGCGACGGATCGACGATGCGGCAGGGCGTTATATCGAATTTTGCAAGAGCTCGTTTCCGAACGATCTCGACCTGCGCGGACTGAAGATCGTCGTCGATTGCGCGCATGGAGCGGCGTACAACATCGCGCCGCACGTTTTTCACGAGTTGGGGGCCGAGGTGATCGCCATCGGCGCCGAACCCAACGGTCTGAACATCAACAAGGACGTGGGCGCGACATCGACCGGAGCCTTGAGCATGGCCGTCAGAGCGCATCAGGCCGATCTGGGCATTGCCCTCGATGGCGATGCGGACCGCGTGATGATGATTGATGCCGCGGGCACGGTCTATGACGGCGACCAGTTGCTCCTGGCTGTCGTGCGTAGCCGTCTGCGTCAGGGACCGGTGGCCGGTGTGGTCGGAACGCTGATGACCAATCTGGCCTTCGAGCACGCTCTGGAGGGCATGAAAGTGCCCTTTGCGCGGGCCGCTGTCGGCGACCGCTACGTACTGGAAATGCTGCGTGAAAAGGGCTGGTTGTTCGGGGGCGAGAATTCGGGCCATATCCTGTGTCTCGACAAACACACGACCGGCGACGGCATCATCTCGGCCCTGCAGGTACTTTCAGCGTTGTGCGAGGAAGGCGGCGACCTGACCGCGCTGCTCGGTCAAATGGTTCTCTATCCGCAGGTCCTGATCAATGTGCCACTAGTCAAGGGTTTCCCCTGGAAGGACCATCCGATGATTGCTGCCGTGCAGCGCGACGTCGAAGCGGCGCTTCGGGGCGACGGCCGGGTATTGTTGCGCGCTTCGGGCACCGAGCCGCTGTTGCGGGTCATGGTCGAAGGGCAGAATGCCGAGAAGGTCCAGGACGCCGCCGAAAAACTTGCCGCGGCAGTGCGCGAGGCGGTTTCGTCTTAATGTGCCAACTGGCTCGCGGGCTACCGGTCACTGAACATTCTCCCGACAGTATGAAGGTGCTGTGACGTCCTTCAAGCGATCCCCGGGTTGATGACCTCCAGGCCAAGATCAGCAAAGTCACGAACATTCCGCGTGACGACGGTCATCGCATGCACCAAGGTTGTCGTGGCGATCAGACCGTCACGAACCGGACGGGGGTCAGACACCTGAAGCCGGGCGCCACGTTGGGCGACGGCCGTATCCACCGACAGAGTCCGTCACGAGAAAGCCGGCAACACCCCGATCTCGAGGTCTCGTACGACGATGGCGGACAGATGGCGGATAGATACAAATCGGTCGCTTCGACGCCGTCGGCCCATCCGGCCACATGACGATTCGCTTTTCCGGAACGGATCTTCCGTAGCTCGGACACAATATTGGTATCGAGCCAGAACATCAGGAGAAACACGCCGATTGTGCAAGATCACTCGCTGGCGAAGGCCAATACGCCAAAGTATTCGGACTACACCGCGTAGGGCTGATGTAGCCAGCCGCGCACCACTTCGATATCGCCGTGAGGAAGATAGCCGTAGCCAGACATTGAGTCCTCGATGACGCAATCAGCGACCCAGTGTGGAACGGCCTTGGAGGTGAGCATGTGGAAATACCAGGCCATCGGGTAGCCGGATTCTCGATCGAAATGAGAAAGCGCTGCACTCAGTTCGAGCCCGCTACTGCCTGCTACGGCCTCGAATTCCGGCGCATCACCGGTCTGCGTGGAGATTGGCTGGGCACGGAAAACAGATTGATGGTAGTGATCGAGGTGTTCGCGGGTGGCGATCACCCAGTGGTTAGAATAAGCGCTGGTACTGCTGGCACTGCTTTTCGACCAATCGGCGAGCATGCGGTGGATGGGTGCCGGTTCGGGCTTTTGCGCCTGCATCCGGCGCAACAAAGCGCCGATATGCTGAATGCGGTGAAAAGTGTGGAAGGGCAAGCCGACCGGGACCGGCTTGTCATTGCCACCGCGTGGATCGACTAGCTCTTCAATGGTGCCGGGGTCGTTGGCAAAGAGTCGATGCATGCGCAATTCCTGAAGATCCTCGATTTCCAGTTGCAGAAAATCGGCCACTCCCTCGCCGGCAGCGGCGACCAGGTAGTGCGTCTGGCCCATCAGGCGAGTTGCGTAAAGCTCTTTATCGACAAAATCGTCGGTGAGCTGGCCAAAATCGCCGCCACGCTCATTGAGGGCGTTTTCGGCCCAGTTTTCGAGGCTGTCGGAAATGCGATTCCCGTTTCCGTCAAGGACGCCGCCCAGACGATACCAGCCGCCGCGGCTCAAGGAATGGCGAAACTTCCATTCGGGAAGAGCCTGGCTCAGCGCCTTGATCAACGCCCCCGGGCCACTGCTCACGACCACCTTGGCGCAGGTTTCGACGATGGCCGGGGACAGGGATTTGCAATGCTCCAGCCAGGCCAGTGCTTCCTTCATGCTTATTCCTCGCGATCGGATTCAGGCGGCAGGCAATTCCGGTTTTCCGAACCCGGTATCGGTGGAAGTCTTTTCACTCCGCATTGACCTTGGCGGCAACGAGAATGCCCGTCGCCTTGCTAAAATCGTTGGTCAGTTTCAGGCATTCGCCGGTAGCACCGGTAACCAGGTAGAGGTCGTGGCTGTCGAGACTGAGCTCCGGCTGGTGACGTGGTGAAACATCGTCTTCGCTGCACTCGCTAAAGTGCAGTTGCGGAAATCGCTCGCGCAGCAGTTCAAGGCGCGAACTGAGTTGAATGATTTCGCCCACCTGCGCGAGCTGAAGGGACGTAATCATGCCGGTCCCTCGGCCTGGACAAGCTCTTCGAAGCGCTTCAGGGAGGCGGCCGGCACACCCATGATCCGCGCCAGCCAGGGCGGCGGGCTGGCCAGACGGCTCTGCAGCTCGATCAGCACTTCGCGGGCGGGTCCGCCTTTCGGCTTCTTGATTGGGTGTACTCCGGCGCGCACCAGCTTGGCGGCGGCCGGGCCGCCTATTGATTGCACGAAGGCGATCTGGCAGTCGGCGATCAGCGCCGATCGGGCCGCGTTTCTGTCATCGGCAGCATCTGCCTCGACCGTCGAGCGCACGCCGATCAACTTTTGCGTGGTCAGGTTGACCTGGTAAATCAGGAAGCGCTCGCATGAACCGAAGTGGCCGTCGAGGTTTTCTCCGCGATTGGCGGCAATGGCGACGCGGATACCGCCGGGAATATTTCCCTGGTCGGAACTGTCGACCACGGGAAAGTCGCGGCTTTCGACGCCCTGGCCCCAGAGCAGGCGTACGGCCTCCTTGAGCGCCTCCGAGTCGACACCGACATGGCAGCTCTGTTCGGCGAAATCACCAGCAAGGATCACGCGAATGTCGTCGACGGTCACCATCAGGCGCGGCACCAGTTTCAGCGCAGCGACGGCGCGTATCGAGTCGCGCTCTTCCTCGCCCATGGCCGGGATACCGACTTCCAGTTCCGGAATGCCAATCGCCGCAAGCTGTCGGGCAATTTCCAGTTTTTCCGCCAGCGAAAACGCCACGCCAGCCGATTGCTCGCCGTCGCGCAAGGTGGTGTCGTTGATGGTGATCCAGGGCAGGTTGTTCATGGCGCTTTCCTCTATGCTTACGCAGCAAGGATGGTGCCAATCCACAAGTGATTGTAACGTTAAGTATTTTTTATCGTTCGTTGCCGTGGAGTTCGACAAGTGTGGCGAATGCGACAATCGCCAGCAATCGCACCACGAAATCCCGCTGCCAAATGAAAAAAGCCACCGCAAGGGTGGCTGTTTTCATTTGGGGGAGAGGGCGGCAGCCCGCCCCCAACCGCATTGGAAACACCCGAAATTGTCCTCAATGGCTGGTCACGAGTCCTATGCGCTGCCATCGGCCTGTATTCCAGCTATTGCCCGCCACAAGGGTTAGCATAAACTTCTGCGGAAAAATGCGGAAGGACTGGGTGGAACCACAATCCACGTCCGTCCAGAGGATCAAGAGGATTGCTCCGTGGCGTTTTCACCATCGGCGGCAGGATCAGTTAGCCGCCGAACCGTCAATGCACAGCGTTGTTCAATCAAGGCAATGATTCGCTCAACCACTGTATTGTCAGCAAAGCCGCGTCCAGGATCGGACTGAAGTTTGCGAGCGGCCAGCGGCAGCGACTTCGCCAACTCCAGAATGCGCCTTTTGGCCTGCGCTCTGGCAAGCCCAGCACCTTCTGCAAACTGATCCCAGTGTCGCGCCTGGATTTCGCTGAATTTGTACTTGCTGCCGATTTTCATCGCCATTTTGGGCGTCAGTGTTGGATACACCGCTGTAGATAGCGTGTCGTAGAACGGGGCCAAGACGGGTATCTCGCTTACGTAAAGCAGTGAGAAGTTTTTTGCATGCGCATCGTGATTACCGATCAGCGCATTGAAGATCACATAATCGTACAAGCGCAGCACCTGTGGCGCACTGGGACGAGTGACACGACGGACCAGATTGAAGCATTGGGCCAGATCTGGCCCTCCTTCGTTTTGGTATTTCATTTCAGGTTCCACACCCAGGGCCTGACAGAAATCTTCTTGATGAAGACGCAATCGGTGCTCTTGCTCATCAGCGACCCGGTCATAGCGCTCAACCAGCAGGAACGGCCGATTCAAGACGGTGTGAACTCTTGACTTCGCAGGCTTGAGCTGCATGGCCTCAGCCAGTGCCATGCAGAATCCTTCGTTGATCACACTGTCCTCAACGGCGTGGATAGGGGGCTTCAAGATGTGGGAGCTGGGCGTGCCATTGCGAGGCAAACCGAGGCGGTCGCCATCGAAAACCACAGGTAGTTTGTCTTGGGCACCAGCCAAGGAAAGCCGCAGTCCATCTTTTCCAGCCAACATCGGTCGACGCGGCAATTCATCCAGGATGGCAACGACCTCCTCGTCGCTCAGCCATTGGACATCGTCACCTTGGGTAGACTCATGCAAAACCTGCCCGGGCTCCAGGAACGTCACTGCCCCGGCGCATTCGCCACCGATGTGGCCCAGGAGCGCAAAGTCATTCTGGCCAGAAATCTGGAATTGCTGCGCGATCAGGCGGCGCATCTTCCCCTCTGGCAACAGACCGGCAAAGAAGGGGCGAGTCTTGCGATCATCGAACGGCTCTGCTTGCAGGGGCAGCGAGGCGGACAAAGCAACGGCATTCGGCAACGACAGCCAGCCGGGTGCATAGCAAAAACTCAGTCGGCCATCGATCAGCGCCAAGGTGCCGACACGGTCGGAGAATAACCAGACTTCCAACTCATGCGCCATGGTCGCCTCCCTCACGTTGATCGCCGGCGGCAACGGATGGCAATCCGCTCACCTGGATCTCTCCACCCAGCGCATCAATAACCCGCAACACGTTTTCTAGTCGCAAGGTGGGCTTACCTGCTTCAAGGTCGACGATAAAGCGTACACCAACCCCTGCCGCCAGAGCCAACTGAGGCTGCGTCAGTCCGATCTGCTTGCGAGCGACGCGAAGTGCATCGCCGAGTTGTTGAGGTGATCGAATGGATGTCATGTCTGTTCCAGTTTCCCGTTCGGGAAATTATCGACCAGAATACGCCACGGCGCAAGCCATGTTTCCCGATCGGGAATGTTTTGTGAATTTTGGTCAGAATCTTGCAACAATTACCCGAACGGGAAATTTACGATTTATACAACATACCAAAAAGACACCCAATTACACCCAAGCTGCCGCTGTTTGGATCTTGTGGAAAATAACTGGCAGAGCCGGCCCCGCGAAATCGGACACGGAGATAAGTGATAGCCTTGCTCAATCAGTGACCCTCGGGTCGGACAACGCGGCGTCGAGCATCGCGCTGATCTCGCCATAGGACGTAAGCCCGGACGCCGCTTCCATGCCGAGCGCGCGCCGAACCAACGTGCCGTAGATGGGAATCACGGCAATCCCGGGCGGCGCATCAGGCAGACCACGCGGGGGCGGAATTGGCAGCGCGGATTTCGGATCTGGCCAGCCGATGCGATCACCCAACACCGCCAGGATGATGTCGAGTTTAGATCGGGCGACAAGGAGCGGCGTCCCGTAAAGACGAGACGCCAGGTGCGGTAGCTGCAGTTCAGTTGTACTCCTTGAAGGACTTGCTACAATTGTGGTAACGTTCTGCTTATCCGTTGAACGGACTTTTTTGGAGAACCACCATGACTGCATCGACTTCCATTCGTATTGATCAGACGCTGTACGATCAGGCTCGCGCTGATGCCATGGTTGAACATCGCAGCATTGCTGGCCAGGTCGAGTACTGGGCCCGAGTAGGTCGTGCCGCACTGGACAATCCAGACCTACCCGTTGGTTTCATTGCCGAATCACTGGCGTCGATGGCTGAGTCCCATGACGATGCGACGGCCTTCATTGCCCGGTCACGGCGGGCATGAGCTATTCGCTCAAGCAGACCCGACGTTTCGCACGCGCCTACAAGAAACTCCACGACAACGTCGTCGCTGATGTCGACGTGGCCGCCGAGGTCATTGCGGATAATCCCGCCGTCGGTGAACGTAAGAAGGGCGACCTGGCCGAGCTGTTCGTCTATAAATTTTGCAGCCAGAACCAGCTCTACCTGCTCGGCTACACAGTGGACGATGAAGTCCGCCTGATCTATCTCGAAGCCGTCGGCCCCCACGAGAATTTCTATCGGGACCTCAAGCGTTCTTCATAACATCAGCTGAAGACTCGCTGCTCACGGGAATCTCTGGCAGCGCCGGCGTCGGCAATTCGTGACGCGGATCGGAATCGAAGACCAGGCCGAAGGCATCTGCCCGGGCGTTGTCGGCGGCGATTTCGCGATCCATGTCCTCGGCGTCGTAACCGTTTGCCGAGATGGCTTCCGAGCGAGACATGAGGCCCGAGCGAATCGCCGCTTTCATGGCATCGGCCTCCTTCAAGGGATCGACCCACTGCCAGCCTTGGGGAATCCATTTGACGGCCTGATACTCACGGCGCTTGGCAATTCCGCCCCGGGCATAACCCGTTAGCGTGAGTGCGCCTTCGAGAACGGCTTGTGCCATCCATGCTTGCCAGATCGGACGGCACAGTTGATGAACGATCACGCCATGCTGCAAGGCTTCGACACGGCGGCGACCCAGTTCGATGACTGGCACTTCGGCCCGCCCCAACTTTCGTGCAGCGGCCAGACGACCGTGGCCGGCAATGATTCCCTGGCGCCCATCCACCAGAATGGGATTGGTTCAGCCGAATTCGACAATGCTGGCGGCGAGTTTCGCCACCTGCGCATCGGAATGCGTGCGGGGATTACGCGCGAAGGGGATTAGCGTCTCGACCTTCCGGTACTCGACGCTCAGGGTTTGGGACATGGGATTTAAAAACCCGCCACAGCGGCGGGTCGTCGGTTGGGTGGAAACTCGGTTGGGTGGTAACCAGGCAGGTGGTAACCGGTTGGGTTACCAAGGGTGGGTTACTACCCCGAAAACCCTCTCAGAACAAGGGCCTGGCGGCTTTCAGGGGGTGGTAACCTCGTTTTTTAGTCTGTCACTAAGCAGATGCCGCGCTGTCGCCCCCCGCATGGCTTTTTGGCCAGGAAGGACCCGTCAAAAACTGTTCAATCAGTTCAGATTTCGCTTCTTGCATTGGCGATTCGTTTCGGCTAGACTTGTACTGTATATTGAACAGGTAGAACGTCATGCGCGTTGTTAATTTCTCTGATGCCCGCAACAGCCTCAAGTCCATCATCGACCAGGTTAGCGACGATGCCGACTACACGGTGATCACCCGACGTGACGCTTCCGATGCTGTCGTGATGTCGCTCGACACCTTCAACAGCCTCATGGAAACGGTTCATCTGCTGAAGTCGCCGGCCAATGCGGCTCACTTGGCGCGCTCGATCGAGCAATACCGCAAGGGCAAGGTCAAGGCACGGGACTTGGTGGATGCCTAGCCGCATCACCTGGACGCTCGCCGCCTGGGAGGACTACCAGTACTGGGAAGGGCAGGACCGCAAGACACTGAAACGGATCAACGGTGTGATCCGTCATTGTCTGCGCGAACCGTTTGATGGAATCGGCAAGCCCGAACCCCTGAAAGCAAACCTGTCCGGCTTCTGGTCACGCCGTATCGACGATGCCAATCGCCTCGTCTATTGCGTGGATGGGGATGATCTGGTGATCATCGCCTGCCGGTATCACTACGACAACTAGGCAGACCGTGTGTCACGAACGACGAAGGCCACCGTCTCCGGTGGCCTTCGGTACTTGTCGGTCCTTGCTCGCGACCTTAGCAGCAATAATAGCAATATCCGTCTGAAATGTTGCAGCCCTAAAAGCGCATGAATCCCGCGTTCGTCCTCACGATTCCGAAGCGATTGGAAAGCGTCATTCATCTCACGTAACTTCACTCAGGCAATCTGGCACATCGATGTCAGCCGCTCCGTTCAGGTTCGCGGCGACCGTAGCCAAAGCCTTCTGCCATGCCCGCCAGGCCGTGGTGCGGTGACAGGCCAGCCGCCACGCGATGATCTTCCAGTCGATGTCCTTGGCGCGCATCCAGACCAGGTGTCGTTGCTCCTCCTCCAACCAGAGCACCCAGCGCATCGTCTCCATCATCCGCTCGATGGCCTGCGGGCTGGGCGGCAAGGGTCGGTAGACGTGATCGTCATTAGGAGCGGACTCCCATACCTCGCGAGCAAAGGCTGGCCATTGGCGTATTGAAGGCTGCCCCCACAATTCACTAGAGTAGAAAGCCACCTTTTCTAATCCTTTAATTCGGCATGCAAATCACCTGTTTGAGAATAACTGGCCCAGCCCGTTTCCTTTACTCACCAAAACAAGGAAAAACCCTCTTGGAAAGTAAAGTCCCACCTCGTTGATTTATATGGTTTTATATTTTGCAACTCGTTTACTTCCCCCTGGGCTGACGGGGGCAAGTCCTGGAGAAAACGGGGCCACCAGAGAGAGAAAAGGCAAGAAAGCATGCTTTGGTTTGGGCGCACGAAGTAAACATGAACCAGCAGCACCCCGCGCCGACTCGCGCCAGTAGGCGAAAGAAAACCGCCAAGAGAGGCGGTTTTCTTTCAATTCTGGCGGAGAGGGCGGGATTCGAACCCGCGGTGGGATGTTATCCCACACACGCTTTCCAGGCGTGCGACTTAAACCGCTCATCCACCTCTCCGGAAGAGGGCGGATTCTAGCAGAAGTGCAGGGGATCAACAAACTCGGGGTAGTGGAAAGGCGTTGCCTGCGCTTTGATTGAACAATGTAACGCTCTTCGCTCGCTCTGATCGCTCACTCTGCCCATTTTCGTGCGTTACGGAACATGCGCATCCAGGGGGAATCGTCGCCCCAATCTGCCGGATGCCATGACATCTGCACGCTGCGGAAAACGCGCTCGGGGTGCGGCATCATGATGGTGAAGCGCCCGTCGGCCGTGGTCACGCCGGTGAGCCCACCCGGCGAGCCGTTCGGATTGTATGGGTAGACCTCGCTAGGCTGGCCGGCATTGTCCAGGAAGCGCACCGTGACCAGCGCCTTTGTCTGCTGGTCTACCGAATCGAATACGGCCTGACCTTCACCGTGCGAGACGACCACCGGCAAACGGCTGCCGGTCATACCATCGAAGAAGAGCGACGGTGATTTGGGCAGTTCGACCATGGTGAATCGCGCTTCGAACTGCTCGACCTTGTTGCGCTCGAAACGCGGCCACGCATCGGCCCCGGGAATCAGCGTCTTCAAGGCACTCATCATCTGGCAACCATTGCAGACGCCTAGCGCGAAGGTGTCGCCTCGTCCGAAAAAGCCTGAAAACTCGTCGCGCGCACGCGCATTGAAGAGGATCGTTCTGGCCCAGCCCTTGCCGGCACCGAGCACATCGCCGTAGGAGAAGCCGCCGCAGGCCACCGCGCCCCGGAAGCCGGAGAGTGAAACGCGGCCGGAGAGAATATCGCTCATGTGGACGTCGACCGCGGCAAAGCCGGCGTGGTCGAAGGCCGCCGCCATTTCGACGTGGCCGTTTACGCCCTGTTCGCGCAGGATGGCGACCTGGGGACGCGCTCCGCTGTTGATGAACGGGGCCGCGATGTCTTCCGCCGGATCGAATGTCAACGAGACCGACAGGCCGGCATCGGCCGCATCGAGAATGCGGTCGTATTCCTGCTGCGCGCATTCGGGGTTATCCCGCAGCGCCTGCATGCGGTAGCTTGTCTCCGACCAGGCGCGCTGCACGTCGATGCGCTTCTCGCGAAATGCCGCTTTGGCATTGCGGATGATGCGGATTTCGTTCCACGGGTTGGGCGATCCGATGAAATGGGTACATGCCCCGAGGCCGGCAGCACGCAGCACGCCCATCACCGGCGCTCGCTCGCTGCGACGGATCTGCAGCACGGCGCCAAGTTCTTCATTGAACAGAGCGCACATCAAATGCTCGAAGTCACGGCCGCCGAGCAGGTTCGGCTTTTTCTCGGCGCCGTCGACATCGTTGGTCAGCGGGTCGTAACACAGGCCGTCCATATCCACCGACACACCGCAATGTGCGGCGAAAGCCATTTCGGCGATGGTGGCGAAGAGGCCGCCGTCCGAGCGGTCGTGGTAGGCGAGCAAGCGATTGTCGCTGGCGAGCTGCTGTACGGCGCCGAAAAAGGCCGCCAGCTTTTCCGGATCGTCGACGTCCGGAGCTTCCGATCCGGTGGCGTTGAACACTTGCACCAGCGCCGAACCGCCCAGACGATTCCTGCCCGCACCAAGATCGATCAGCAGCAGATCGGTTTCTCCGGCGTCGAGCCGAAGTTGCGGGGTCAAGGTTTGGCGGGCGTCCGACACCGGGGAAAACGCCGTGACCACCAGCGATAGCGGCGAGACGACCTGCTTCTTGAGTCCGTCGTCCTCCCATGCTGTACGCATCGAGAGCGAATCCTTGCCGACCGGAATCGAAACACCGATCTGCTGGCAGAGGTCGGAAACGGCGCGCACGGTGTCGAACAGACAGGCATCCTCGCCCGGCGAACCGGCGGCGGCCATCCAGTTGGCCGAGAGCTTCACATCGCCCAGCCCGGCGATCCTGGCCGCAGCAATGTTGGTCAGCGCCTCACCCACCGCCATGCGTCCTGAAGCCGGCGCATTGAGGATTGCCAGCGGCGTACGCTCGCCCATGGCAAAGGCTTCGCCCAGATTTGTCTGATAGCCCATTGTCGTTACGGCCACGTCGGAGACAGGCACTTGCCAGGGGCCGACCATCTGGTCGCGCGCCGTCAGGCCGCCGACCGAACGGTCGCCAATCGAAATCAGGAAGGTCTTGTCGGCCACGGCCGGCAGACGCAGCACGCGATAGGCGGCATCCTTGAGTTCGACTGCGGTCGGGTCGAAGGCAATCCCCGGTGGGGGCAGATGGGCTGCTTCGCGCGTCATGCGCGGTGGCTTGCCGAGCAGCGCATCCATGTCCATATCGACCGGGTGATCGCCGAAATGACGGTCGGTGACGCGCAGGCGGTGATCGGCGGTGGCCACGCCGACCACCGCCAGAGGGCAGCGCTCGCGCGCGCAAATGGCGGTGACTTCGGGCAGCCTGCTCGGCGGAATGGCCAGCACGTAACGCTCCTGGGCTTCGTTGCTCCAGATCTCGGCGGGCGACATGCCGGGTTCTTCGATCTTCACGTCGCGCAACTCGAAATGGGCGCCGCAACCGGCGCCGTGCGCTAACTCGGGAAAGGCATTGGAGAGGCCGCCGGCGCCAACGTCATGCACGGATAAAATCGGATTGCCGTTGCCGGGCGTCGAGGCATCATCCTCCAGCTTGCCCAGGGGGGATCCCATTTGCCAGCAGCGGTCGAGTACTTCCTGCGCGCGTCGCTGCATTTCCGCGTTGCCGCGCTGCACTGACGCAAAATCGAGGTCTTCGCTGTTGCTGCCGGTGCTCATCGAACTGGCCGCGCCGCCGCCCAGGCCAATCAGCATGCCCGGCCCGCCAAGCTGGATGAGCAGGGTGCCCGGCGGGAAGGTCGTGGGCTTGATCGATTGATCGGCGGCAATATTGCCGATTCCGCCGGCGACCATGATCGGCTTGTGATAGCCGCGCACAACAGCCGTCGCGCCTTCGCCGAC